>JAABUP010000650.1_pt1 | contig 74669 bp, 78 predicted proteins | sample 5559201 | NCBI WGS metagenome assembly JAABUP01 (sample SAMN10711887, study PRJNA513373) | rock metagenome | isolation source: Antarctica rocks | place: Antarctica | reverse complement strand
GGGACGAGTGGTGAGGGGTTGGACGTGAACTGCATTAGTACGTTTGGGGGGGAATTCGATATGTGGTATGGGGGTGGGGAGGATGGTGTTATTGGATTGGGGGTATGGGGTTGAGGGGTGAGGGGTGAGGAGTAAGGTGTTTTAGGGATGAGGAATAAAGGGGTTTGAGGTGGTGTCGGCTGGGGAAGTGGAATGTGTTTGTGAAAGGACCCAATTGGGGAAGGATGACCTTGGGTATGTGGCATTATGGTATGATGCGGGAGCGCTGATTCTGCTCTTTTTAAATGCGGCTCATGGAGGTTTGTATGTGGAGGAGGGTGGTGGATATGATCATTGTATGTTATGCTCGATACTCTATCTGGAGCTTTGGCAATTGGGTGGTCTCGAACAGTATGGGTTCATAGAGGTTTGACTGTAAAAAGAGTAAGATTTGTAGCAACAAGTATTCGTATTGGTTATCGAAGATCTTCTAGAGTAGTCTATGACTCTCTCATCTCGCAAGCGCCACCAAAGAAGAGAAGAAAGGAATAGTCACCTGATCATCCGTGAAGTAACACCACCGCCATCGGAACATTTCCATCACGCAGACGCATGCATCCATCCATCCCCACCAACCGCACCCCCTCAATCCTCCTGCGAAGCATAAAACACCCCCGAAGCCTCCGTATCATTAACAGCCGTACAGTTATAATCACCCTCACTCAACGCACCCGCATTCTGCGGCTGCAGCACCTGATACACCGCCCCCCCGTTCTCAAAAACCAACACGAACACCGGCTTCAGGAACGGCGGATTCACGCCCCAGTTGCGCGGCATGCCGAGGCCGGACAGGTCCTCGCTGGGCAGGGAGGTGTTGTACCATTTCCCGTTGTTGCCGGCGGTGATGACGGCGTGGGCGCCGTCGGCGACGCAGCGCCACATTTCGGAGATCTCGCCGTTGTTGGGGAGGGTGGAGCGGGAGGCGAGGAGGCCGCAGATGCAGGATGCGGTGTCGATGAAGGAGGGGAGGGCGGGCTCGGGGACGTAGAGGGTGTGGTGGTTTATGGGTTTGGGGGTGTCTGTGTTGGGTGTTGTGGTTAGTGGTTTTTTGCGTTGGGGTGGAGGGGGTGTACCTTCACGAGGGAAGATCAGCGCGGATGGGGTTGTTGGAACGAGGGGTGCGATTGTTTTGGTTTTGATTGCTGAGGGCGAGAGGAACGGGCCGGTGGCAGTGGTGGTCTGGCTGGGGATTGGCGGTACGGGTGGGCCAGCGATGGCATCGTCACGCTTGATGACTTCTGAATGCTTTTAGCGGTTTGTCAATCGGAAGGTTGATGGCACATACCGCTGAATTTGGTATCGATGACACCGGGAATGGCCAAAACTGTCACAGCTGGCAGTACCAGCAGGATATTGAGGAAAAGCATGATGAGGACTCGGTCTAGATCGTATCCATTAGCAGTGTTGTCTTCTATGAGAAGACACCTTTGATCACGATTGCACGCTGAACTTTGCAACGGGATCTTGGTCGGTGCACTCGTTGTGATGGTTTGAAGGAGGCAGTATGAACAGAGGCTACTCACTTGAAGGATGATTTGATGCTGTTGTTGATAGTTTGGATGCTTGTGAGTCTTGTAGACGATGTCGTTGATGTTGATGAGAGAATGTAGAGTAGAAGATTTTTTGTTTTGAAAGAGAGTGATTTGGTCTCATTTGTGATAACATCACTCTAGGGTGAAAGTGTTGTTGATGTCAATTTCATCACATGAAGGGCCCACCTTTACCCCTTCATTTCCGGCGCACGGTATCCAATCACAGCGAACGGGCAATTGACTGACCGAGGTGCCGGGTTTTCTCTTCACTATGAAAGCCAGCAGTAGTGAGGGGCCTGTGCAAGATCTGTGGGTAGTCCCGAGTAGGGATAAACAATGACGTTTTTGAGGTTTTGAGAGATCTTCGGGAGGTGTCGAGGCTCAACACCTGGGAAGATCAGGGATAGCTCATACTGGGTTAAAAAAGTCTGATGTTACAAAATGTATATTAGGTAACAAGGATTATGTTTCTTCGTAGTCACTGGATCCAGGTGAGCATCCAGATCAATCTCCACAAGCTCATCAAGTTGCCAGAGCACTAGCTTCTTAGATTGGGACTTACTGCCTCTCAACCTGTAGGTGATTTCATTTCTGCATCATCAATTCTTTCTTGATTGTATGTACGTAACAAGCTTTCACCATACCAACATAGTGCTTAGATGGCCATGCCGTAAGCCTACGATTGAGGATATCTTGTATAAGGCCCCTGATTTCTTACCTTGCCTTTCCCTTACGTTCCCCCACCATTACATTAACAGTGCTGTCAATCACACTTGAGAGTGAATTCGCCAGGCTGCTTCAACGACCGACTCTTCTAGCGTTCGTTTCTATGATTGTCGGAGAAATCCAAACGCAACATATGCCGCTGGTGTAACCCGACGTCCACGGAAAAGGTAAAATTGCGCTGCTCTCCACGAATTCTTTTCACCATATTGGGCGAATTGACCGAGAATGATCGCCCATTGGCGCCAGAACAAAAAGTGGTCCGTACCCGAAAGTTTCATGAACAACCGCACTCCGTCGTTGTAATAATTGAAATCAGGATTATTTCTCATCGCCGTAGATCGGTCAGGACCTATGGCATGCTGTACTGCATCGCTTTGGGCTTTCCCGACACATCGAGACGCCTTCGTGGAATCAATCAAATCTCCATAAGAAAACCATCGCATCGTAAAGTCTCCCCAGTCGGTTGTTATCGTCATGTCCCAAGGGTCGCTTACTTTTCTATAGGTATTGTTAGGAGCAGTCACTTTCATTCGAATTAACAAAGCGACGTACCCAGGATCCCTAATTGACCCATTCAATAGACTTGAAACATCGAACGGAAGCATGGCATTTAGACTCCCATCATGGACATTGGCTGAGGCCGGCGGGGCTAGAGGCGGCGCTGCTAGGACGGTATTCGACGGTCGAGAGAGAAAGGCACAGAGGAGGACGACGAGAACATTCATGTCTGGAAATGCGATTATTTTGAATTTGTTCGTTCGAGCATGCAGGCGCTCTTAAAGCTGTTCATCAGCGCTTTGGCTTCGGGCGCATATAGTCCACCGGATCGGCTGGGTGAACTGTAACTTGTCCTCTTTGGTTTCATTCTAGTCTTCGAAACGAGTGCCAGGAGTTCTCGGTACCATTGCATTCGTACCGCAATCAGCTCTGTTCGGATTTGACGTTGTGAGTCGACGTCTGTGGTGTCGTACTGTGTAATTGTGGAACCTGGTTGGAGCCAACAAAGGATTAGTCCACATCTTCCAGTTTATCGCTATGAGGTGCTCATTATAAACATTGTTCAACTCTACAAAATGTCGGCGAACGCTACAAAATACATTCATAGATGATGGAGCCTCGAGCACTCGTTGATGAAGAATGGAAGTGCCAAGACGCTTGCGTAGCGCTGCCAAGATGATGCCAAGCACTCGAGGCCCGGGCGAATTCCATCTGGGGAATGCTATACTTCTCAGACCAATACTATCATCAATCACTCCACGTGCTTACGCTACAGGATCAATACATCTCAGCAAAATCCGTGATGAAGCAGAGAATTTGAGGGACATTTGGGACAGCATCAGTGTCCGGAGACGTCCTTGAAAATTCGAATACGCCCGGGTTGAGTATATGCCTCTTTTCGCACCTATCGCTCTTATGTTGGTACAATATTATTGTTGTACGGCGATGGGGCTTTGTTCGCGAAACTGCCAACATCCGCAAGAAATGTAGTTGTTATGGTATAGCTCTCCAGAGTTTGCGGCGCACTGATTTCTCCTTGGGAGAGGCCATCATATCCTCAAGAACTCCTTAGGTGTGGATACTGTGAAATGTGTTCTTGTCTCCTTTGCGGCTTTCGACAGCCGGTAGAATACTTTGCTGCAGTCATGCGGCCTAAATTGAGATGCGGAGTTACATTGGCTGGTTTTGAACCCATATCAACCCCCAGGACTTGCAATCCCGAATTCCAAAGTGGCCAAAGGCTGTATCGACGCTGTTGGAATTATTGAAGAATGATTGATTGGTGGAGATGGCAATAGCTTGGGTCGTAGGGCCGATTGCGATTCAAGTGAGCAGCCCCAGGGACGTGGGCACAATGATATGCCGCAGGCGGAGAAACAGAAGTACTGTTGTACACTATCTTCGGAGATTCCGAGATGAAAGAAGCAAACTTCTTCCGAGTGAAAGGCTTTAGTAGCTATTCAGCTTACTTATACTCGACAGCAAAGTATTGGGCGGAGCTATTGCCTCCAGCTGTCAATTCCGATCACCAGCTTCAGTGATAGGACATCGTCCAATTCTCCTTGTGAGCCCGCAAATTTTCTTGGAATTGAATGTGGTCGCTCATGATCATTCTGGAAGACAACCAAGCAGAAATTACTCACGAGTCTGACTTTGGGACAGACTTAATCTTTGGAGGACGATCGTTCGGCCAGATCCATCGAGACGACGGCTACCTGTTTTCCACGACCATCCGTTTGCATGGAAAGAAGGCTCCAGTCCAAGTCGCCTCCTCACGATTTAGCGAAAGGTAACAATCACTGATGTCTTCTCGTAGATCCGCCGAACAGCTCTGAACACAGAGGCATGCATCAGACCTGATGTAATGACATCTGGTTGCTTTGCACCCGATCGAGCCAAAAACATGAATGTCAAAGTACGAGCCTGAACTTCGGTCCCACAAAGTGGCTGTGCCGACCAAGTCATATCATCGGTCTTACGAAATGGTCTATGCTGAAGGTGGTCTCGATCATCACCATATTTGTCTGGAGCTTGGCTTTGAAGTCACAATGGTGCATTTCCTGGATGTCAATTGAGATCATGGTGATGACTGCTAAGATGCTAAGTGGAAACCCTTGAACGATCGATTCATCTGGATTGTATTCCCTGAAGTGGTTTGTGAAGGTAGTGTGCGGAGAATGTTGGTGCAGCTGCTCGAAATCATAGTCTATTGAGGGTGTTTCTTGCAGGCAAGAAAAGAAGCTCGAAAGTTCATGAGAGGCAGACATATGCGGCTGTCCTACACATGATACTGGGTAAAGATCTATTGTCGTTGCCTTTCAATCAGGAGGACGCTGAAGTATAAATGACACCCACTCTGCATCTCTCTTCAGCGACCAAAATCGAAGGCATGCCCTTGAAACTTCAGATCACTCTGTTTTGGCGATTTTCCATTTTACTCAAGCCTATGTCCTGTGGTGTTAGTCGCCACTTTGCGATGCTGAAGGATAGCGAGTAAACGTCACAACGTAGGCCAGCACCACAAAGCATAGTCAGCCAGCTTTCAGTTCTCTCTCACCATGATGCCCACGATCGTTGCCACTTATCACCATCTGTTCCATCGATACTTTCATCAGCTTGGGGAATGTTAGTATGACAAGTGGCCGATGCCGTTCTTACGGGTAAACACGGCCCAGCTACAGCCGGACACTTCCTTTCCTCACTTGCTGGCCTCGAAACACGCAAGAAAGTGAAGTATTCGTTTCTACCGAGGTATGATTGACCGCTTTGTGCCAGCACATCAGTCTGGAAGCTTGGCAAGATGTCACTTCAGTACTTCACACGAACACCATTCTTTCCTCTTCCAATCTCACAACCTCTCAACAACGTCGATTCCAACAATTCATCATTCGAAATCGCCATACAAGTACACAATCAATCAACAACCCAAGCTCCCCATCATTAGAAATGGGTGGTCGAATCAGCCACTGTTCCGCCGAGGGCCATCGTACCGGAGGATGCAAACTCAAGTTCATCCGTGACGTCGTCACCAACGAGCACGATCTCGGTGAGTCCTACCATCTGCCCATCCATCAGCATTGAGACGTCTACTTCCGCACACTGACCAACATCACAGACAACTCCGTCCTCCTCCCCATCAAAGTCATCTTCTACGCCTTGGCCATCGCCCTGGTCCTCCTCATGATCGGCCGACAGATCGCCTTGTATCGTGCCAAGAAGCAGCAGGTCGTCATGTTGAAGGGTGTGCATGTGCAGCACTTTGCTGATGAGGACGTGGAGAAAGGTAAGTGCACGCTCTTGGTTGAGTGATGGGGTTTCTTGCTGACTTTATTCTGGGCAGCTCCTTACAATGGTGTCCATCTCGGTGATACCACTTCTCATTGATCTTCCAGCCAACACTCCACAAGCCAGAGCCGACAAGACGGCAAACTGCTACTTTCGATGGTAAAGTGGAGATAGGAATCGATCTTGAGCGATTGCATAGTTTACGAGAAGGGTCTGTGAATTGCAGAAATGGACCTGTATGCACATGGTAGGGCTGGCATAGATACCAATCAAGCTGTCTCCATCCCACTTATCTTCCTCATGCAGTGCTCTCGTAATTGGTGGGTGACGATTGGTGCAGACATTGTTAACGCACGCCGGTGAACCTGATCCTCACCGTACTCTTGGATCCCAAAGAGAAAGCCTGACACAAGAGAACGTTTTCTACATCGAACCTTCCGCATAAGCATCACTCCGTCCTCTATCTTCAAGGCTTCAACTGAGCTTTTCTCAGTCCTTACCCTTAGACGACGTTATATCTCCACCTACTTTCAGCACTCAGTACAAATTACTCCACAATCTTCAAACAACAAGCAAGAGTACTACCTACATAATTATGGAGCCACCTTTCTAACCCTGAGTTATACGAAGTGTAGCATAGAGTACTTTAGGCAGGTATACACGCGACTAGCGCCTAATCGAGTACTAGCGGCTCGCCTAGCTTAATGCGGCTGGCCTAGCCACGTACGCCACGCGAGTGAGGACGCCATGTGGACGCCATGAAGTTACTTTAAGGATTCTGGAGCGACTGCTGTACTGTGGGGTAACGCTATCGAACTGGATCGATACGGACGATGACTGATCTTTAGGCTTGTGCGCAGAAATTTGTTTGCTAGAATACGCGGAGCTTTTGGGCGTGGTGTGGTTGCACTCTGCTGTGTCCTATCGACCCTTTCACCATCCATCCTTTATGGTTCCTCGAATGCCACATACGGCTCACTTCTTCTAGGCAAGAAATTTCTTCATCGCAGTCAAAGTGGGCTGATATTACTCGCTTATCTCGTATCCTTGCAGCGCTTTCTCGTTTACTGCTTCCGCTTTGGGCTTGGCGCCGTACCGTTTTCGGCTACGATGGCGATATATCGTACACATCGGGACGGGGACCTTATTCGACCCGTAGCGCGGTCGAAGTATGTAGGTAATAAGGCAGCAGGGATTTCTTCCTTTTCTCGAGTGTTTGCTCTCCACCTAAGATTTAGCACTGTAAACAGATAATCGAAACAATGCAGTTCTCCTATCTCATTTGCCTCGCTGTGGCCAGCGTTGCCATGGCCTTCCCGAAGGAGAAGGATGATAAGTCAAAGAAAACAACAGTCGGCACTGCAAGCACCACAGGCACTGCTTTCACAACCGGAACCTATACCAATGGGACTGCCACTGCGACCCCGTCCGCCACGCCCACATACACCGCATTCACGATTTTCAGAGCCTGCCCCGACGACACAACATTAACATGCTGCGACCTCACGTTTGGCAACAACGCGCCGACACAATCTGGCTGTTGGTGTCCTCCCATCCGCTCCTGATACTACCAGAACATGCTGATCTGTACGTGACGTGCAGGCATCGCTCCCGTCATAGCCTTGAACCCCACGCCAGATGCCTGCCCCATTTACCCAGGACCGGGGAAAGACGGCGAGTGTTGCAAGAAAGTTGTAGGTTCATCCGGCGTGAACGCTGTTATAGGTGTGGGTAGATGCTGACGGTGTGATAGAAGAAAGATGGGAGGGCGACGGGGTGCACGATTGGGTATGCGCTGTATGATTATTCGCCGTAGATGGAGTGAGAGGGTGTTGTTGTTTGAAGATGGTGGTGCAGGAGGGGGAGTAAAATCCATGAATAGGAAAAGGCGGCTCCGTGCAGTAGCAAGGAATGGCCCGATAGGTACGAGTATGGAGTCATGGGTCATGCAACCCTTTGAGATGGGAGGTAATATTCTGATGACAATAATGGGAGCTTACAACGTAAACGCTTGATAGAAGCGCATTGCCAACGTAGGAAGCCCAATTGGCCTACCATCAACATCGGCCCATTCGTTTCGACTAATCTCTTCGAACTCGTTCGATCTAACATAGTTTCCTAATCGGCGAACAAATGTGTCTGCGACCATCCCACCACGTGGCTCCACGCGTAATTCGTGCGTTGTCGCAGTTGAAGTTCCACCTTCGGTTAGTCGTGATTGGAATGCAATCACGCCGTCCTCTCTGCTTACCCACGTTTTACGAGTTCTTTTTAGCATACCCTCTATTGGCATAAGCAAAGATATTTGACAGAGATACCCTAAATTTCTGGTGCGGTGTTAGTCCCGCTCTGACATCATCCTGGCGCGCGGCTTGAACCGCCAATTTCAGCCCTACAGGTAAAATTAATATGTTACTTCTAGTTTATCTTCAACTCTCTTGATGATACCCCGTATAGAAAAACTGCTGCCATATCATACACGGTCCATACCACGTATGTTATGATCCAGACTTGAGCTGAGATTAGGCCCAATGTTGAGTTGACTTCCCAAGGCTACCTCCAACGCGGTCAAGATCCATCCTCACTAATCAAGTCCACTCGGTCGAGTACGTGCTGGGATAGTAATCATACATAATGGTACGGTTTCTATCTTTCTTGCGACGAAAGTTCAAATCAACTAGGACGGATGTTGCTCCTCTGCAAGAAGAACGACTTCATAGTGGAAATCCATCGAAACCTAACCTCTTCAGTCGACTTCCCTTTGAGATTCGCCACATGATCTACGTCTACGCTCTCGAGCCTGACCTCCTGTATCTCACCAGCGAGGGTATCTTCAAGGGCGCTGGTCCCTGCGACGCTGAAATTATCCGCCCCGAATTTTCTCGCTATCACAGAGAAGAGGAGCCATACCAGGTACCATTTCTGCTCCAAACCTGCAAACAAATATATGTCGAAGCAAGCCCTGTCTTATATAGTACCAGCATCTTTTACATCTACGAGATGAAGAATTTATTAAGTTGCTGCACGTTGTCTCAACACCTTCGTAGAGACTGCCTCGAGGCGATCACTTTACTCTGCATCACTAGTGCCGTGGATTACTACTTTGTGACCGGTCCCCTCCATTTATCTCAGCGTCACAACGATGCCTTCCTGAATCCATGGAGACAGGCATGGGAGGTTATTGCGACACAGCTGGTCGGACTAAGGGACCTGGAAGTGCGCCTTCTCAAGACCTACTCCCCTCGATTGGAATTGACTCTGCAAGAAGACTGGGTAAAGCCTATGCTGGGGATTCGAGGGTTAAGAAAATTTGAATTCGATCTGACGCAAGGAATCGGGCCTTATGAATCTACCGCTAAGTATAACGAAGAGTTAGACTGTTTCAAGGAGCAGCTGCGGAACTCAATGTGCTCTGCAAAGTGAAAGACACTCTGTCCAATACGTTTGCGACCCAGCATCATTCATTCCGAAGTTCATGTTGTATTCATCGAGTACAGTGGCCATTGCCGGGCAATCGACAGTTTCAGCGTTCAACTATCGTCAATGGTGATGATCCTGACATCGCAATCCGGGCCACTGGGATTGAATCTGCGTCTGTGCTATATTACCTTGTCAGTCAGTCAGTCAGTCAGTCAGTCAGTCGCTTTGATGTAAGAATGCCGTGGATGCAGCCAGCTGACCTGCCAGCCAGCTTCCCATCAACAGAAGAGATTCATCGAGCTCTTCCAGCTTACTCGTACCGAAGTGATCTACCACCCCTTTTAGTGTTGGCTCCTTTTGCGAGGGTATAATCCAAATACTCAAGCTATTCGAACCTAGCAACCACAACAGTCATGTCCGACAAGGGACGAGGAGTGCAACATTTTCAGTGCAAAACTCAAAACGGAAATGCATGGGCATCCACCACACGTTGTAAATTCTATGCTCTTATCATAATATTCGACTATATTCAAGCCATCTGGTAACGGCGGCCAATCTTCCCATAGCCCCTCCCATCTAGACACAAAGAGGCTTCTGAACATGAACCATCAGTTAGCCTCAAAGAATTTTTTGCCAATTACTCTATGGTTCCCATGCGGAGGCGATATGAATAGAAATCTCCATAGCCAAAAGCACATTGCAAATATCGAGATGGGCTCGGGAAAGGAATCGATAAAGACCCCCTCATCTCTCCATCTGCGGTATCTCATCTGCTTGGAACACCTCATCAAACCTTTCCTCCTAAGCGAGTCGAAGATTTCCATCAAAGACAAGCTTTTCAGTGCTCCACTATGCCAAGACATGAGTCACATATTCTACATTGGATCTACCCATTGGGCTTACTTACTTTATTGGATATAGGTCTAACTTGGCCCCAAAACTCCAAGGTATCATGGCCGAGTGGTTATGGCGCCGGGTTGCTATCCTGGTTCCTTTGGGAGCAGAGGTTCGAATCCTCTTGATATCGATATCATTTACTTTTTGGCCGATTTGAGATCTGGTCAACTGCTAGTGGACGCCATTAGAGATAGCTGAAAACGTGGATCATAGTACTGGTTGTAGGAACGAGGGGACAATGATTGGTATGATAAAGAACTTTTTCAGGACAATCGTTCATAGAAATTGGGCCTGTGAAAGGGATGTGATGGCAGGTAGGCTCGCGGGTGACAAAAAAGTCCGAACATTCAGGAGATTTTAGCCGAGATACCCCACCAAAATTGTATGCTCCCGTGTTCGGACTTTTTTGTCACCCGCGAGGTAGGGTGCTTGAGCAAAAACCCGTCCGACACTAGAAGAAAGGCACTGACTGTGCTCAAACAGGTTCAGACTTGCAAGACGGGGACCATAATGATGCTTCCCTTTACGCCACTAAATGTGTGCAACCTAAAGATCTCGACAATAGTAGCAATGAGTCTCCCACTACTATATACAGACGAAACCCTCACCACAGTCCCCAGTGACCCCAAACTCTCCATGCTCTCCTCTTCCTCAACATCCACGCAAACTCATCTACCCTCCATCACTTCAAGCATGGTAGAACACTAGGCTTCTCGTACGCGCCCGCGCTCGCTGAGTTCAATGTCAACCAATTTACCTTCATCGTTCCATTCGGACAATCCGACATCAACCAGTTTCATTGTCATGAAAATCGGGAGCCGTCTCGCTGAATACTCAGGATCCATACTTGCAGGCATCGGCATTATCATATAATGGGCGCCGCAAGGATTTTGCAGCAGCGACGGTACGTGAATGCCTAGCATGCTCCGAAGATTCTGAAGCAACGCTCTTCGATATGCGTGAGCTTGGCTGTACGGACGAATCCTTCCGCGGTAGCGCTGTACTAGGAGGTAACGCAGTTGTTGAAGCAGTCGCCAGGTATACGCAGCTGATAGACCATCAGCTTCATTGAGGTCTACAGGGGATTAGGGGTTAACCGGCTAGCAATGCGTACTTTCACCGCCAAAAAAAAGAACCCACAAGGCGGCAGTAGCACGCCCAACACCTCGGCTGGCCTTTGCTCCATATCACATGGACTATTCCCAAATCTCTCACACTACCGTCTGGCTTTTACTAGATATGCTAGTACCAAATGTGCTCCTCGACCAGATTTCCTTTTGAACATACACTAAAGTGCATCGGCGCTTGTTCTATTCCAGCTTAGCGCATCTCTGCACAATGACGTTCTGTGTACTCACTTTCCCCTCAATCTTCTCTACCATAATTGTCTGATCTTACTCCAATCTGACAATGGCACCAAACGACAACTTCATCCAGCGTGCCGTAAACAACGGCGTCGCAACGGCCGGCAACTACGCTGGTGGTGTCGTCGACGCCGCGGGGAAAAGCGTCTCCGGGGCAGGTCGCAATGTTGGTAATAGGTGACTGGCTCTCCACCCTCATGCCTTTACCCTTCCAAAGCATGAAGAACCAGGTGCAATATGCTGACGAACATAGTGTGACCAACGCAGCGAACAGTGCTGGCGGCTCTGCCTCCGACTACGGCAACGGCATCAAAGACGCGACGAAGGCGTCTGGCCCGAGAACGCAGACGGCACAAAATCCGTTGGGAACGAGCAATAATAGCTTCGGAGGAAAGAAAGTTGTGAGTGGGACGACGTCAACGGGCAACTCAAGTGGAAGCAAAGGAACGGCAAGCAATCCATTGGGGCTGTCATGAAGGGGATACGTACACAAGTGGACAATCGGTCCAACCTGATACTACCAAGAAACGCTGCTGTCGGTGACTACGCTAGTACACCCGAATGTATAAACACCTTCTCCCGCTTTGAAAGTTGATGATCTTGCACGTTGAGAGAAGCAGGTTTCTGGGCCTGCTCCCGGGATTACTCCTGACGCTTCGAAGTTTCTGGAGATCTGGTATACTATGTGCAAAAAAAAATGAAATGGATACAGGTCTTTCAGTGTGAAAGTTCAGATACGGAAGCCTTGGAGGAGTAGCCGCGTCAAATGCGTTCTATTCTCTAGCTACCGAGGGCGTGCTCTGCGATAGTACCAATGTCGAGCTCTGCCTTGTCAAAGGGGGCCACGGCCTACCGTATACATTGATACTGATCAGATCCGCCGCCCCAACACTCACAGTCATGAATCCACCGTACCTATGCTCCGTATCGTCCTCCCCAGAGCACTTACGAGCCAAAACCCACGCCGAGCTCGCAACATAATTCACCCTCACAGGGTCTTCGTCTTTATCATTATTCATGTCGAGAAAGATCACGCAACTCCTATACGTGATTCTTGCCGGCAATTGGTACCAATCTGGGCTAGTCGAATGTTTTCTGCTAAAGATGTATGTCATCCATCTGTTTCTATCGCCTATGATCTGGTCGGAGGCTTTGTCGCAGTCGGAGGCGACGTATGGATATAAAATCTCACGCGGTAGAGGCGGATCGTAGCATGTTAGAGCTCCCTTAAGGCTGGTGGTGATACCTGCTAACGATCGATTCGACATAAGTGCAGACGTGTTGAAGATTGAATTTCCAACACTGGCCAGAGAACCTAACATTCGTACATCTGAGCTGACGGAAGACGTGTCACTGATCTTTGGTGACTTGCTGATCGCTCGTGTCCTGGTGACAGCATGCGCGCTGTCGGCTGCTGTCCGTACTGCTACTAGTTCTGATGAGGCCATGCCAGCAATAGAAACTTTCAACAAGTCCCTGGGTCCAGCTATTCGTCTCCCTCCTCCCAACGATGTGGTACCCGATATTTCCGATGCATTGCGATCTATCTTCCCACCATCAACTATCATGGTGTTCGACGTCTTAAGCCTCAACGCCCTGCTATCCGCTTCATTGCCATCTTCAACCGGCCGTTCCCTCCCAAATACCATCACTTCGACCACTCTCCTTGGCCCGATAGTTCTCTTCCCGCCCAGATGATAATTTGTTCCAAGACATTCGTCCGCCAGGTTCAACGCTGTTGTAAATGCCACCACAGGCTGGAAATTGTCTCGGTCATCATCATTTGCAACATCCAAAGAAATGACGCAGGTGCCATTCCTGACCACCTTCGGCAATTTGAACCCTACGTGTCCTTTACGGGCGAAGACTCTTGGGCGAAGAGGGTATTTGATACCATCCAAGAGAGCGTTCGCAGCTTTGTAGCAGTCCTGGAAGGAGGTAGGAAGGAGGCGGCGGTCGGTGAAACAGTCACTATTCTCGACGAGGATTGGAGAGGCGTTCGGTGAGACTGCAGAGTGGAACTCTATGGACGATACATTTGGTACGAGCCGTGCGTTTGGTGGGAGGGAAAGGGTCGAAGCTGCCCAGGGGTAAAGCGCGATTGTCAGCAACCTCACGAGCATTTCTTGGTGTAGTAGGATCCAGCATTTTTCAGCAGTTACACATGTGGATGGAGAAAAGACGCGCATCTCAACTGCTTTCTCGCGCTGCGGCTGCTACCTTGTGGGCCGTCCACATAGGCTCTTGCGCTTCGCGCGTGGTTCTCGCACGCTACCCGAATGTGCGACTCGAATGTGCTCAGTTGAGCGTGAATATTTGAAGCAGCATACGTCATGCTCTGCCTCGACGAGGAGTCGATAGAGTTTCGGTCTTAGTTCAAAGTGCCCAGAATAAAGACGGTATGGATAGATATTCTATACCAGCCAAGTGAGAGCAGTCAAAGGAATTTCCCACGTCCTCCTTACCTTATCACAGCTTTCGAAGTCGGAGAATTGCCATTGAGAAGTGATCCAAATGATAGGCTGAGCAACGAGCCTCCAGCCACCTGCCATTACATTGGGCACTGGCGTATACGAGTGCGAGCCTTCATCGGATGCTATCGATTAGCAATGTGCTCACGATCAAACCACGGGGCGCATGAATGCCCTCAGTACCACCTAGCCGTCTTGTATCAATGGCATGTCCAGAACAGTCACCCCATTGCGATTTCCTCTTTCAGACCCGAGTGATGCAATGGAGAGACGCTGTGGCGACGGCAGGGTACCATAGCCTATTGATTTACAGGCGTTGCGGCATAGCTATCTCTTGCATCCTATAAAACCCAGACTTCCATTCCGAAGCAAAATTCCACATCCTCAACATCAATCTCCTACGACTAGATCCCAGCCACTGCCGTATATTATAGGGCTCAAGAGTCCATAATCTGCCTCTCCATGAAGCTGCCATGAACCCCTTCACCAAGAACCACACACGCATATTACGATGCTCTAGGAGCGTGATAGGCTGGGCTAAGCTCACAAAGGACTGGTGTACTTCACAGCTTGTGTCTTTGGAATTCCACTGCACTTCTACCCAGATAGAACACTTCACCGTCTCGAGGTATAGACGACCGTACCGAAACTAGCATCCCTCATGTACGAAAGCACAACACCCCACATCGAAGCCACCCTAAACCAACCATTCACCGCAGGAATACATCTCACAAGACTTGTACTGACATGAATCCTACGACCTCGAATACAACGCTGGACCTGATTATATGAAAGAGGAGACATGCTAGAATTGCATACAAGCACCATCACGCATCAAATCAACGATACCTGTATACTCCAATCTAGAATAGTTCTATCATACTAAAATCTACCCACCTTCCTATCCCTTATCACGGCGCTTGGACAGATATGTCGCTCCTGCAGCGTGAATTATCCTTGTTTCCGCTTCTATCATTTTACGACTATTGCTAGTTTGATATATTATGGTAGAGCGTTTGAGGTCCTAAACATCTGTTGATCATCAACGATTGTCTCGCAAGAGATGGAACGCAATGGTGATAGAGTAGTTTTAGATCGGGTGAGTCTTATATCAGATGTTGATCTACAATGAATAGATTGTTTTAATGTTGGTTGGTTTATTTCTTGTGTACAATACGAACCCTACATCTATCCAACCAAATCACCACGTACTACCAGCTACGCTCCCCACCCCAATCATCCACATCTCCACAAACCCAACATCTATTCCCACCTCCCAACTCCGCGCCATGTACCACATGTAAATACAACACGCCTGTCCCACATGTTTCCCAGATCTTTTCCACAGGTAAATTCCGGCACACGAGTCCCATTCCATGCATTGATAGAATAAGCTGGGAGTGGGTCGTGGGGAGTGAGCGGGTTTTGCGGTGATAGGGGAGAGGAGGAGGGGGGAGAGTGGAAGAGTGAGGGAGTGAGGGTATGGGAAGGTGGGGGAGAGAGGGGGAGATGGGGGGAAAGGGGGTGGTACACTGGTTGGGAGTGAGAGTGGGAATATGAGAGAGCTTCACGGCAGGGGGGAGCGGCATGGGGTACATACTACTTCGGATCGGGAGGGGGGATCGGTAAGGGAGTGCATGGGATAGAGGAAAGATGATTAGGAGTGCTTGTTGGCGCAAGGTGGAGTTTTGATGTTGGTTTGAGGTGTGCTGGCGTGTTGGAGAGATGGGGTTGGGGGATGGGGGATGGGGATGATGGGAATGAGAATGAGATTGTTAGTTCCTCCTTGGATAGCGGATGGTAGAGAATGATCGACCGAGATGTATGTACGATAGGGCTTATTGGACCGAGTCTGTGATGTTCCAGTGCACCATCGAGTCCTCCTAGTAATCGGGGCCCCCTTGAGTCGCAAGCTCCTGCTACTGGCAAATACGCGTTCGGCCAGAGGATACGTTGACTGCTCATTCATCCTCTAGCGGTCTTGGCATCCGTCTTCTCTGGATCCTTCTGCTCCTCCTTCTGCTTACCACTCGGTTCATTGTTCCTCGACGGCGGCGCCTTCTTGTCATGATGATGCAGTTTTCCCTCCTTCTCCTCTCTCCGCTCCTGCTCCCTCGCTGCTTCTTTCCTGTCGTTCATCTTCCTTTCCTCCGCTTCGACCATATCTATCGCTCGCCGTCAGCGCTTACACCTTCGCACCTTCGCGGTACATGTGCTCCAAAGAGGAGAATGAACGTACCTCTCCACTGATCCTCCCCCGCATACCGTTCATGATGAATCTTCTTATCAATCAAATGCTTATGCTCCGGATCATTCGGATCCAACACCTGCACCGTCTCCCACCTCCCCTCCCCCTTATCCCGATCCCCCACCTCAAACGCCGCCGTAGCAATCAACACCGCAATCGTCAGCGTCTGCGCGTAAACCCTAGCCTGCACCAACTTCTGCTGCGTCGACAGATACGGAGAACGACCGACGATGCCGAGCGCGAGGCCCATGCTGAGAACCCATGAGACGCCGACGATGGGGTAGCGGTTCTCTTTGCCCCAGACCATGAATTTCTCGTAGGTGGATCTGCGTTCGTCTTCGGCGAGGCGGGCGAGTTCGGAGTCGTCTTTGTAGCCTTCGTCGGGGTGGCGGGATTTTTCGAAGCTGCGGGAGAAGCGGTCGGCTGTTACGATTGCTGTGGTGGAAGGGGAGCGGCATTAGCGAGGGTGTACTGTGAATAGTCCCTATTATGCAATTGGTGCATATTGGACCATGCGAGCTCATCTCAATCCGATCCAGTCACTATCTCTGTGTTGAGCAGTCGTTCTTCCTCGAACGTCCCACCCATAGGCTCAATTGTATCCCATTCCTCGTACAGCCCGTATTCCTCCTCTATCCCATGTCTCAACCGGAGTAATCACTCACCCCCGAATGTCGCACCAGATGTGCACAGGAACGCACGCAATGGGAGCGTCAATTGCCGAAAGGCAGGATATCGTATACCAGCTCCATAAACACCACCGACACCCAGACCCAGTCCTATCAGACCGCCCAAACTGCCTCCTTTGAGCGTTTCACTGGGCAAAGCATTCGCGTTAGCCCGAGCTGCATGAATGATGAGAGATTGGGAGACGGACTTGTAGTGAGCTTGCTCTTCTTCCTTTGTGAGAATCTTCATTGCCGCCGCTGAAGGTGGGCAGCTATCGAAGCATGGGCGTGGGCGTGGAGAGTGTCCTTGAGGGGAAGGATTAGAGCTGGCGCCATCAATAGCTGGGCGCGGAGATACGGCTGACACGTGACATGACGTAGCTATCTTCTTAATAGGACGCTTCAATACGGACGAGAGGCATATTTACGATCAGGACATGCCTTACGATGTAAAGTACACCTACGTAGTGTTTCCTCTCGAGATACATGTCTTCCATGAGTTTCCCCTTATCATGATACTCATCCAAGAGATAAGTATATCCTGACAGACGAAAGCCCCATCGAACGCCAGCTTCATTATCTCATCATGGCTTACGGATCATCGCCAGAAGGGAGATGATATGGTTGCAGTGTGCGGTCGTTGTTAGAGGATCTTTTTGGGATTGGAGGGGCGATTATTTGGTGGATGATGTATGTGTAGTGAGAGATAAAGATTGAAAGATAGGGGGTTGTGCTTTGTGCGTTGAAGGGGTTCTTGGTGTGGATTGGATTGTAGATCATTTGGTCAATCGTTGGTCAACATAATATTGAGTAAAACTTGGTTGTAGAAGTTGATTTCAGCGGCGTGCCTTTCTGATGATGTTGTATCGCGGTTCCGCCGCGAGCATGCTGTGCTTGATGTAGATCAGTCTGCATGCATTGATTTGCTGTTATCATGTTCGGAACTTTCGATCACTTCTTCTTTCCCTTCGTCTTGTCCAAAACCTCGATCCAATGCCTCTTCACCCCCCTTTTCTCCAAAGCCTTGACAACAGCATCTCTCTGTGGCCCCTGCACCATGATCTCCATCACTGGATTCTTCGGGCTGCTGCCCATCAATTGACCTACACTCGTTGAGCTCGCGCAAGCCTTCTGCAGTTCTTCGGCCAGCGGTTGCGGATTGATATGGAACGCTTCTACCCCCGAAACCTTCGTTACAGTCTTATTGCCTGACCGAGTCTCGAGGATTATATGTACTTTTGGTGCACTGCCAGCTTTCGCTTTGACACTCTCTCGCGTCTCATCGTTGCGGAGGAGTACCCAAGATGGTGAACAGCTCTGCAGGATTCGGTCGATCAGTGCGTCTCGTGGAACGCTACCTTTCGCAATAACTTCTCTGTCCAGTGGAGAATTGCCACCAAAGACTGCGTTTGCTAGTATCGGGTTCAGATTGACCAGGCGCTTGTTGGTGCCGGAGATCAAGTTCTCGGACTCGATGTACGCTGCGATAATTGGACGTAGCTCCGTTGGAAGATAGAGCGCCTTGACGCTTGCGTTGGATGCCTCGAATATTGACGACAGCTGCTCCTTTGGACGGACTAGGTTGATGATACTGATCTTCTGTCCTGCCGAGTCATCTGCGGACGAGCCGCCAGCTGCAACGGCCTTGCCACCGCCGCCGCCTCCTGACTCTGCGCCCGGCGTATCTTTCTTCGGCAGCTTGTAGGGTGCAAAGCTCGTAAACGCCTGATCAGTGAAAGCGATGTCTAGGACAACGCATTCGCCGCCATCGCGATCCTTGGACTTCAGAAGCTTCTTCTTGTCTAGGGCCTTGATAAACTTCTTTGCATTCTTCCAGCTGGTCTTTTTGATTTGGAGAGATGATGCCTGCTTTGGGGAGAGGATAGGGAAATATGGTAACACGAAGTTGGAAATGACAAGAGACTGATGTATGGGAAAGTTGAGGCCCTCATGCGGGTCGCTCTTGTGGGTGTTGTGGTGGTGTTGGACTCCATATAGAAAGGCGTTCCAGAAGATGTCATCAATCTCTGCGGGTTATCAGAACATGATTCATGTAGGAATCCAGTTGAGTGCCGTACCTTTTGTAGATAGCTCTGTATTCACCTTGCCTACCTCTTCGTATGGCTTGGCATCTTCGCCTTCGACAAAATCGTTGTGAGGCTCAGCTTTTGCCTTTCCGTCAACATCATTATCCAATTGTACGCCACCTTCTTCACTGTCATCGTCTTGATCTTCTATATGTACGTTTTCGACGCCAGTCGCTAGCGCCACATCAACCTCGTCTGTGTCCCACCCCTCAATGCGGTCCGGAGCACTTCCTCCAGACTTTCCTGATGAACTCCATGACCATAACTCGTCTCCATCCCAATGCTCGCCTCGTACGGCATGCCCTTTGGTGCCTTGTGACTGCTCTAGAGATGCTACGTCAATCTCACAGATCCCCACGACCATAGGCACGCTAGGTCGCTCCAGGCTTGCTACGGCCACAATAGCATCCTTTGTAGCTTTCGACGGGAAAGGCGGGCCCCTTTGCAGACCCGGTGTCATGAGAGGGGCGCCACCTCTCAGCTTCTGTAAGACGAAATCTGGGGTATGGAGGAGGGGAACCAGTTGAGGATGCTTCCATAACGTGTAGACTGTGCCGAATCGTTTCAGTCATGTTTCAAGCATATTTCGGCTGCCGACACCAACCAGTAGGGATTAGCCTTTCTTCCACCTTGAACCACAATATCCGCTGCTCCTCTCCATGATGCGCCCCAGCATACACTGTCCCAGAAACAATCTTCAGATCAGGCCCCGCAGTCGTTGTGAACCTAGCAGACAAGGCATTCTCCGGCAGTAGCGACTTTCGCAGCGCTCCCAGGCTCAAGCCTGAAGCTGCCTGATCTTCTTTGTTATCATTATCCACGCCATTGCTGGGGACCTCGATGTTGAAATTTGAAATGATTTGGTCTGCTATTCTGCGTCCGTCTGAAGAACGGAGAGGGGCGAAAGGTTTGATCTGTAAACTGTCAGCTGCTTGGGATTGTTGTATTAGTAGTCATCCCTACGTTGGGCTTCTTCTTGAACATTTCAGCCTGATAGATCAACGCGTTGAGATCATCACTGTATTACAGATTGGACTCAGTCATGTAGATTGCATTCAGCCCTATTCTACTATAGTTTTGCTATAACTAGAATATTCTAGTGGCTTGGCACTGGGACACGTTTTTGATACCTTCTTTGCTACTAGTTATACTTAGAGTATATTATACACAGTCACACTCACGTTATTCAACACGAGTAACAAGTATGAGATAGTCTGGGGGTACTTCTGGTAAGTACTGCAGAGGGTTAGGGATATGATAGATGCTTCAGGTGAGGAAGACAGCAGACCTTGGCAAGGCTCGCTCTCTGGATCAGATCCGTACTATACACGTCTGTTGATGAATCAGTACACCGTCGTACATTCAATGCTGGCGTTTCTATCAGTCATGGCGACAACAATACTCTTAGTATGCGGTTCAGGCTTCATGTCCGTTCGAGATCAATGGCGTATCTCATTGGCCCCCGCAGCCTGTCAACATATTGGGCTATCGATCCATGGCAACTCTATGGATCCCTGAGGCCGACAAATGCACCTTTGCACACAGCATTTGCAATTCTAATAATGAAATACGCTGTCTGGGGAATTGCTTGTACTGCGAAGCCGTTAATTGATAGGGAGGCACCTGCTAGGTGGAAGATACAATCAGAAGTGCTTGGATCTGCCAGATAATTCAATACGATATGAATGAAAAAGGATGCAGCAGAGTCTGAGCTAGCTTCTTGGTCGCTAGGGTGACTGCACTACATACCAGCTGTGTAGTTGCGTTGACCAACATTTCGTTCCTACATCTAATCGTTCGGCCACTTGCATCGACAACGACGTGCCTTCTCTTGATTGTGGAATGCATCTGTCACGAGTTTCTGAGCGATGGAACCTATATGATACAAGCGGCAGGAAATGAAAGACGTGGTGGGAAATACATTCAACCGTAGTCTATCTACCTTCGTTCCGGGTCGTGCGCTACCAATATCCAATAACCTTTCAGTATGGTAAGTAATTCTGATGCTCAGAATCTGATCTCTTTCAGTTCTCCACTTTAAGCCTTCGGATTCAAATGCAGGAGCCGATATACATCTTGGAATTTCACCCATTTGAAATTGTGTCTGCCTCAGTAGGCCATGACTGGATCCTGCAGACTTAGCATATGGATTCCCTTGTCCCAAGTGACGCGCTTGGAGAATATGGCGCGCTGCTGGGATTGCAGGCTTTTGCCGCACTTGTTGCGCGGTGCGTTTTGAAAGCGTGAGTTTCATATATATTCACATTGGTGCGTTTGAGGTAGGGCGGAAGGGCCTCCGGTCACTCCTGCGCAAAGCTATTCTCGCGTGTTGTGTGCGCCACTCTCATAAAAAATAAAGGAATAAGATGCTCATCTGTAGTTTAGATTGGTGACGTACGACCTTGAGCTGGAGTCATGATGCTACCTACAACGTGGGAAACCCTCTTGACAATTGCATTGCTCACCCTCTGTATCGATGGTGCCACCATGCCCCCCTCGATCGCCGTACTTCTAAATAACGAACATGAGCTGTCAAATACCTCGTCAGAGGGCCTTTCCAATCCTATCAACTCTCAAAGACCCCCAAAGCCAGATCTGAACGCCACAAGAGTATCTTCAAACGAGACTGCAGGGCACAATGACCTCAGCTGGTTGCAATTCGTTTCAATAGGAATTCAACGTACCAAGAGCTTATTCCCCGGAACTCTTCCAATATCAATCAAGACCTACTCCTGTAACGGTCATGACTATTCCCACTGGCATTACCTAGATTGCTACACCATCGCCTTTTCTGGGCTGAATCCCACAAGCTCTGCATCGATAGAGGGTCGTTGGGACCAGATGAAGGCTGATATACCGTACTGGAACGTGCCCGTGCAGTCAATAGGGAGGCAATTGTCTCCTCCAATAGTGCCTTGGCCACCATTCGTGGCTCTAGATGATGTCGAAGGGTTGGCGAGGAGTATGGGACATACGCATCGATACCACACAGTCACATTGGAAGGGGTGCAAGGGAGCCGAAATAGCTTCTATTATAAGTTTTACTCGCGGGAGGTGGAGCCTTGGCATTTTAGTTTCCATGATGCGATGTTGGATACAGTTGCGAAAGGTACTGAGGAGGTGAGCGACGTTTGATGGAATGGATAAGGAAAGCCTTTGAGCCAAGTATGGAGACTGTGCTCTTAGTGCCGAGGAAAATCCAATCGATTCAAAGCGGCTCGCTGGCGACGGTTAGACACGCTTGCCAGATCCTCCCAATCGAGTCGAAAGTGAACGCCATGCACCTTGAGGCCGAATAGGCAGTCGGGCTGGAGGCGCTGATTTTACAAGATTTCGACACACCAAGATCACCGGTGAAGCGCTTCGATCGAGTCCATACGTGGATGAGTCACCAATGGAAGCTAGTCTGATCGTTCATGGTATGTATATTCGATCTTTTTTTCGCATATTATTCCGAATACTTCCCTCGATTGCTCTTTGATGACTCGGCATTGATGCATTGTGAAGAGGACAAAAGACCCTCCCTAGACCCAAGGTATCCTCAATGGTCTAATGGTCACGAACAATATCATTATACCAGCGACAATGGTCATTCCCAAAGCCTTTTGACCCTGGTCTGGAACATCGAAAAGCCATTTACTCGATTTCATACACCCTCCCTGGTATCTCCTTCCCCCTCTTCTCTCACCATCCTCTGATCCCCTCTCGCATCCTTCCTTCCCATCCACCAAGCCTCATGTATACAGCCTCACATCCCTGAACAAACACCCTTACACCCAAAACCATCAACACCCACCCCACGAATCCAATCCTCCACATACCCACTACAATGCGTCTCCCAGCACTGAGTCAGACTTACCATCATTGCCCATCGCATACAGAACCAAGCAAGCCGTCATGGTATCATTTCGGTAGCCAGACTTCGTGGAATGTGGCTCGGCAGAGAAACTTCTGGCTCAAGGTTGGGTTGGGAGTGGGTGTGGTGGTTTTGGTGGGATTGGTGCTTTTTCTCGTGTTATTTCTGCTGCATGTGCATGGGAAGCTTTAGGTGAGTGGGTGGGATAGTTTGGTAGGAGTTGACAGGGTAGCATCAAATCGGAAATGGTTACTACATGCTGTTGTATGACAAGTAGATATATCATGAAGCACACAAACCGAATATTCCTTATAATGTGCACTACAGTCCTTGCATTGTCTTTTGCACTGTTGGTTTTCAAGAAAACACAGTCGTAGATCATACCCATTACCTTCTTTACCCGACGTTTTCAGAACGTCAAAAAGTTGACTCCCGAGCAGATAAGTGATAGAGAACAGAGATGGGAGGGGTCACTGCCAAGCTTTCTCAAGTATCCTGCGTGCGCTAAATTCCAAGGCACCGTTGCCAAGACTTTTGACAGGCGAGGCGCGTTTGTTTACTATTATAGAATCGACCATCACCATTATAACGTGCACAACTCACACTCTTTGGTCACTGCTTTATGTTCTTTCCTTTGTTTCTTTCTTTTTGCACATACGTTTTCTTGTTCATACTGTTGCCAGAAACGCCATGAAGGGAGCAGAACCAAGTGAGGTGGTGGGTTCAAGCCTAATTCTCCTCTTTCCATGCGTCTCCCGCCGCAGGAACCCGCGTATGCGATGCTAATCATCGTTCATGCAGCTCGAAGGTACCTTGCAGCAACTCCAGAACACTGCCAACACAGCCAATGCGGTGCCCTCCACAACATCGAAGACCTGGACGAATCCACGAAAGCGTCCTCACCACGAGTCCACGTCCCTCCTCGAGCCGATCAGCAACGATGACGCTCTGAGGGAGGGGAATCACGGGAATGAGTTACACGATTCGAAGAGGAGCAGGGCAGCGGAATGGCCGCTTAAGAACACCGACTACACAGCTGACAGTCTGAAGCAAGGTGAACGTAATGATAAACGGTCGAGCTCTACCAGCATACGCCCGGGCAAATTCCTGGAGGGGAGCATGAACGATAAGATTAGCCAGAAGCCTCCAAGTCTATACACGAGAGACGAACAGGCTATGGAAGAGTATGCAAGTATGAATGGGAACGGTCACCAGGAGATGAGCATGGACGTAGACATGACTTATGATGCAGGAATTGAGTCACATAAGCCATCGGGAATGTTTCGCTTCGGAAAGGCAATTGCGAATGCCTTCAAACCCCTTACGGCGTGGCAGGGTAGGTTCAAGGAGAAGGAGAAAGAGAATTCCACGAGCCCAGAGAGGAATATACTTCAAGAGCGTCAAGCCAAGGCTGCCGACGCTTACGCTGAATTGAAGAAAAGCGGCTTCAAGGGAACGCAGGCATATCGTAGCATTGACGATCCACCGCCAATCAAGGTTGAGAACATGGAGAAGCAGAAGAGCGCCTTTCGGGACTCCGGCATTGACATGAGCGGTGAAGAATCTTCTGAATGGACGCCCAATGATCAGCTCATTGGTTTCACCGATGTTCTCTTAGTGCCTCCGCCGCCCCACAAAGCTCGCGCGTCCAGTGCATTGTCTGACGCAAGCTCTGTACGCAAAACGACCCATCATCTCCGCAAACCCTCTTTGCAAGGACTGAAGAAGGCCGCTTCGCAGATCCACCTGTCCCCCGTCAAGAAGTCGTCAGAGATACCCCCAGTCCCATCCATCAAGGTCGAAAGTGCCTCGGAACACGCTGTGTTGAGTCCTCCAGGTCTAGGGCTTCGCAGGGAGCCATCGAAGAGAGACATTGCAAAGCAGTACAAGCTCAGCAAGAAGGTCAGTGACTTGGAGAATAAGCTTGAGACAGCCCGTCGACAGTTGGAGCTGTCCGTGTCGAATGCGCCGCCCGTCCCTGATCTGCCTCCTCATGTGGGTCGAAAACCTTTCCGGCCGGGTACTCTGCCGTCGCTCCCTTCTGAACGGAACATGACACCTCTCAAGGACACTCCAGCACCGCCTCCTCCCATGATGAAAGGGGAGCTACTAGGCGAGATACTTCAAAGCCTACCGCCAAGACGCAGCAGTGCACGCCTAATCCAGGACTCTAATCCATTCACCCCAATGACAAGAACCGAGGGCGTTCGAGACTTCGAAGGTAGAAGAAACAGTACAGAAGTCGCAAGACCTCGTACATCCCGTGGCATCAAAGCCCAGACACCAACAGGCGTGCACAAGCGCCTGCCGAGGATTCCCTCAAAAGCATTAAACAACTCACCATTGACATACGCTGAGAGCGTGCTATCGTTCCCCAAAGCTTCCAAATCAATCCCTCCAAGCAACGACGTTCAATCAGCCCCAGCAGCCAGCAAGGTGACCGACCACACATCTGTGGCACACACCGATCGTCTCCCTCCCACATTCGTCGGCCGTCCTACTACTCCCTCAATCATACTTACTCAATCGAAGAAGCCTAACCGAGGAATCTCCCCGCCTCCACCAAGTCTAGCCTCCGCCAAGAAAGCGAATATCGCATTGGAGAACAGTGCCACGCCAATGGAAGGAATCGAGCCATCCTCATCAGCTGTCGCCGCAGCGCACCCTCCAGTATCAGAAGCCCCCTCGAAAACCAAACAAGGCATCTCACCGCCCCCACCCAGCCTAGGCTCCGCGAAGGAACCAACGATACTATCCGATGAGACCGCTACACCTGCAAAAGTACCTGGTTCAAGCGGTTTCCCCCATATCGATCGAAGTGGCCCTCTCCAAACCATTTCACTACAAGCGTTGAACGGAGACCCGATCAAGAAAGCTACCGTTGTGAAAGGCCAGATCTCGCCTGGGACGCAGCAAGAGGATTTCGATTGGGGTGATGATGTTTTTTGAATAAGTTGAAACTCTGCTAAGCATGCGTTCTTCCTACTCCTCTATCCCGACCGATACGGTCATTCAATTTCCGAATTGAATATTATATTCGTGACCTTGTGCATACTTACACCCCCTGTACCTTCTGATACCGCTGAGCCGAATACCCGAAGAGAGACTATGATGGGAGCTGGCGATGGCACATATGGGATATCATTGTATATTAGCACGGAGTCTTGGTGTTGTGCAGATGCGAAGTGCTGGGTATAGCATAGCACTATTAATTCATTCGTTGATGAACGGATTATGTACCTACATATAGCTTCCTATGGACCGTGATTTATCTATACCGTCCCTTACGAATGATAGATGGTTTATGCACTTTTGCTATGGAGTGTTGATTCACAAAGAACTCGAGAGTCCCCTTCCTCTTCCCCTTCCCCTTCCCCTTCATCCATATCCTTCCCTTCAGTAAAAGACTTACTCCAAACATAATAAAAACTATAAAAAAATTCCCAACACAAAACTCTCACCCCTAACCATCAAAAAAGGCAAGCAAAGACTGCACTGATTCCCTTCCCCGCATAAGGAGCTTTTCCTATCGCTGACGGCGGCTACCTAGCTAGAGTCTGCAGTAGGCTCTACTGTGTGTATCCAAAAACCTACACGATAAACACATTGAAAGTATAGCATGTTCTTCAAAATTGACCGGTGGAAAGGGATGTTCGAAGCAGGATTGTTGTTGGGAGCGCTACATTTTCATATTCTATGCCAATTGAATGCTTTTCCAAGACCGTCTCTTTCACCAGACGCGCAACACGCATTCATACGATATTATAGACAAACTCCCAAAAAAGCTCGCCACCTACAACATAGTATTAACCCGAACACATCATTCTCGATAAAATATCCTTATACGCGTTCTCCCCAAGTCGAGTATATGTTGTCGATTTTGTAGAGTGTTGACTTTGCGCAAACGACTTCTCTACTAAAATATTATCGTTTGGAGTGAGTGATTGGAAAGGGATTTCGAAGACGCTTAGGATATCATGTCTTGAGTTTCGTTGGAGAGGCTACGGTGTATCACCTGTAAAATGCGGTGTTTCTGCGGAATATTTTGGGAGCTTGCGTTTGTCAAGCCTCGACAAGACACATCTAATAATATATAGAATATAGTAATAAGGAATCCTTTTCTAAGAGAGCGACTCCTTAGTGGCTTGCGTCTTTAGTTCAGTTGGGAGAAGGTCAGACTGAAGTTCCAACTTCTGTTATGACATCTGAAGGTCACCCATTCGATGATCAGACAGACCACCCTACTTAGACCCCCTTAGGTATGGATAGGTACCATACTATCCAGGAATCACAAAGAATGGAAGCTCGGATCTCGGACGCTACTGACGCTAATTCGCCATCGTGATGTATATATTAGACTCATGTATATCATATCAATGCTAGTACTATTCATTACACATGTTCCAGCCTCCTCAACTCCCTCCTCTCCGACCCCTCATTCCCCTTCCCCCTCACCGGCAGCGGTCTCAACGGCCACTCCTCCACATCCCCATCCGCATCCAAGATCGAGAACATCGTCGTCGTCGTATCCTCACCCCCCATCGTCCTCGGCCCATCATCACCCCCAATGAAACTCCTCATCCCCGTCATCCGCGCCCCCGGAATCGCCACATCGTCCAAGTCCCCCGTCCCCTCTGTCGACTCTGTCAACCCACTTCCCTTCTTCGCCCCCAACAAACCCACCCGCCGCCTCCACACGCTCCCAAAGCTCCACTGCTGCTGCCGCGGACTGTGCGCGCCGCGACTAGTGCCAGCAACGAACATGATCCGGAATGCAGTCAGCGAGATCGTGGAGACGGAGACGCAGGATTCGATCTGCTGCCAGAGGTAGACCCAGCCTTCGTCGAAGGCGTGGCGGTAGACGAAGCCGGAGATGCGGATGATGGCGATGAGGATCATGAGGACTTGGAGGCAGAGGAAGGCGGCGAGGCCGAGTTTTTGCTGCGTTTGCATCTTTACGCGCCAGAGGATGTTGACTGGGATTGCTAGGACTAGGAGGTTGGAGTCAGATTGATTACGAGGGGTTGCTTAGGGGGGCGGTAAACAGAAAGGAGTGTTAGCATACTCATGAGATCGGTGAGGATATCCAAAGCGATTGCTATAGCTCCGACCTCGCGGGCGTAGCTGACAGAGCAGGATACTATCCCCACGCATTAGAATATTACATCCTATTGGTATGGAAAGGGGCTACTCGGGAGACATACAAGCTATCAAACCGTCATGGGGACACGCGATGACCCCATCGATCAGAGAGAAAAGATACACGACCGCCGTGACTGCAACTACGACTCTCCAATAGCGGTGAATACTCGGCAGCCGCAGCACGAGATTCCGAAAGAAAGAGAGAAAGCCAAATTTGACGGCAAAGATGGTGGTCCAGCTCAGGATCAGATAAACCCAATTGAAGCGTGCGAAAAAGTTGATTTTGCGCAGCAGCGTGTCCAGGTCGGTGATGCCCGATCCGCCGCCGCCGAAGAGGCCGATGGGATTGAGGCTAGTGGCTTCGATCAGGTAGACGGTGGGCGTTGCGTAGAGGAGGAGGATCGTGGCGGCGGTGAGGCAGGAGCATGCGAAGAGGAGAAGCCAGTCGTCCAGGCACAGGCGTTTGGTTATGTGCAGGCCTTTATTGATGTGCAGGCGGACGACGATACGGGCGAGAGCGACGGAGATGGCGACACCGTAGGAGAGACCGGTAATGATCTGACGGCGGGAAACGGGGGTTAGCATGAAGGTTACAAGATGGCGCAGTTGGAGTTTCGCATTAAGTAATTTGATGTTGTTGACATGTATATACGACGTAGAGTTCCTATTCCGAATGACGCACCTTGATGGCCAGTATTGGAACTTTACCGGTCTGTTCTGTCATCGTTCGGCTGCTTGCGAAGAACAAGGGTGGTGTTCCTCTCCAGGTGATTTCCTACCAGAGGAAGAGGTCGAAGCTACCCACACATCGCAACGGCACATCCATGTTGACGAAAAGTGAAGAGATCGATGTTTCACTGTCAGATATACGGGTGTTTCGGTTCTTGCATTCGCCCACCACTGTTCAGCATTGCCGAATTCTGACTTCCAGGCGTTCGTCGACCCCAGATTGTCAATCTTAGCTTGCGTGCACCAGCAGTAGCAATCTGCAGCCATCTGCAGGCTGAACAAAGCAGTCACCTATCAATATGCCCAGCCCACCATCATCCTGAAACGCACGGTCCTGAATACGGCCCGATCACTCACCCTAAATGTCGTGTATCGTGGTGGAGTGACTAAGCAGGTATATCAGTACTGACGCGCAAATGGGAACGACGCGCTTAAGGATGGCTTCACGGCACACAATAATATTGATGGATGCATCATTTGCTGTGGCTGAACTAATGCAGCAACCATGGTCACTTGACCCAAGCTGGAAATTGCTTTGGTTGTTGTAGCAGTTGGTGGTGTAGCTCGAATATGCAGCTTCCTTAGCTTGGATCGAGAATTAATGCGACTCTTGTACCCAAAGCCAAGGCATCTCCGTGAAAACTGCGGGCATCGCTGAGGACCCATCTGTGACGTTCACAGATAAGCTGGCACTCTTGACGCTCGTTGGTCTGGCGTTCATGATGGGGTCCTGACCGGCGAATTGCGAGTTTTATTCAGAGATGATGAGAGCGTCTCTGCGCTAACAATCCGAGGACATGATTGCTTAAGGTATACTTGATCATAATCAACCATTATGGTATTGTATGTGTTGGGACCGTGCCAGAGCAAGTATCTTAGCATCGACGAATTTCATTGTCTCATGTACTGCAATCAGTATCGATATGATAGCCGTGTAGCTTCCAATTGAAGCGAAAAAGGGTGCTGGATCATCGGTCGATATAGCCCCCAGAGAGCAGAGCCAATGTCGATATTGAAGTTGAGTAGCTTGCTGAAACTTGAGTTTATCATGTGAGCCAGCCAGGCTGAAAGGTGGATACTCACTTTTGTCGATTCCCATCCATCATGAAGCCGCAATCATGAGCAGACGCGAGCCGGCAATTACGGGCTGCAGTATCGACACTGTTCGACGGCCGCGATACCACTACCGATCGCTCTTCTGAAGGTTTATTCAAAGAAGTTCATCAGACCGACGCGCGTACTATCTATGGTGTTGTTCTACCGTATTGAAGATCGAATTAGCCTGGCCCCCAAGTGATTCTGTCGCATCGGTCCGAAACGTGGAGCTTGTTTGGCCTTTTCGGTTTCAAGCTCGTCTTTAGTGACGATTTGCAGTTGAAAACCTCAAAGTCATAAATACGGTAAACCGCTAGACGTATATCGACAAGTAGAATCTGCATAGCGTATTGCTTGCGATAGGCTTCCTTAGAGAGGCGGTACCGGTGAACCTAAATCTCTACGCTGTTCGGTTCGTACTACACCGTGGAGCGGGCCTAAAGGTCCTGCTCAAAGTAAGAAGCAGCTCCAGAGAAGGCCTAGGAATCGAGACATCTATTAGGACAGCAAAAGGATGGACGTGGTGATACTCAACAAACTAAGATGATAATCGAGCGGAGAGTGACCTAGATCCATCAGCGGCTGTTGTAGAAGCACGTTTCACCATTCACTGCCTATGCAAGCCTGGAATTCGAAAGCCTGTTCAGATTGTTGCTACATGAAATTGGAAGGAAAATATGGAGTGTACACTGTTCGCGAATGAACAGAAACACTAGAAAATCGCAGTTCCATTGACGTGGGAGCCGACACCACCTGCCGCACGACATTAGCCGGGTCCCACTCCTGTAGTAGAATCAAACCTCACCAGGGACGTTAGCTGGCGCACTCGTGACAAAGAAAGTCCAGCGTTTCTTCTCCTTGCAGGTTTGGGACAGCCTTTCGAGGTCTATCATCTCCCCAAGTGGGCAACCCCATAGCGCAAGCAGATACTCGTGGAGGTAATACTCTGCCACTGTCATTAGCGCTCTTCTCCCAATGGGACGTGCGCCCTTGTCAATTTACCTTGATTGGTTGGCCATGCTTCAAACGTCGGACTGTCCCCTGCAACAGCCGCAAAGTAGCAGTCATGCAGCCACTCGATCATGGCCTCCTCCTGCTTGACCCCCGCATATCTCTGTCCGTCGTCCGGCCCCAGCTGATGTGGCCGCAGAGCTAGCTTGTTCCTTTCGTCTTCTGACTTGCTGAAGTATGTCTTTATGAAACCACTCCTAATGAAAAGGAGATCCCCAATCTGTATGTCTCCGCCTTGCGCTTGTGGCCGTATGTCAATGCCCTGGTCCTTTCCGCATGCCTCAAGCTCGGTGTACGAGATACGGTCCGCCTCGTAAGAGTTGATGGCGACACCTTTCTTCTCACAGTATGATTTGTAGTCAAGAAGCACGCCGCGACCGGCGATGCCGTGATCGGACCAGTGGTGGATGGAACACTTGTGGTTCGCTGTTGGACCAATGATGTCCGAGCCATGGGTATCGTTATAGAACGTCTGGGTAGGTACCCAGGCGAAATGTCTGAAGCCATCCCATTGGGTGCCGCTTTGCGTGTTAAGCTTGTATGTATCATCGTAGGCGACATTCTCCATGAGAGTCTTGATCTCGTGCTGGAAAGACTCTCGGGCGAAAGCAGGTACTTCGGGGTGGTTCAATGGGAGGCTAAACCCAAGAGCTTAGTCAACGAAGAAAGAAGATGGCACTCTCCTACTTCAATGGAACCATCTCTCCACTTTTGATCTCGCTAGCAGCCGCAGCCTTGACTCTGGTTGGAGTCAAGAGGTTCAGCCGGCCGATCTGTCGACATGGTTAGGAACGAAGTTTACAGAGTGGGCCGTAGCCACTGACGTTATCCTTCTGTCCCCACACCCAGGCTGTCTGTACTCCTGGAGGCGCGTACGAAGGCTGAGGGACATCCTTCCTTTGAGGGAAGCTGGTACAGTCTGGGTCGAACGGAATGGTGGCCGCAGTCTTCTTCATAGTCAGTAAATCTTTCACCTGGCCGAGTCGACGCTGAGCCACGACCTTGCTGTCTGCCATTGTTATTGTGGCTTGATGAGTGATATGCGACGATTAAGTGAGGAGTATGCAACTTTGTGAACAGTTGAGTAGAACAGAGGAGTTGACAGAGAGAACAGCGAGTTGGGACCGCATTGATGCTTCATCCCCGCTCTCGGGACCACAGCCTAGCACTACGTAGACGTGATCGCCATTGCGGGGAGAGAGAAAGTGTAGACCTTGGGCCAGTCTGCCATTGCCGGCTAGACTTCACGCCAGTTGTGAGAATCAGTCGTGTAGTGTCCAAATGAGTGAATATGTAATATGGGTGGGTACGGTATGTTGTATCTTTACATTGCATAAAATGAAGAAAAGAGAAGCCCGGAGCCTTGGCATGGCGCTAGTCCTTTCCTAGATCAGGTGTCCCCGTGCCCAAAATCCTTGGAATTTGACCACTCCACTCAGCACCTATCAACAACCAATCTATTGAGAGTCCACAAAAGTCAATCGCGTTGGGAGTAATCGCTGATGTGACTACTCTACAACCCGAGCACGTAAAAAGTCGATCAATCAATACTAACTTGGGAGTACGAGTCGGTAGCTCATCACCCGAACTAGCAGTACTGAACTACGTGAGTACGCTCGTCGATAGCTTCGCACAGCTTGAACAGTGTTCAGCTTTCTTGAAGCCGAACTGACAACAATATGATCAGGAAGAAGCGGGCAAATTCTCGCAAACGTTCAGGCCATGCCGCGACCTCTCTCTATGGCCCTCTGCGGCCTCATCAAAACCGATATTCAGAAAGGCCTCAGTCCCGAGATCCTCAAATCCAGACACAGAATATCAGACAAGAAGGCACGGGCGATGATAAAGCTTTACGAAGAGACTGGGGAAGTGTACAACACGAACAAGAAGAAGGGCAGCGGACGGCCATTGAAGCTGAAGCACGAACATCAGGAACATTTACGTCAATTTCTGACAGATCACCCCGAGGCTTTCTTGAAAGATATGTGCAAATTCATGTACCAGGAACACGGGATGGAATTGACCGAGAGTACCTTGCAGAGATTCTGCAAGCGCATAGGTGTGTCAATTCAAGACCCAGTCCCCAGCGTTTGGCAATGCTGACCTCGGCTTGGACAGGCTGGAAATTAACACCGAAGAACAGACCAAGGGATCAACTGGGTTCGTGGACCAGGACCCTGCCAAGAGACAATGCCGACAACGCTATTCGCGGCACTCGGCCAAGCAAGAAGCGGCAAGCAGACTATGGAAAGAAGATGAGCTACACTGCGAGGAGGTTGCTACTGGAGAAGACACGGAAATTCGTCCAAGAATACATGTCGCAACCACGCTTCGATGGAAGCCACGATTATCAACATGTCCTACGCGTGGTTGCCTTGAGTATGGAGATCTTGAGAGTGGAGCAGAATACGTATCGAAAGATAGTCTTCGAAGGTCTCATCGTCGAGCTCGTAGCTCTCATGCACGATATAGATGATCAAAAATATCGCCTGCACCCTAGTGACGAGACGGAGAGCTACCCTTCACCACCAACCACCAATGAACAAGCCCAGCCAAACCTTTTCGATCCATTCCAGCCTCCCACAACGAGTCAACGCCTGCCAATTCCTCCCAACATCGACCCCAACCTCGAATCTTCCACCCCTCCAGTCCCTTCTGTCGAAGGCCACCTTCTCCGGATAGGTTGGCCAGCGGCTATAGCTTCGAAAGTCGGAGCCATAACCCCATTCATATCATACACAGCCGAGACCACCAACAAAGCAGGCTTCGCCTCCGCTCTCGCTTTCTTCCCCGAGCTCGCAGTCGTTCAAGATGCCGACCGCCTCGACGCCATTGGCGCTACCGGCATAGGTCGAGCCTTCACATATGGAGGTGCGAAGGGCAAGGAGGGGGGCATGGCAGATACGCTCAAGCATGCGGAAGAAAAGCTGAGCAAACTCGAGGGCATGATGAAGACGCCAGAGGGAAAACGGTTGTCCATTGTCCGCGCGGAGCGACTGAGAACTTATGGCCGCTGGTGGCTTGAGGAGATGAGACAGGTGGGTATGGCCGGGGAGGGAGCAATGGAGTGGACAGAGGGCGTATCGCCATGGGCGACCGAGAACACGCCTGAAGCGGAAGATGGTCCTGGTCTTGCGCAGGAGGCTGCTGAGACGGCGACGGATCCGCATCAGCCCAGCGTGGGGGAGGCGTCGTCGAGTGCGAGTGCGCATGCGAACATGAATGTCGAACGGCGTGCTTCGGTTGCGAACATGCTTGGGACTGCAGGCGAAGGGGCGATTGATGACCCGGGAAGTCAATTGATGGAGGCTATTTCTACCTCGACATGAGAGGGTGGTTCTCGATTGAACGATTATGATTCATTATAGCTATGACTAGCACTTTGGCAGAGCAGGAGCGTAGCTATCGACTTGACTGCATTATGTAGCTTTTCCTTCCCAAAACCATTCGATGTTCAAGACAAATGTAATTTAGATGTTTATCTCAAGTCTACCTCATTCACATCTCCCAACTCGACCCCTTTTTAATGGAAAGTGTCATACAAGTTTCATTCCCAACTCAACCCCATTTTCATGGAAACTTATGATACAGGTGTCGATCTAATGATGAAGGTTCTGAGATGAGAATGTCACAGCAGGGCTCCGCGCTTAGCTTAGATCTTGCGTTATGGAGGAGGCGCCTTCTGACCAGCAGCAACACAGCGTCCTGGCGTGCCCCTGCATCATGGCTGGGTCTGAAGCATGGCTTCTGGAGTGATGTGTGTGTATAGGTAAATCTCTTTCGGCAGCGCCATAGCCAAGTTCAAACCGCCATATGTCCTATCCTCTCGTTGTCTCTTCTCATGATACTGACTAGATCCAGCAAGCCGTATTGCCCATGCCGAGTCCACCATATTGCGCTCTTCGTTTGCATATTTGACTGTCCCGTATGTATGGTAGAGCGCTGGATGTCTGATGTCTTTGGAGCGGAGTGGTAGCAACTATTTCATCGCAGGGGAGGGCGCAGGGGATAGTTTGTTGGAATAGTTGGGGTGACGGTGTGGGTGTGTTCCATCTATATCCTTGTTCCTCGTTTTCTTCTGAAGGTCTCGTGTGGCTTATGTAAGGGCTTGTATCTTGTCTAGATTCCTATCACAAGATTGGTCCATGCTGGTCTTTGGCTGTCAATCGAGTCTATTAAAGGCGTTGTATACCTTACTTTCCTGTGTCTAGGGAGGCCTCGGGGGTCTTAGCGTGCTTGGCAGCCTTCCATATTCTAATAATTATTATGGGTAGGACGATAAGGAAACGATGCGTCGTGTCTTAGCACACATAGTAAAGACACATGTCGATAGGTCCCTTTGCTACATCGAGTAGATCGGAGCTGGGACCCCCCACGTTGTGAAGAAGGTGAGAATCGCGTGAGTCGTTGTGGGAAAAAAGGGGCCTTGTGAAGCCTATTCTATAACAACAACGATCGTAGCGAGTCACAATCCTGTCATGTCACTGCCCCCCGATGGCGCTGTCTTCTCACTCAAGGGCGCTACCGCCGAGATTTACCTTGGTATCGAAGCAAATGCTGAATACGCCGGCGCAAAGGCAATAACAGCAGCCGCCTCGGAACATCCTCTGCCAAAATGGTACCTGCAAAAGGAACAGGACGCTCACTATCTGATCAACGCATCTGCCCCGAACGTGTGTTTGAACGTGTCCTATGAGAGCAAATCTGCAGGTGCTGTCTTGCAGCAATGGTCATGCAATGGCGGTGCAAGCGAACTATGGATCCTATCGCCCGCAACAGATGACACTTTCTCATTGGTCAACAAGAATAGCGGCCTGGCAGCCGGAGCATCTCATGTGGCAGTCGGCTCCAATATCATACAGTTGGAATCTGCGACTCATGAATTAGGTAAATGGACAGTTGTCCGGCATCTCACCCAGGGCAATCAAGCTTCAATCACTCAAGAGCCTGATCAGATCGCTCCGCTGGCTAGTGATACGTATTCTTACGCTCCAACATTGACTGATGAGATGATTTACAACATCTATGTACCGATATATTCCCGGACTGGTGATTTGCAGGCAGTAAGCCAAGACCTACCGCGTATGGCGCGCTTGGGGTTTTCCAGCATTCTGATCATGCCTATCCATCCTATTGGCATCCCCACTGGCAAGCACCCAGCTGTCGAAAGTCCTTATGCCGTAGCAGACTACTTCGCTGTAGCGCCAGCCCTAGGCCAGCTGTCAGACTTTGCAAATTTGGTGAGCCAAGCGCACACCTTAGGTATCAAAGTGATCATGGATGTGGTCTTGAACCATACTGCGTGGAATCATCCACTCGTTACGCAGGCTGCCCATTACTACGTCCACACGGACAAGAAGAAGCACGATCCAAATACCATAGCGCAAGCTTTCTGGTTTGAAGACGTTGCGCAGCTGGACTTCAAACACGGAACACATGTCCGAGATTATATGATCAAGATGCTCAGGTGGTGGATGGAAAATTTCAGTGTAGATGGATTTCGCTTTGACACAGCTGATAACCCGTGCGGGAAGGATCGCATGATTCCTGCCTCAGCCTGGGTTGCTATTGGACAGAGTCTGAAGAGCGTCAACCCAAGAGTGATTCTGCTTGGCGAATGCACCAATCCCGATCTATCTCTACGACCTTTCAACATGGACTACACTAATTACTCACTTCAGCCTGCTGTTGCCTTCGCAGTCAGATCCCAGGATGCGAGAAATTTGAGCAAGGTGTGCACTCAATTGAAAGCAGCACACCCAGTGGGTATGCTGCACACTTCTATCATGCAAACATGGGACATGGATCTGGATCTCAAGGTGTATGGTGGACCAGAGGGAACAATGGTGGCAGCTGTGTTCAACTTCACCATCGAAGGCGTACCTATGCTATTTGCGGGCGAGGAAGTAGCCAACGACCGTAGCGGCGTGAACACTCATGCTGCGGTTAATTGGAGTGGGCCACTTGCCACTCGCTTTGAGACTTTCTATACCCAATTGGGCATGTTACGAAGAAGGTCCCTTGCTCTTCGACGTGGTACAACTACATGGCTGAAGATAGCTGGAGGTGGTCCCGGGTTGGTTGCGTTCACTCGGACCTGGGAACAAGAACAATGTCTGATAGCCATCAACTTCTCTGCTTCAGCCGTTCAAGGCGCATTACTAGGATTGGTGACTGATGGTTGGACTGCGGTTACACCATACGGTGCACTGCGTCCTGCAGCACATCCAGCACCTCCCGCTTTGAACCTAGGCTCTTGGGACTTTGTCATATTTGTGCGTGACCAAAGCAAAACGGCTCAGTGAGAACTTGATAGATGTCCTAGAAGCGCTTTAATGGCGATAACAACCTCGGCTATACTGGAACCATTTCATCAATACCGTCATACCAGCGCTGTGCATATTTACGGCAGGCCAGACACCGCTCAGACAAACAACTTGACTTCCAGCAGATGCTGCTATGCCCGTCAGCCTACTTCCAACTCACCAAGCTTGGTTACCTTCGTAATATCGGGCCCAAGACTGAAAACCCACCTATCATCTTCAGCGTTTTTGTTTGTCTCGGGACGGAGACTTGTTTGCTCCGTTTTTCGTTGTCCTAGAGTTTTCATAGCAATCAATAGCATACGCTAGATGCTACAGAGCATGACATATAGCGGGCTAGACAAGTAAGGTGAAGCCATGCAACAGCTCTCTACTCCACTCATCAAGGTAGAATTCGATCTTGTCTCAAAGTCTCTTGGTCAGTTTTCCCGCAGTCGATTCACCAGCAAAGTTGTGCAACAGTCGACTCTTCACCGCTCCAAGCCTTCAATGGGCTTGTAGGTTGGAAACTTCGAGATGGCACGGCCCAAGGCTTCCAAAAAGGCGACTCAATCTAAGAATAATATCCCAGGTTTTGACCCGGTCGCCGCTTCGACCACAAATCCGAGTCAATCCTCGAAGGCAGGATCACCTTCCGTCACTGGATCAACCCCACTCACTGCATCGCATGACGAATCGACCGTGCCACCGGTCCAAATAAACGCACCCGGCTTCATTGAAAGGCTAACGAACACTCGTATTCCGACCCGAAATGCCAACGAACATGTTAGCACTGGGCATAATCATGGTGGCACCGAGACTCTTTCGTATGGCAGTCTTCTAGATCTATGAGCATCAGTCAATATACTGATGAGTCTAGCATCCCACTCCGTCCTGCCAGTGCCTCAAATCCCAAGGTCCCTGATGCTGAGAAAGCATCGGAGTTTATCTCTCCCTCAAGTATGATACATTATCAACCTCGACCCGGTTACTGCACTATTGGTAGACCAGTCGAAGTGCTAGCGAATTACTTCGAAGTCAAACTACCTCCTAACCTTGTGTTCCATCGTTACAGCGTCACCATAGAACCTGACGTAAAGGGCAAGAAACGCAAGCAATTATTCAGGGTTCTCCTCACTGAAGTAAAGGAGCTGGTCAGTGTGAGGACTCAATTTGCCACTGACTTTCAAAACCTCATTGTATCCTGCACAGAACTGCCTTTCATCCAAGACAAATCCATCAAGTATCGAGCCGAAGGCGAGACACAAGCCAGTGATAGAGCCCAGGAGTATATCTGCAAGATCAGGAGAGTTTCTGACCAGCAACGCCTTGATATGAATGAGCTCCTTCAGAGCATCCATTCTCAGCAGGACGAGCCTTCCTACATGAACAAGATGTGTGTCTTAACCGAGACTCTGAACATACTCCTCGGTCATACCGTTAGGAAATCTACCAACATTACCACTGTTGGTAGTAAGAAAGCCTATGAACTGAGCCCCAATACCCCTAGACTTGATCTGACTGGAGCATTGGTGGCGCTCCGTGGATACTTCTCGAGCGCAAAGATCGCGGACGGTTGCATATTGTCGAATGTCAGCGTCAGCTATGGCGCCTTCTATGATCCCAAGCACCTGGACAAGTTGATGGATATCTATTGTGATGCGTGCAACCTGGGCTGGTCACCGGACTCTTTGAAGATCTTGGACAACTTCGTCAAGGGTTTACGAGTTGAGATTCCACACTTGAATAGGGAGGAGAACGGTCGTACCATCAAGAAGTACAAGACAGTATTCGGTCTAGCCAATCAATCTTCGGACGGACAGCGACCGCGAGATGCGGACAAAGACAGCTCCAGGAAGCAGGGCCCTCCACCACGTTTTACAAGATCCAATGATTTGCATGGATAGGGAGCCTCTTCAGGTCCCATTGGTGCGGGACCGAAAAATGTAAAGTTCTTCATGGAAATGAAGCCTGAAAAGCCCCGAAGGGATGGTAATCTCGATGCGGTGACATATGGGGGTTATGTTAGCGTATGGGACTATTTCCATGAGAAAGGTAATCCGCCATCACATTTCATGCTCGCTCTTCACTGAATCCATGCAGAAATCAAGATCAGAGACAATACATGCCTTGTAAATGTTGGCAACGCAAAGTTCCCCGTCTATCTACCGCCAGATCGTTGTCTCGTGAACCCTGGGCAACTTTTCAAAAGGAAGCTCAGTCCTACACAGACGGAAAGAATGATTGGATACGCAGTCCGTGATCCCGAACAGACGAGAAAGTCTATCTGCGACGAAGGTCTCCGTACTATGGGCTTTCTACCGTCCAGTGACAACCGCGGATCTCCGCAGATGCCCCAAGTAAGTATAGGCTCCAATTTTGTTGGTCATTCAAGCTGACGAGAAGAGACGCCGTGTGGCATCAGTGTATTGCCTGGCATGATCACAGTCAATGGTCATGTTCTAGGTTCTCCAACAGTGAAATACAGAGGTAACATGATTGCTACATCATCGGTCAAGAGTACTTGGAACATAGGACCCACGCCGCAAAAGAATGGGTCTACGATGACGCCACAATTCTGCGTGGCCAAAAATTTGCTCAAATGGGCCTATGTGGTAATTTCGTCGAACGGCCGTGCCACAGATTTACACAAAGCAAGGTTGAGTTCCTTCAGGCAGGGTATGAACAACGCTGGCATTGAGACTAGGGAACCACGGGATGAAGGTCCAATCTCTGATCACAACATCGCAACAACATTGGCTGCGAGATTGGAGGACTGGTCCGGAAAAGGTTGCCAATTAGTACTCATCATGCTGCCCGCCAAGTCGACCACCTTATACAATCAGATCAAACGACTCGGAGATGTCAAATACGGTATCCAGACGGTCTGCATTGGGGGATCGGACAAATTTTACAACCAAAAGACGAACGCCAGAGGTTCTCCCATCTTTGGCAGCTTACAGTATTTTGCCAATGTAGCGCTCAAAGTTAATCTCAAGCTGTATGGCATCAATCATGTGCTCGATGGTCCACCCCCGCGCGGACAAGGCTCAGGCCCACCATCCGGCTCCGGCCCTCTAGGTGTCATCTCTGCGGGCAAAACGATGGTGCCTGGTATAGACGTAACGCACCCATCTCCAGGTTCCGCCGAGAATGCGCCGAGTGTGGCTGCTATGGTTGCTAGTACTGATAACGTGCTCGTGCAATGGCCGGCGGCCCTTCGTATACAAAGGGTTGACACCAAGAAAGCGACTGACTCGGAGAATAAAGTGAAGGGCGCCCGACAAGAAATGGTGTCCGACATCAAGAGTATGTTCCTTGACCTCCTCAAAATTTGGAAGTCACGAAACAAGGATCTCTACCCTGAGAACATCCTAATCTACCGAGATGGCGTATCAGAAAGCCAATACGACCAAGTCATCCGCGACGAGCTACAACCCCTCCGCGACACATGCGCGTACCAATATCCCTCACAGACGAAAGACAAGCAACTACCACGCTTCACCCTCATCATCGTCACAAAACGCCACCACACCCGCTTCTTCCCCACCCCCAAACCCAACCCCAAGACCACGAGCGACCGCAACGGCAACCCCGAACCCGGCCTCCTCGTCGACCGCACCATCACCAACGCCCACACCTGGGACTTCTACCTCCAATCCCACGCCGCCATCAAAGGCACCGCACGCCCAGCCCACTACGTCGTCCTCGTCGACGAAATCTTCACCCGCATCTACAAACCCGCGGGCTCGACGCCGCTGCCGGCTCAGTGCAGGAGCGTGGCGGATGTGTTGCAGACGCTGACGCATGATATGTGCTATCTGTACGGGCGGGCGACGAAGGCTGTCAGTTATGTCCCTGCGGCGTACTATGCCGATCGGGCGTGTGAGAGGGGGAGGAGGTATTTGGGCGGGTTGTTTGATGGTGAGGGGGAGGGTGAGGGGGCGGTGGATGCGGTTGATGGGGATGTGGCTGTTCATGAGAGGGTGAGGGAGTCGATGTTTTATATTTGAGGGGTGGGTGGGACGGTGTAAGGGATGGTGTGATTGAAGTTGGTGGTGTGCATTTGTCGGGTGCGGAGATGTTCTAAAACATATCTGCTTTGGGATGCTTGTGTTGATGAGTTCATATCCAAAGGAATACAAAAGCGTAACGAGCAATTTCCTAGTAACGATCCACGATGGAATCTTTCCCTTAAAATAGTCTTGCACCTTCCCTTCTCTTCTCTTCCCTTCTCTTCTTCAAAATCCTCCGCTGAATGAATGCTATTGATTTATTGATCGATTAAAAATCAATTCCAACGACGATCCTTGATGGATGCTAGATATATACTAAATGCTGGATGCTGGATGCTGAACACAACCTATAGATCTGGGTGTTTGATGCTAGGTAGATGCGGAAGGCTGGATGTTGGATGTTGGATGTTGAGATGTTGGATGGTGGATGGTGGATGGTGGATGGTGGATGATGGTGGATGGTGGATGGTGAATGGTGGATAGTAGATGGTGGATGGTGGATGCTGGATGGTGGATGGTGAATACTGGAAACTAGATACTAATTCGGAATATCATCCACGAACCAGTAGTACCAGATCTCAACAACAGATACCAGGTCGTATATAATCCCCCCTCCCCGGGTTTTGTAGGCGGGTGGGGGGATTGGGTTGAGGGGGGTGTTGGAGGGTTGGATGTGGATGGCGGGGGAGGTGGATGTTTGGCGGCGGGTGGGGGGGGGAGAAAGTGTAGATGCTGTCTGTCAAGACGGTTGCTGTAGGGTGGTAGGGTGTAGTCTTTGCCGGGGACGATGGCGATGTAGATGATGGCGTTGAGAGGGTAGCGGTGGGTTTTTGCGAGGGTTATGCTGGTTATGCCGATGATGAGGTCGTTGGGGCGGGCGGTGCGGCGGATGGCGGGTTCGCAGATTGCGAGGGTGAGGAGGGCGGGGGTGGTGGGGGTTGTTGGGGGAGGTGCGTGGGGGGCGACGCCGTCGTCGATGGTCAGTTTGTAGATGTATGTTTTTTTGGGGTCGAGGGGGGGTTTTGGGAGGGGTTGGTGGGGTTGCGTCGGGGGTTGGGGGGAGGGATTGGAAGGCCATTTGGATGTGGGTTGAGGCTTTGAGGGGTTGGTGAGGTTTTGGGTGGGTTTGGGTGGTCGGTTGGTTGCGTTCTGAGGTTTTCGTGAAGTTTGGAGGAGGTTGGAGGTGGAGAGGGGGGATGTTTTGTTTCGTTCTGTAATTTGTTGTGGGTGATTAGTCTTCAGGTATCACCATTGGCTCAGTCTTCTCACTGTGGCCCTTGGTATGGATGAGGAGCTTTGAAGATCTGAGATTTGTTTTTGTTTGGATCTTTGGAAGGTGATGGAACCGATTTGCTTGCGGTTTTCGAAGTGTACTGAGATTGCTGTGGTGCTTGCTAAGTAGGGTGAGTGGTAGCCGGATCGCTCATGGTAATGTAGATGGAGGAAGTGTCGTAAAAATGTTGGGTTCAAGTGATGAGGAAAGAAGTTGTGCCGTAGTTAGGCGGAAGGAATTTTGAAGTGATGAAAGGCGTTCTATACTGTGGTGAAAGAGAGACCATAGATTGAGGGATTTTTCAAATTGAAGTCGCCGAAGAAAGAAAGACAGTTGTCACCAGTATGAAGGCTTACTTGGAAAGGTTGGGCCTAGACGAGGAAAGAGAAGACAGCTGAGAGTGATGAGAAGTTTAAGCCTCTGAATTCCATTATTGAGTTTGGTCGATGCAAACATCGGATTGACAAAATACGGAACCGCCGTTTTATACATCATGAACCATCGATCAGGTACGTGTCCTTCATATCTAAGAGCGCAAATGCAACTGAGGTCCATTATGCACTCGTATGAATGAATATAATACTTTTGCGATGATGATATTCTGCCCTGGTAACGTCGACCTCAGCTTCCAAGGATGGCTTCGTTCGATTTCCGCATAGTGGGACAACCACGTGTAGCTAGGCATTTGCATTAGTATGCAGACGAAACCAGTACAGGCAGCAGTCAGCAGTCTGCTGAATTCTTTTCTGAAGATATCGTAATGTGAGGTGGGACATCAAACAGCACGCGCAATGTCGGTACGCGATGGGTATTCGAGATGGGTATTAGGTGGAATCTGGGGTTCCTCCGTCACGCTCCATCCGACCGTCTTCCTAATGATCTTCGATTGGCTTGTCTGGCTATCGTTATCCGAATCTGGGCTCGGAACTTTGGACGAGATGGTCGTCATTTGCCCGTGATCTCCCGTTCTCTTCACCCCCGAAAATCCCATATAGCTCATGCGAAGATCGGTGAGCTGAGACTTCGATGCGGGCTTGGATGAACGTCCCGATTTGATATAGTCCTTGGTGAATCGATTTGCATAGCCGAAGCCGGGCATGGTGGACGGCGCGTCTATCTCTGCGCGCAACATGCCTGTTTCGAGGGCGGACATGAAGGGCTTGAGGTAGGGTATGCAGGTGGTGATGAGACACAGGGCTTGGACGATCGAGGTGAGAAGGACGACGGTCCATAGGTCAAAAGTCATGTCTTGTGAATGGGCGACTCGGCTTTGGAGAAAATAGAGTTGAACAATGACGGCTGCAATTACGCTGCGATGTTTTAGCAAAACAGTTCGGACTGGCGCCGCTCCTTACATGGGGCATACTGACATGACACGAGCAGTGAAGCAGCCAATGACAATGGCTTTTCGGCTTTTTTTGATTTGGAGGTTGGAGAGAATCATCCACGGCAGGACAGTCAAAGCCAATTCGGTAAGGATGTTGACGATGTGGAAAGATGTCCAGAATCCGGTGATGTTGATGCATTTTTGGCCGTCCAAAGATTCCCACGGATGTGGTAGACGGCATTGGAAAGCAACGACGAGAATGCTCGAGACCGTCCAAAGGCAGATAAAGGCCCCGACGCCTAGGACGAGTTGTTTTTGGAATATTATGGGAGTAAGGCTATTGAGGTGAATACAGGCGGAAATCTTGATCATCGACAAGGCTCCAATGTACAAAATGCCCGACGCGTAGTTACTCTGGCGAAGTCAGTACCAGTTGAATATCAACTTGACTCTTCTCACACCTTTTCAAGATGCGTCAAGCGGCCAGGCGAAACCGCGGCCATGTGCCGACCCACACCATTGGAAGCCTGTATGGAAGTAGCTATCGACTGTCCGATTGCGAGAATCTAGATATCGTGATCAGGTAAATTCCTCGGAACATGCGATGCGAAGCTCATACCAAAGCAATCACAATAACGACATCATCCTGTCTCACTTGCCGAATGACTGCGTACCTGGTTGCAACGCGCGCGAAGACGGCCAGGAAAGCGGTGACGGCAAGAAACCAGGCGACGACGCTCACGAGCGGGCCATGGTTGCTTGCCGTTACCCATAGCGGGGCATTCGTAGCTGTCAGAACCGAGTCGGCGCCCATGGTGTGAGAAGTATCATTGGCCAAGCAGACTTGTTGCCAGTTCGAGGTCGAGCCTGTGTCAGCGATTCTGCATATTTGCGATGAGTATGCAACCTGTCGAGTGGTGGAGAGTTGTTTTGATCAAGGAGTATCGGTAATAACAAGAGAGAGAGCCGAAGAAAGAGACAATGCCCGCCTGTTCCTTCGTTCTCGAAGCCAGTCCAGTACGGAGGTGATGGTATAGATTAGCACGGAAGATGTTATCGTGACAGTGATAGGGAAAGAAGCTACAGAGCACAAGCACAGAGCCCTCGAGGGACCCTTGCTAGCTCAACAAGGCTTCTGCAGGTCCGAAGCGTGGATCAGCCACCCAATGGCAGTCCAATCAATAGCTCTCCTTTTCGGTCATAGTACTCCGTGATCCTTACCATCTACACAGTAGCAGGGTTGAGTCGGAGATTTGACGACTGCCAATGTGCGAATTTTCAGTACTGGTTCTGCCAAAGGCTCCAATGGTGTTTCGATAGCTGTTACAGCAGCCATTGGATCGGAGTGATTGATCGGCATGAAGGCGTGAATGGGCCTATCCTTGAAAACACGTCGACACTCCATTGCTGCTATTCTATCATCTGTTCAACCCGCCAAGCAAGACTAGTGTCGACGTCGGACCTTTTATCGCTTCGTCCCCTCTGACTAGTGACCACTGACCACTGCCAATCTTTTGAGGCTAGCCAAGAGAAGGCGGGCCGGCTTGTGATTTCGAAGACACATACGGAGTAGTGTACTACTTCAACCTAGTAGTACATAGTAGGAGGGTAGATAACGGTGGCATGGTTGGTCGGAGATCGAAAAGCATCCCACGCGAGCATGTTGGAGGCGTTTATGTGGATACTTCTGTCAGGGGCTGTCGGCTTGAAGACTATGGAGCCGCTAGGAACCCGGTTTCATCTTCCGTTGGGACCGGGCTTCGGGGAAGTCCCTCCGAGATATACCCTAGCGCGCCGAGGCTAGTGTATCATTGTTAGCGTAGACGCTAGTGGAACTACAATCACGAATAAAATACATGCTATGCAAATACCAACATTTGGAGTGTTGACTTCGCTCGCAGCTTCGTGGCCAAAGAGCGATGGCTGAAGGGAAAACGGCCATGGGGAACAAGAGGATGCTGTCCCTATAATCTCACGCGCAATGGAGAACCACGTACTCCGTACTGCAGATTGCGGTGCTCTGATGCACATATCATTGAAGCATGGAGCTGTGCCGCACTATCTATTTATTTCGTGTTTCTCCCTCTAACAGGGTTTTCCTTTCTCCGTTGGTGTAACGCTTCGTCGACTCGAGCTACTTTAGATTGCAATAGATCCAGGAATGCCTCTCCTAGGCCCGTCTTGTGGCTTGATTGAGATGAACAGCGGCCGGGCCACGCGATGTGGCAGGAGGCTAAGGAAGGATGAAGCTTTGGAAGTTTACTGCAATCATCGAGATTAGGAGCCTCCACCTTTCTCCACCTTCTCTCCGACCTGTCAATCGTTGTCGTCTTCTCCCAAGCTCGGAATGGCGTTTAGTCTGGGGTTCTGACACCTTGTCCTGGTCGCTGTCGCCATCCTTGTAATCTGGAGATTGCCTCTACTCTCCACCACGCTGCCCCCACGCATCTTGTCGGTCTACAGTCGATATCTGCTACAAGCAAAGTGACGAACGGTAGCTGGCTGTCCAATTGACCTACAATTGGAAGCGGGACCACCAAGCACCGCCACGATGGGCTCGGGACACGAGATGCACATAATGGACAAGGCTCCTCGTCATTCGGAGATGGAGGCCCCATCCAAAGAACAGCGCGACGCCCAAGTGCTTGCTCGGTTGGGGAAGAAGTCTGTTTTGGAGGTGAATCCGACGCACATCGAAGTCGACAGATCAAGCTGACTGGAGCAAGCGTCGCTTTGGCTTCATCTCAATATGCGGTTTTACTTGTACCATTCTAGTCACATGGGAAGGAAGTTTGATGTACCGTCCTCGAGACCTCCTACATGAATCCCACTGATTGAATACCAGTTTGTTCACGACAGGATTGACCAAGTACGCTCCATCGAAGGCTCGAAATCTCCACCGCATACTGACGCGATTCTGACGCAGTGGAGGTTACGCAGGCCTCGTCTACGGCTACCTGTTCGTCTGGCTCGGTACTATCGCTGTCTTTACCACAATGGCCGAATTGGCGTCAATGTAAGGCCGAGCCAAACCTCGAGCAATACATCGGAGACTGAAGTCAAGACTAGGGCCCCCACGTCAGGAGGTCAATATCACTGGATAGCGCAACTGGCCCCTCCCTCGATCCGCAAGTTCATGAGCTATATAATGGGTGGGTACAGACCCGGCACCTCGAACAGGAGAAAAGCGCTGACGTAGACAGGCTGGTTGGTTATATGCGGGTGGATGGCATTGTTGGCAGGCAACGGCTATCTCTGCGGTGCCCAGATTGAAGCCGTGATCCTACTGAACAATCCCTCATACGTCCCGCAACGGTCAGTATTCTTCCTCTGCAACTCTCCCCAGTTTAGGATCCTTCTGAGGGCCGGGATACGTGTTGAAAGCAACCTACTGTGTTCTGAATTCCACCCATCCCCAAGAAGTAAACTGATATCGGAAACCGTTACAGCTGGGAAGGTACCCTCCTTTTCTGGGCGACTGTACTCGTGGCCGTCTTGATCAACACTGTCCTCGGGAAGCTGCTACCTCCAATCGAGGCTGTAATGTTGGTCGTTCATGTACTCGGCTTCTTCGCTATACTCATTCCACTTGTCTACGTGAGTCCCCTCGAGGAATCGCATCGGCAGTGACTGTGACTGAGTTGCTACAGATGGCACCTCAAAAAGCCTCGGCACACGAGGTGTTTACAGTTTTTTCCAACGGAGGGGCATGGCCTAATCAAGGATTGTCTTTCTTCGTAGGATTGATTGGGACCGTATACGCCATGTTTGGTGAGTCATCATCTTATAAGTGAAATCCGCACAAGCTGATTATTGCGTAGGATGCGATGCCGCGGTTCATGTGAGTATCCATATTAAACCCCGGTCCACCCATGTTAACAATATCCACAGATGGCAGAGGAAGTCTCCAACGCCGACGTCACCGTCCCTTGGTCCATGCTCCTGACCACCCTCCTCAACGGCGCCTTCGGATTCAGCATCGTCCTCGCCGTCCTCTTCGTCACCACAAACGCCGACGCATCCCTCGCCAGCCCAACCGGCGCCCTAGGCTTCCCCTACATGGAGATCTTCTACCAGTCCACCGGCTCCAAAGCCGGCGCGACCGGAATGATCGTCATCATCCTCATCATGACCGTATGCGGCGCCATCGCATCCCTGGCCACCGCTTCCCGTCTCATCTGGGCCTTTGCCCGCGACCGCGGCCTCCCCTTCTGGCGCCACGTCAGCAAGGTCCGTTCCCCTTTTGAAACCCCCATACACATACACATGCACAAACCACAAACCACAAAAGTCTAACTTCCGCCCACCACGGGCGATAACAACAGGTCCAAGCCGGCAGCTCCATCCCCATCTACGCCGTCATCATAGCCTCCAGCATCGCCTGCCTCATCGGCCTCATCAACCTCGGCTCCTCCGCCGCCTTCAACGACGTCATCTCCCTCTCCGTCAGCAGCCTCTACGCATCCTACATCATCACCGAAGCCTTCCTGCTCTACCGCCGCCTCACCGGCGGCATCGGCTCCCGCTCCACGGACAAAACCTCCCTCCACGACCCCACCAGCGAACCGGGCCAACTCATCTGGGGCCCCTTTCACCTGCCCGGCATCTTCGGCGTCGCAGTCAACCTGTACGCGCTCGCCTTCGGCTGCATCATCTTCTTCTTCAGCTTCTGGCCCGTGGCGACGCCGGTGAAGGCGGTGAATATGAACTTCAGCGTCTTGATGACGGGGACGGTCGTGCTTTTTGCGGTGCTGTATTATGTCCTGTGGGCAAGGAAGGAGTATGAGGGGCCAATTGTGGAGGTGGATCCGTATCGGTTGGATGGGATTGGGTTGTGATTTGGTTGTTTGTTGTTGTTCATATAGTGGATGGGGCGTCTCATTGGGGAAGAGTGGGATGCGCTGAATGAGGTCTTGAAGCGGTCTCTGCGCAATTCCTAGAGGGGGATGCTTTTGTAGATATGTTACATAAAAAATGGCTGTTCGGAAACAGGGTGCCTGATGTCATGGACTATCGAAATTCGTAGAGGAGATGCGTTTTGTAGATATGTAAGTAGTACCATAGATGGCTGTTGTAATGAAACACGCCATTGATGTCTTGGATATTCTATAGGGAAATGCGTAAAGCATCCATTTTAGCGATCCATCTATCTACACTGCGAAATATGGTCCTCGTCGAGTTGATTCAATCTAGAGCCCACTATCGACCTCTGCAACCCTTCCGTGTCATATCGTTATGGGACAACTTCCCATTTCCCTTTCCACAAACCCCTCTTCAGGCCTGCACCTCGAAAACCCCCACATGAATCCCCCAACAACGCCCCGGGCACCTCTACCTCCCCCAAGACCTCCACATCCCAACACCCACCCCCTCACCCCCATCACTTCCCCACCAACGCCCCCGGCACCTCCGTCTCCCCCTCCACAAACACCCCCCCCTTAGGCCTCCACATCAAATACAGCGGTATCGGCGTCCGCAACCTCTTCTCCAACGCCAACCACTCCCCACTCGCCCCATTCTTCGTCGGATCGCAGAGGAAGGTGCTGATGTAGCGGAAGCCGTTGGCGGCGTAGCAGGGGCGGCCTTCGACGGTGGCTTCGACGATGGATTCGATGTCGAGCTTGTCGGCGAGGGCGTGGCCCCATTTTATGAGGGTGGAGGCGACGCCGCGGCGGCGGTGGGAGGGGTGGACGTAGAGGATTGCGAGGACTGGGGGTGGGGGAATGTTAGATGGATTGAGGTGGGTAAGAAGGAGGGGGTGAAAGAGGGTGGAGCGTACGCATGTGTGGGCGGGCCATTTTGTGGTAGCGGGGGCAGAGCCAGTCGTCTAGGAGTTTGTTGGCGAAGGCTCTGGGTTCTCCTGTTTTGGAGGGGATGTCAGCGTTGCGATTGGGTGTGTCGTACTGCCTTGTATGTCGCTTCTGGGGAAGATGAGGCTCTACACACCTTCAGGCCACCATGTCGCTTCCTGCGGATGCTCTTTGATCTCCGGATAGGGGTTCTCGGTGTACGTATTCCAGCACGCCCCGCCGACGACCTTGTCTCCGATGTCGGTATCCACCACTTTGAACCAGCGGCTTGTCGGGTCGTGCTTGTGCCACGCCAGTTGTCTGTCGCGTAGTTCTTTGAACCCGGCGAGGCTTTCGTCGGGGCGGAAGAGCTGGTAGATGCCGTTGAAGGGGTCGGTGTAGGCTTCGTGTTCGCATTGGATCAGCTCGTTCCATTCGGAGTCCTGGAGGACTTCGCGGAGTTCGAGAGGCATGTTTGTGGTTAGGAGGGTGATGGGAGCGGTGGTGGGATGTTGCGAGAGCTTTATGTGGTATTGCAATCGGATACTAGGGCTGAATGTGTTGGCAATGGTGAGGGGGAAAGGCGATGTTGAAGAGACCGTTGGCGTTAGGGGCCAATTCTAGTACTGCGTGAACCCCACTTGGGAGTCTGGAGCGCTGCCACGATCCTTCCACGTGGGTTTCACATGGCTCAGTCGACAGTTGCTCTTTGGTACCGTGTGGACGAGGTTCGACAAGTCCGTAGGATCGCTGGTTGACATGTTCAATGGGGTGACCATTCGGATTCTGGTACCACATAGCTCCGAATCTTCTTTCCCCAACGTTCTGGTCAGCCAGCATAGAGCGTTCTTCGTTCAACAGGGCGCAATCGAGAACTGACTGTGTTGTTAGCTTCCTGCACGCTAATGCATAGTATACTGCAGCGTGATACGTATGGCAACACGGAGTGGAGACAGCGAGCCCTCTCGTGTCTTGGGGCAAAGAAGCTCTCTTACTTTCTAATCATGGTATCTTGTCGAGTGTAGAGAACTCGTATGTTGTCCATTGCTCTTCCCCTGTGGATGAGATTCTGACTGGTCATGTCGGTGCAGAGTTGGGAATGAATGTGGATAGTCTGATCGCCAAGTTGCGATGGTCCTCTAAAACCACCGCAGGCTAACTATAGAATAGTGGACTAGAGGGCTTGGCAGATAACACTACTACTACATCAATTTTAGATTACCAACATTGAGCTAACGTCTACAGACTTCCAGTTGACAACACAGTCTACATCTCACATCGGTCCGACATCTCCTAGATCGTTCGAACCTTGCGGCCTAAATGCAACTTCCTAATGAAATCTATCTGAGCATATTCGCGCTACTCGAGCGGACAGACCTCAAGACCTCAAGGATAGTGTCAAAGACCTGGTGCGCTTGCGCATCAACATTGTTGTTCGATCAGATCTACGTGTCCTCTGCCAGGGAAGATCTTGAAATTTTCGAGGCAGTGGCCCAGCACCCGTTGCTGAGCAGATGCGTTCGCCGCCTGAAGTACGACGCCACCGAGTTTATCGAGGCTCTCACGCTGCGACAGTACATCGCTGAACTATGGATCCAGACTGGGCAGTACTATTCCTACGAGGGTTCTTCTTCATATCAGACTAATGACCATGAAGTCAACGACTGGGCGCGTAGTCGAATGTTCGAAAATATAAGCCTGTGTGAGGTTTCAATAAGATTTCGAGATAGCCAGCTGGTACGCAGGGGGTATCAAAGCTACAAGGAACACGCCGTGTGCCAGCAAGCTGCACTCAAAAGCGGTCAATTTCTTCGAAGGCTTACGCAAGGCTTACAAAAGCTCAAAAGTCTAGAAGCAGTGGCACTCGAAGGCAGCTGGGTGTACCAGTATAAGACTGCTGAATCGGGAAAACCCTGCACCGGCTCATACCTCGCTCGCAATTGGAACTCACACTACTGCAAGCCAAGGGATTGGCAATGGGGCGAAATATTTCAAATTTGGAGCGAGGACCCGGAAATGTGGAAGAGCAGTCCTGATGGAACGCAAAGCTACAAGATCGTGATAACCGCCTTAGCCCAAGCCCATTGTCATATACGATCGTTCATTGTCGGCAAGGACGGAGGCTATCGAAGCCTCGGTTTACCACCCACTTTGTTCGACTTGAGCGAGCAGGTAGACTGCCGACAGAAGGAACTCTCTACTATCGGTGCTAAAGCTTTTGCAAAGTTGGAGAGTTTCGTACTTGGGCGTCTTCAAAATCATGTTCGATATGGGAAGACAGGAGAAAGAACGCCGGAAAAATTTGACAATATCGATGGACTTCCGTTGATACTAGGCTCTATGGATCATCTGAAGCATCTGGAGTTGACCTTATCTCGCGATCCTTACAAACCACCTCTATTCTACAGCGATGTTCAAGCCCTACCCAAAGCAAAGATATGGCATAAGCTCGAGTCCCTCACTCTTGCCTATCTGTCCATTACGGCAGGATGTCTGGTAGGGCTTTTATTGTGCCAAACCCCGAATATCCTACATCTCAAAATAGCAGGCATCGGCCTCTCGGAAGGTTCTTGGGAGGCCGTCATCGAAGCACTTTCACATTCACAGCAACTTGACTCTTTCGAGATGGGACTCGACGGCTATCTATTCCACCATGGCGGAGAAGGCTTTGGCGCCGATGATTATGATGGAGCCATTTTCCGAGACGTTGAGAATTATGTGGTCTGGGGGGGTCGACATCCCTGCCTACAGGACCATCAGCCAGACAATTCAGCTCACGAGTGGCTTCAAGAGTTCGATCCCACTTTACGAGATCACATCGTACAGTCTTGTATGCGATCCGTCCTACGCAGGGCCCATGGAGTGTGGAGACGATGAGGTATAAGTCGCAAGTTGGTATTTAGAGGAATGGGTGCTGCATCGACTAGATGGCTTCGCGGAGATGAACTCACGTCTTGAGGCGGCTCTTGGTGTCTCTTGAAATCGCCCCTTCCGAGCTGTGGGCCCTACAATGGCATACCAAAGGCGTTTTCGCTCGACTTCCTGCCGGGACACTTATTCCGCCATCTCATAACATGTACTCTCTTGGGGAAACACCTCGCCAAAGCTTGACATTGCCTACATTGACTGTTGTGGCACCTACGTGGCGCACACTTCCAGGCAAACGAGTCAACATACGGTTTTCACCAAGCATGACGCGTGGATTCCTACCTCACGACGCGGTGATTCACTTGCGTATATGCGTTGATGAATATCGTATGTGAGTGTCCATCCCATTGCTACCTTACCCTAGTGACTCATCTCAACAACTCAGCATTATTAGCATTATAGTTTTCTCTATCAACGCTACACCCCAAGCTATCTTCCTTTCGCCCCCTATCATAGACACTCCTCGCGTTCGACAGGTTCTCTACCGAGCCCGCTGTCAAAAGCTCATCTTGCAAAGCAGTCCCACCTTCCACTTGCGACCTTCAAATATGCAGCCGAGCCCTCTGAAAACATCAATATCTCACCACCGTTTACCTACAATTACCATAATCGGCCGTTTATAACTCCTCACTTCCAGTCCTCGCTCCGTGATTAATTGATCTACTACATCTCACATCCTAGTACAGCAATCCCGCCTTGCAAGGCTAAGATCCCAGCAGCTTTCATCAGCCTCATAGTCCCGACGAGAATGGGTGCATACTTCTACACAGCTTCTCTCGTTACGGTCTATCGGTTCTTTCAAATTACGTCATTGATGCATCCAGGGTTGATCGTGTAGAAGTAGCTGGATACTCTGTTCCTGCGGAGGGAGTCGAGTTAACTATTCCACGTTCTGGGAACTTTCGCAACCGTCTTGGCTGTACCTCGATATAAGCCCCTGAAACGGATGTTAGGCCAGGACATGGGATAAAGGGTGCGGGACGTGGCCGTTTCACGCTTGGTACTGTCAGATAGTATTACCAAAGTTCACAGGAGAATGCTCTCTATCTATTGGAACAGATGATCCTGGGGAAACTCAGATGTTCGATAACGTCATACCCATTATACCCGAAAGATACGCTGGTAATGCTATTCCAGCCATCACCACTAAGGAAGACCATGATGCTAGCCTCGCTGGAAATCTAAATAGGGATAGGTCACCTATTCAGTATCATATCCGGTCACCTGGACACCGCACTCGACTTACTCATTGGAGATCGACAGAAATCACTATTTCTAGAGGAATCCCAACGCAGAATGAAAGCTCAATCCTGAGATGAATGCGTACACGCAGATGTGTTTTTCCCTTTCAGAGGAATTAGTCCTCTTAAGTCGTAACAATTGATAATTACAGTGTATCATGATGATTATGATGAAGTAGGACGGTGATTCGAAATTCGGCGTCATTGTCTTTGTGATATCCAAACGAAGTCCCCATATCATGCATGAGTCAATGCGTCAACGAGGGTGGAGCGGAGGTTACTAAGGACGAGCGCTTGGATGCGGGTGGTGGTGGTGAAAGGGGTGGTGCTGTGGAGGGAGAGGCTATTAGGTCGATGGCGTGGATGGCTGTAGGCTGGGTTTGGGTTTTGTGATTTAGGGAGGAGAGTGTAGGTGGAATCTGGGTAATTTGTGGGATATGATTTGGATAGGGCTGTTTGGTGCAAAAGTTGTGTGGGTATCGCGTAGGTGGAAGGTTATTCTGTTCCAAGGTGGGTGACGGCGTGCACTGACATTGAATTGGTCTGTCGGAGGGAGAAAGTGTATGGAGGACATATCTATCAAACTGTCTACGCTCTCCATAGAAGTCCGGAGTTGTTGGCCATTGATCTTTTATCTCTTCCTATGATGATCATCCATCGCTACTCGGAACTATGTTTATAGTGTGCACCTTTTTCAACTAGATATCGTAATCTAGGAGTCAGCTTTTGATCCCGCAGCTCTACTCTCCTCACTACGCGCAAAACGAAATTGATGTGATGTTCGGGTTACTCGGTGCTGACCTGGCAGGGAAAAGACCCGGGATAGTAGTGGAGCGTCGAGGTTTTAGAATGGCATTATTGTATTGGTACGCACCGGTCGTGTATCCTTATTGCTCATTGTTACTTGCCAACTGGTTCTGATTACGTGGTCATTGAGGATCTTTACCATACGGCTGTGATGGCGCCATAGCTATTGTATTATATGTGGTGCATGTTCGAGCCTTTCCACCGTAGTGAATATAGGTTTGATAGGTGTCCCGTCCAGCTGCAGTGCTTAGACAGGTTGGATGCTTCTCATGTGTCGTGGAGTTAATATTTCTATTTAGGACGGCGGCACGCGGGTTATAAAAAAGTTGGAAAATTTAAAGTAATCGCTACCTGAGTACCCTATTAGAATTCTTAGCTTAAATTTTCTAACTTTTCTGCGACCCGCGTAGGCGGTTTTCTTTTTCGTTAAAATTATATTATGGTTGTGCCACTCTGTGGCTTAGATGTTGAGACTTTAATATGTATATTTCAGCGCTATAGGGGGAGTTTGTGGGTTGGGGGAGTGGGTGGAGAGCGCGGAGAGGGTGGCTTACGGAATTCGTCGACTGGGCTTCTCGCCGTGTGGGGATTGTCTCGGAAACCGGAATTTTGAAGGCTTCCAGCTCCTACTTTCGGGACGGAGGATTGATCAATGTAGTTATCTATCTGGCGCAGCTTGTTGCCGGGCAAAAGGCCGTGGTCATGTGTTGTCGCTGACGTGCTAGAGCCGTAGATTTCCGTTCAATAGGTACTAATAAGGCACGTGCACGGTAGTAATATTAGAGAAGGATGATATGTCTAGCGGTTATGGATGTGTACAATATGAACGTCGGACTGACTAATTGTATGAAGACCTTAAAGCGTAGATAACCTTGATGAAGATAGGAAGGTATCTGAGTAATCTTCACACCAAGCAAGGAATCAGGCGTGTGAGCGAATGTGGGAAACGCTAATACGACCTGACAATATTTAGTATACCCTTTACGGGGGTATAGATACGTACATTAGTATCGATCTTGCACAGACGAAATGATCTATGACAGGGCAGTCGATTGGAATCTTTCGCATGCACAGCTTTTCCATTGACGACCTATACGACAATATCTGGACCTTGTGGCAGACAGCTCGACAGTCGCTCTACGGTCAATGCTATCTGCTGTATCACTCGCCATGTAATACCATGGGTCGCTGCCGTAAATATCAGAGACAGCTGGGGTGTGTACAGCGAGAGGTAATGAGACAAAACCAAGGATCGATTCATGAAGATCGGTCACTAAAACTCCAGACTCTCGACGTAAACGGCGAACGGCAAAAGTTGGATAAAGATTTGAGGTGGATCCCGATGGTGTGGACCTGTTGTGAGAACTTATGTCGGCTGTAGATGGCAAGGCCGAGGATGATTAGGTACCTTGCCTTTGACTCGCGATGAGTGGCCTGAACCATTGAAGTACCAATTTTTTCTGAGATGATGCCGCTCCTTTCAAAACTGGGTGGCATTGGGTGTATAATGTAGATTGTTGACTAGTTAAGGGTGTCGTCATGGGTTCTCGAAAGGCGTTGAGCAACGCCAGCCGGGACTGGGCTGTAAATATCGCAACTTACTGATCTGGCTTGCGTACGTGGTACAGTAATTGCAATGTCAATTCCTGCCTAAGAGGAATTGTAAGTAGGATGAAGCCTTCATTCGATCGTCTCCACTTTACTTCTCGGCCAACTGAGTGAACGGCAATGCCTGTAATGGGATGCCCATCTATCATATGCGTTGTACGGGCAAGTTGCGACCTTCGGCACCAGACCTCTGCAGGGATATAGATTCCCAACCTGAGGGAGGAAAGGAAACGGAATGGACTGCTGTAAATCCGTGTAAACGAGCATGATAGAGCCTGAGCCAAAGCCTATAATGCGCAAGGCGAATGGCGATTCCTTGTTTTCCCCAGTGACGGCATATCGCCTACTGTGACGAGATGTATTTTCTCAATCACCAGGACCCCATAGATCAAATCCTAGCGTCCAGTCCAGCAATACATCATCACGAACATCCACGAGACTTCTGTAGCGAGTGCCGATTGGTTCATGAGTTCTGTAGTACCAAGGTGGTCTACATTTCCAACAATCGCAGTCAACATCTTCGACAACGATCATGCAAGGGCCGAAAGCCTGTAGCGATCTTTCCACCTTCTGCCCTTTTCCCGGTATATGTGTTCTGCCACCATTTGCGTGGATCGAAACCTCCTCGTTCTCAAATAGATGACTCACACCCGTTAAATAATCAAGGTTACACTTCCAAAGCTGTTCCTTGCCTGGGGTCTTTGTCCAAAATTGTGACCGATTATCCATGATGTCTCCAACGTCGCTGCCAGGTAAGACAAGAATATCCCAGCCTGCGACTAGGTCCTCATCGCTCGCGAGAATAATCCCCCCCGCCTCGACCACCAAACTCACTCTAGGTGAGAACCCCAGCTGAGGCGTTTCCTCCATCCACTCTGGAAATTGAAATTGATAACCCGAAGGCACGAGGAAGTTCAGCTCTCCTAATGACTTCTCTCGCATCAACATTGCATAGACGGGGTCCGTGCAATCACGCAAATAGTCACAGCAATCATAATACCAGATTTTGGTCATGTGAAGTTTAGGATGATTCTTCATCTGCCATTGGACATAGCTGGCGAAAGGTGGACTGATAGGCCTTGCATGGGTAGCTACAACATCAAGTCTTTTTATGCGCGATCTTGCGGCTGGTCCAATGGTAAGAAGGAATCGATAAAGCGTAACCCAGTTCTGGTCGCCAGAAAACCGCCATATGTTGGAACACCAGAAGTAGTCTGCCGCTTCACGGTAGATTTGGGTGCAAGTACCGAGTAGTCCCGTTGCCAAATGCTTGCGGACATATAGGAGGTCGGACTGGATGCGGAAAACGAGTTTTACCCCTGAATATAGATGACGCATGCGAGCGCGAAGCTTCGTAGTGTCAGGTTTGTATGCCTCGTATCGCCGCTGCGTCTCAGGGTCCCGCGCGAATTCTTCGGGAGTGGTTATGTAGTCTGTAGGCGAGAGATCTATTGGGAATGGGCTAACGAGCGCGATCTTGTAGATCTGGCTGCGTATCTCGAAGGGAAGATCCAAGAACGGTGACCTCTGTCGCGGGCGATGGCGAGGACCTCGCATGACGCAGTCGATGAGTTATGTACGGCGCTCGGGCTATGTTTGTACCTTTAAGATTCAAGTCGTAATTTATGCGTGAAAGACAGGAAATTCAGGCTATGTATATACTTCAAAGTTGATGCAGAGGAATGTCAATCTGACTCGCTTTTGGATGAGTCAACAGTAAGGCTGAGGCGCAGAGTCGGCATAGCCTCAGACTCACTCGAAAGGATCCTGCGCTGACTGCAATCATGTCGAGTATCATCATTATGCCTACTGGATGATTTAGCGTTCATACACTGGCCGGGTTCGGGAACATAGATGCTTGAATGTTGTTCAAGTCAGGAGGGAGATTCGAATTCCCTTGGCGCGTGATGAGGGGTAATTGGACTAGCGTTGGAGGCATGTATTTAGGGAGGGAAATGCCCCTATTATTCCTACTCCTTAGCAACCCCCATAGTAGCAAGACAGAATCAGAAGACGACAAGACTTCACCCCCTTTTCTGCGCGCTCGATGAGAGTCACGTGGGCTTTATCGATAAGAATGCTTAGCATACTAAAATGTTTATGATTGGACGATGTTCTCAGGCCTGTAGACTACCTTCTCAGCGCTGGCCTGGTGGAGTCCTCGCTTTCACTCGTGAGGTCATCGAACCCATGTTGTGGTAAGCCTCGTCTCAGTGGTTTTTACCACGGTACAGCCTACATGAGTGCCAGAGTTGCCAGGATATGGGCTATGAGAAATTGTTAACAGGGCTGTTCTCGTCATAATCAATCAGGAAGATAGAGTAGTAAGGTTAGTGGATGCTAGGTTGAGCATCAAAATTAGAAGGTTTTTGTTCACAGATTTGAGGAATCGGTACCACGGAGACTTGGGGCTTTGCATATCGGTTTCCGCATTATATACTCTGTACTTCCCTCCTTATGATTAATCTACTGTGCCTGCTTTATGCCGCACTTGCTGCTCGCCTTCATCTGCAAACATTCTCATTCCCAGCCCGCAAAACCAAAGCCCCTACGCAAATGTCCACTCAACAGCCGTGTACGGCTTCCGCCTCCTCTTCGACAGCACCGAATACCCAGGCTGCGACAGATACACATCATCTCCACTACAAGTCTTGCACTCCCCCACCACGTACGCCGTAACGATCTTATTGGTCTTGGGGTTCGTGACGGTGATGGGCGCGTTACACGGTGATTCGTCGGGCGGATTGAAGTAGTCTTTTGAGAGCTTGGCGTAGGTGGCGTTCGGGGGCGCGCTTTCGATGCCGCAGGATGCGCTTTGGAGGACTTCGTAGGGTAAGAGGTTGCCGGTGAAGTTTCCGGGGTGGGGACATTCGATGCATGCGCGGACGGCGGCGAAGAAGAGTGTGGATGCTAGGGTGGCGGAGATGTACATTTTGGATTACTGGGAGGTGGATGTTGCTGATGGAGGTGATGACTTGGCTTTGATGAGGTAGTTGTGTGTTGCCAGTTTCGGCGGTGTTGATATGCAGGACTTCAGGCTCCGTTTGTACTGTATACGAGGATGTCGTTATCGAATCTCTTCTCGAAGTTCCCAGCTAACATTTATATGTTCGAGCTTACATCTGTCATCTCCTGTTTGACATAGCTCCGAATTCGCTCATTTCGGCCGATCTCTTCCACAACGTCGGATAGAAAGGCGCTTTGGCGCGTAATCGCTAAACCAGAGGACGCGCATCTATATATGGCTTTTGCACGCTATGACCAACTTCAAAATCTATATTTGATCTTGGCGCAATGCTCTTAGAGAAGAGACGCGTTAGCTGGCATGAATGTAAACCTAGGCTGTTTGCGCGAGATCAATCGTTAGTCAGGATATACAGCCACATTACCTCCACTATCATTGGATGGTACCAAAGACCAACGACACCTAGCAAAAATATTACGTATGCCTGGCCTTAATTGCTACCTTCCCTCCTTTTGATCGATGCTTGGTTAGCTTCTACCGCAAACACAAAAGTATGTCCCCATGCACGGCGGTCCAAACCCTACTGTTCTCAGTGAATGCGCAAACATGATATCTTTAATAATCCTTTAACGACGTGGCTTTGGTCATAATAGTAGGCTAAGTACTAAGAAATTTTAGCCCTCTTGGTCTAGAGCGTGATTTCGGCTCCCTCCCTCTGGAATTGTCTGAGATGTAGTAACTTAGGGTGCTCAGGATAGCGGCGTAAAGCACGTCGTGCAGTCGACCCCCAACTTATATATCCTTTGCTGCTCGTTCCATGAAACCTGTGCTGGACTCTGTTTTTGAGCTGGAGAAGGATGTGGAACCATGTTTGCGACGGAAAGGAAAGACCATATTATAATTCTAGATGAGGAGAGTGAACACTGTCGGATAGGCTGTAGGGATTGGTATATGGAGAGTGGATGGATGCAAAGAGAGCGTTGAGGGAGGTTGGAGGAAGATTGAGGAGAATTGAGAGCTAGCATTGGCGCAGATTGAGATCTTGAAGAGATTGACCAGGCTGTTGCATATTTGGGACGATGTTCCCAAGCGTCCAATGTAAGCCAGAGGAGTTATGCTTGGGTACTCATTGCCTTGAGATTGGGGCCGCTGAAGGTGCGGTCTCATCAGTGTGAGCTGGCAAGTATTCCATGGAAGGTGAGACCATTGCCTCAACGTCAATGTCTGGAAGTCAAGTTCCTCAGCCCCCAATGAAGACTGAACTCTCTCAATCTCTCTCTACTATCCTGAAATGCCGTTGTCCTCTAATCCCCAGTCAGCAACTTCTGAACACTCCTGCGGCATCTTACCCACCTTCTAGCCGGATTCCTCCTGGTTTTAAAGGGACTGGAAACTGCTCACGCTGTGGCGAACGACTAAGTTGTCTAATGTCTCGAGGTCAGTAAGGACTGAGGTGGAGGAGGCTTTATATTCGAGGACTCGATGTAGAATAGGTATACGCAGTGAACAACACATCGTATGAGAGATTTGCCCATCTGAAACTCGAAAGCGAGAGCCTGATGATGCGTTCCACCTCAGCACCTGGATTGGCAGACAAGCTTCAATACCAAGGCCTTGGCTCCGGATGTCGCGAGACAAATAACAGTGCTTCGATGATGTTGGCTCATGGACTGTGGAGCCGCGTATCAGCGTCTAACAAGGCTTAGCACACCACGTAATCTGTATTGAAAAAGACGAAAGACCTAGATGAAGACCTCTTTCACGAACAATGAAGGTAAGAAAACCGCGCGCCAAGTGGTATAGTGGGAGAAATGCTACTTTCGACCTTGATTGGTGCGCTCTAGTGCAAGTCAACGTGCCCCACTGCTCTTGTATATACCTGAATTCTCGTCGTGGAAGTATTTATGTATTCAGTGTCGTGCCAGATGAAGTCAACATCAACCGAAGGTACATATCTCTGCCTCGTCGTGATCACGATTGCAATGGATGTATATTCCCCAGCCCCATTGTCCATGTTGTTGAACCTCGTCTGCACTCCGATCAGCATGACACTTCAGTATAAGAAGTTCTCACTCCGCGTGGTAGGCCATTTTTCACTCAGTCATGATTCCGGCGTCTACCACTGATTTTGTTCGGCAAGCCGCATCACGCGGCGGATGGTATCCGCCGCCCTGATGCTGGAGCAGCTGTATTTTGGAAGCCTGTGCTGACAGTACCTCGCCACATAGTCGTTACAGATCTTGTCAAGATGTTCTGCGGCTCCATTGGTTGTCCATGAATGTCATCAGATTCGAGCGTTATTGCTAAATCAGGTACACCAACGTCTTGGTCTTTCACTGGTGACGCCGTTCCCGCCATGACAGAGACTGGATCCTGGAAACCTATCACTATCGCAAAAGGGACAGTCTTTGCTATTCCCTCAATAAAGAAGCCACGACGTCTTGTTACGCCGATCTTTCCAATAGAAGGTAGCATGTATGGCCTTTGAACAAGCATGACGCTCTCAGATTACCTTAGTGAAAGTTTGAAGTGCAAGTGCAATCGTTCTTCTTCTTTCACTTGCTGGAAACACTTTGGGGGAACTCTGCAGACACCGTCGCATGTGAACGCGCAAGACAATCTATTCACATGGATCACACTTCTCTCCGACGATAATTGACAGTGTTGCTAGGCCCCGCCAGATTCATGCTTAGTCCTGGGCAGCCATTATCTCGCCTTGCCTAGGGATTCAGCAGGTAGAAGACGAAGGCATCCTGGCTGTGAAAGCATCTAGGGTCTCCGGTCGACCGCTGCATGTAATGAAACGGTAGTTTCAAACGCACAGGAGTCCAGTACAAAGGCGGACTAGAGTGCTCATGACTCCATATTTTAGGCGGACAGTATGCTCATCGCCTCGTTGACTTGAAGAGCCTCTGCTTATTGTATGGATAGTCACTCGGTTGAAGGAATGTAAAAGGGAAGTCTGGTTCGAGTTTAGTTGAAGAAATAGGAGACGGAACAACGTCGGACCGAGGAATGCACCAATCGCAGTCTTCCATGTTGAATGGCGGCACAGTTCAAACCTCCAACCCCTGAGACATGCGGTTGAAGAATGCAGTCATGCAACCATCAGCAATATCTCACCGGCGATCAGATCACTGCAGCGGGGTTCCTGGTGTCAGCAGCATGACCTCACATACATCGAGGCTTGGAATACTACCCCTTTCCGAGTCGAATGGGTGACCAAACACTCCCTCTACTGGAAGCGCATCAACCCCTTACCCGATCCATTCAACTCGCGACTGAGGACTGCCAGGGCAGATAAGAGCTGTGGTCGACAGCTGACCACGCAAGACAAACATCATCATGTTGGTGAACATGCTTGTCTTGCTTCTCTCGAGGCAAGCTTGGGTCTTTCTCCTTTGCTCCCTCATTCCCAGCAGCAATGCCCACACAAATCATACAATTCACATCAGCTGTCACACAAACCACACAATACATCCCACTGCTCATACCAATCACACGACGCACCGCCGCTCCCACAAGATCAAGCTGACAACACCCGCCTGTAGCCTCCTCCCTTGCTCACTCACTCACGCCAGAACCCACAAGCACACCCATACCCCAAGTACCCCCTCTATCACCTCCACCTCATCCACCATCAGCACAACAAATTCCACCTCCGACGCTGCGACCATAACAAGCTTCTCAGCCACAAACTCCTGCCCAACCTACACCTCCACTCTTGAAGCCAAGCGTTGCCCGCCACTTAGCTGTGGACCTCAACCCATGGCTCAGATTGGTGGGGGACACTTGAGGGAGGCCAGATGCGCCGTGGAATCTACAACGACGATGCCGTGCGGTTGTCCCACGCCTATGGCTACAACGACGGTGCTTGGTGGGTGTGCCGAGTCTTGTCCGCCCAAGGGGTGTCAGATCGATTGGATCACCGCTATGCCGGCTCCGGGGAGCTGTTGAGGAGGTGTTGGGACAACGGTGTACAATGGGCAGGGAAAAAGGAAGAGGCTGGGAAATCGTGTACGATATTGCAGGTTTAAATTCTTTCACATGGATATTGGGAGGGTTGCTGCTGAGTGGTATGGTGGCTATCGCCAGGGATGGGGTGCACGTTTCATGGAAGATTGATTCGTATGAGAATGCCATTGGAGGCCATGAGCACATGTTGGTATATAAAGTTCAATTCTCCTCCCTTATACTTTCCTCGACGAAATTTCTAGGGCGTTTGTACTACTCTCTTCAAACCCTACAACGCTTCCATGAGACATCTCAGAAAATATCTTACCACGCACAAGACCCAAAGCAGAAGAAGGATTGCTCCCATCAATCGCATGATGAGCATGACGAACGCTTGATTTCTCTTGATACGCTCTAAAAACGCTCGGAAGACCATTTCTCTGCCAGCTGCAAGCTCGCCATCAAATTCCTCCGCAACGTACAAAGCAGTTTCCCCAAGGTCTTGCTCGCTACAGTCATCAATGGTTAGAATCGAATACCAACCCATGATCGAAGGAACCTTGATCTTCGATTCTAGAAACTAATACCTTACCCCAATTGCCAGCTTCATCAACAGCTTACCTACTCCTACAATCGTCCCGAGGCTCGCTAGCGCGCGCACGACTATCTCACATAGTGTAAAAAAAACAGGAACGGTTACCAAGCCCGCTAGCTCTCATTCTTTGCAGACCTCCACACCTCGATCTCTCTCACAACGTCTTCGGATATCAGACAGCGGCGATCTCAAGAACTGGAACAGCCACACGCCGACTCTGCCAGCCGTGCCGATATTCAACACACGGAGTGTCGATGCTAATATACTCTAACACGAAGTATTCGTGTGTTTGCTGGGGGCTACCACATGCTTTAGCGTCATAACTACGAGCCGATTGGATCAATCGAATGCACTCACTACAACTCACAGCTGTGATGCTAGAGGAGCTCATGCTGTACCACAAACGCTAATATTATAGGCCGGCGTGCCAAACGGATATTATACGAATATGGCACGAGAGATTCATTGTCAAGAGATACAACCATGACCTGAAGGACACTTGCGAGCGCTCTACTTCTATCGCAAACACTCTGCGCATTGGTCATCGTGATTGATGTATGTTTGCCCCTTAACGCTATAATAGTAATCCCGGTGTCAATTGATTCTCAAGCCTTCGTGGTCGGACATACTCTTTGCAAACCGAGCTTTAGATTGTACTACTACGAGTCTTCTCCCAACCGCGGCCCATGTTTTAAGCGCAGTCTATGAAGCACCTTCGTTTCTGTCTCTCTGCTAGAATGGGAACAGAGTTGAAATGCGAATCTTGAAAGACGATACAAGACGCTCCTTAGCTACAGAAGTACTATAAATATAAGGTCCATCAATCAGTGCGATAACCAGCCACGCATACGACAATACAAGGATACGCTCGCCTACTTTTGTTCATATTACGTTACGTACCTTATTCGGCGGGAACAAGCCAGCTCAGGCAAGAATCGAGATCAATCAGGCGTCTTCAAGATTGAAGGTTTTCAAGCACATCAATAGTAGCCTCAGTGTCAGTCATGGCTACAGGCAACCATTACAGAATATTTCTAAACTACGATTCTAACCCAAAGATATTTTTACCGGCAGTTCAATATTACAAGAGTCTATCATTTCGTATGTGTCAACAGAGAAGTGATGTTCCGAAAATCGGCCACAGTTGTCTCCGGAAGTGTTATGACTACAATAGTACTGAATGGCAAGCTGCTGTGGAACAATGCGGTTTGGGTTGCACAACACACGGTAGGACACATAATCCAAGCGTTCAACCCGGTATGAAGTGCATGACTCGAACCTTTGAGAACTTGACACCCACTACATTGGGGTCTTTGATCATTACCAGGATTTCAACACGTGCCGAAGACCGAAGTCATTCATTCAAAGATCTCTTGTGCTGTGGTCCTCAACAGCCGTTGAGACTTCAACACGTGAGCCAGCACCGTCAACACCATCGAAGCCGAATAATACTACTAAAGTCGACGGACCTCCACTTCTACCACTCTCATCTCCGACAACTTGCAATAACTTCTATCACTCTCATCCCTAAAAACCTCCACGACTTTTCCAATCTCCAACATCTCGACCAAGCTCATCATCACACAACGAATCGACCAACTTAAAGTCGATTCAGCCATGGTGGGAACACGCAAACCCACGAAATCTATCCTCCTCTCTCAATTCGACTTCCTTGAAACAGTTCCTTACGTTGAGGAGCTACGACAGACCGATGATAGTGACTGCTTCATATGCAGTGAGCCTTACAGCATGCTCCACCGCGAATGGAACCTCAAGGGAACCCACGATTTCCCTGTTCGCTTACCTTGCGGACACGTCGTAGGTCTCCAATGCCTAACCTACTGGATGCTCTCTTCAGAAATCAGCAACCGATGTGGGATCTGCTGTGCCATCATCCCACTCAGGCCGCACAACGAAGGTGACATCTATAGTAGCGCTGCAGTCAATTCCCTGAGGCTCATTATCTCCTTGAACGTGGAAATGTCGCGTTCAATAAGAGAGGACATTCGCTTGGCACTCATAAATTTACTAGCAATCGACCCTCAGCTAAGGTTCTCGGAACTGAAGCGAAAACGCGCGATGATGCTCTTCGAAGACTTCCTGGACCACATCGATCGCCGGACTCCACCAAAGATAGAATTACAGCGAAGCTCCCAGCGACTGCAAGCGACACCCGAACTCTCGTCTCCTCTCGCGTGGGCCTTTGGATTCTTTGGATTGAATCTGGTCTATCGCAGGACAGTACTCGCAGGTATTGTACGTGATGTCTGTTTCTGTGTCGGGGCTGTCACACTCGTATCGTGGGTGGTCGCATTGTGCGATTACTGCTCACTGTGGGCTAAGATAGGCTACGCTCTCCACGGCATCTACAGTTTCGTCGGCCGTGGCCTTATGGTTATAGACCAATACGCGGTTTTGTTTGCGCTCGGGATCAGCGGCGTCGTGTTGATGTATCTCGCAGCTACCGTAGATATGGATGAGGCCGGAGAGTTCCTGTGGAACGAACTGCGGTGACTTGTTGCTGATCATGGTTTCTGCTACCAACGAATCTGCGTACAATGGTCTGAAGAGGGGAGTTTTTGGGATAGGTAACAGCTGAATATATGGAAAGATGAAAAAGCTATTATAACAACCTCTTCCCATGTCCAAGCTTGATGCTTGTGATGATCCTCATAAAGAAAGGGACTACTATAACCTGACTATCGAGTCTGACTGAGAATAGATGACTCCCTCGTCCTTAGCTCATGTATCGCTCTGTCCTCCAGCTCCTGCCTTGCTCGTCTCGAGTCAAGCTCGACTCTAGCCTCCTGCGTCGATAATTCTTCGGGTACTTGCCAAAGCCCTTTCTTGCCTACCTGATGTGATCTGTGATGTGGTGGTGCGCTTCCTTGTTTCATCTTCCGTCGTATCACGAAATACCAAAGGACAAAGGCCAGCGCTATCATCCCTGCGCATCCCCCTACTGCTTCTCCCACGATACTGCCCGCATTGGAGGAGGCTGCTTTTGGTGAGGAAGGAGATGTAGTCGCTACAACGGATGACACATTCGGGGATGGGGACAAAGTCTGAGCCGTAGTTGCTGAAGGTTTTGGTACGTTCAGGGATGTCGACGTATTGCCCTGAGGTGTAACCACTTTTCCATCTATTATAGTCACTCCTTTGCGGGAGGAGCAACAATCACCGATACTAGCAGATGAAAATCCGCAGCACCAGGTTCCGTCGGCGCAAGCTGTCAAGGGCGCAGTCATTCCGGAGTAGAGTAAGCCGGTGTCATCTGGTATAGATGTCAAGTTTAATTTCGAACGATCTTAATGGACGACCACTGCTGAGGTATCTTACCTCGCCCACTTGTGCAAAGATTCAGGCAGGCTGGATCTTTCCAAGTAGGATCGGTACAAGTAGCGCGCGATACTCCATAATTATTGGATGAATCACAAAGACCATCTTTGGTACAGCGATCCGGTTCTGACATATTTCCCTGATATGACGTGCTACAACACATGCTTTCTACCCCACTAGCAGCATTGCAGGGAAATTGGTCTCCCGAAAATGCGGCTGTGCCATTGGGGTAGTAGCAAGTCGCATCGATCCCAAGAATAAAGTACGTGCAAAGAGCGACAAAAAAAGCAACGAAATGAGAGCCACGCATTGTAAGTGGAATGGATTTGTGATGAAGTCGTGATGGATTCGTCTGACAAGGAATGAAGAGATGACAGATGTCCAACAAATGTTGCTTCGCCTTGTGGACACCATCATATATTAATGACGCCGTAGACTTACATCAAGGACTTGCATCATGTTCAGCTATGATGCGCCAAGCCCCCCTGCAGACATGCATCTTCCAATCCTTTATTGCCTCGAGCTGAAGGAGTAGCGATTGCGTAACAACAGCCTGCAACCGCAAAGCAAGCAGCGACAGCAGAAAAGGGGAAAATAGATGGTAGAGGGAGAGGACTCTAATACAGACAGGTGTTTGGAAGTCAGCCCGGATCAACCTCGGCTGATTGCAGATCAGGGTCTTGGCATGTACCAAAACAGATTTTCTCGTACATTGCTTTCTACATAGTACAGACACATCATTGTTGGTTATCATTATAATACTATACGCGCCTAAACTACAAGCAGATATTGTATATCTTGCATTAGATTTAATAGTATATCACGATATCTAATACGAATAGATTTACTTATGTTGTATAGGAGTAACAGAACGCCAGAGATCCGAATCCCGTATGCAAGCCATAGAATATATGCAATGGACTCATTTTGTATGTCTGTCAACGAATAAGATTCAAGACAATAGGTACGGACCCTGGCGACTGCTGCCTGCTATGAAACAGGGTAGCGAAGTCGTGATGTGGCACCGTGTAATTTAAAACTAGAGCCGCTGCCCACCTGCAAAGCACACTCCACCATGAACTCCTACCATCTCGCGCTCCATCCTCGAGGGTTTCAACCGATATGGATACTCTCCGTACGAAACACCCGTCGTTCCTTTTCCCTACACCGAAGTCTACCGTCAAACCCGAGTCTTACAGACAGCCATGCTTGGTCTCTATCAGTCTTACAAGCCTATCGAATCCCAACTGGTTCCAATGCGCCCCTGATCGGGGAAGGGTTTGCAGCTCGCAGATCCGTAACATGGACTTTCCTTTCCGCCATCGTCCGTTTGTACGCCGTCTATGATATGGACAACGGCGGGCTTTATATCCTGGCTTTCTGGACTGCCGTGATTGCCTGTATACACTTTGCGGCTGAACGGATAGTATTTGAGGAGAAAACTCATGTCAGAGCTGTTGGTGTCTCGTTGGTGTCTATGGGGCTGATGGTAGCCTGTTGGAGCTCTTATGCCACGGTCTTAGCACGGAAGTAGTGATTTATTATGATAACTTTGAAGCCTGGTGTGGCCATAATAACTACATATGGACTTCCTTAGGTGCTGCCTCCTCACCCAGAGTGTTATCTTCCAGACGGGGTTAGAAATACGATGCTCTCCGGCCTTTTCCCACCTACTCAATTGGGGCTGATCTCATTATTTGTATAGAGTCCTCTCCTGAATTTGGGACACAGACGAGCAATATCTAATTTCAAGCATCACCTTAGAAAAATTTCCGAGATCTCATACATATATCGTTGAAGGACATGAGCACGTCATCTGCACTGAGTTGGCCACCTACTGGGCCATGACTGCAGACGTTTTGGAAATGAATCTTTTCATGAATGTGTACGGAAGAGCTTGAATCCACCTGGGACACCAGTCTGAGAAAATCCTTCGTGGTCGTATTTCTTGCTAACAGTGTGCAAGTTCGCTTTGGTTGCTGGACCATAAGAGCCGATCGGGTCCTGAAATGGCGCGGCGTAGTTCAAATACTTGAATTTATGGAAAAGGCCGGCTGCTTTGGTATTCTCGTCGATCGTCTCGATCAAAGCTTGCGTGACGCTGTTGACCGTCGCATCATCCTCTGCCCGAGTCCAGGTGACAGAGAGAAGACAGAGTACCAAAGGGTCGTGTATGTCTTCTAGTCCGAGTGCATTGCCAGCTTCTATCAATGGCATCCTCTGAAAGATGAGGAAATACGCTATCCCGGGTATGTCTTTGGTTGAATCGATTGTTGAATTCCAGAGCTGATATACCTTGTCGATAATCGTTGCTGATGGGCGGAAAACAGTATTTACGTAAATCCCCCTTGTGTGTGAATCAGCGAACCATTGTACGAACAACATGAGTTTCGTTTTTATGTTGCACTCACCGAGAGGTCTTTGCCTGGTTTGATTCTACTTCGTTCACGAAGTCAACGTTGTTTCCAATTCTCATGGTGTTTTTGAGCTGGGGCTGGATTGCCGTGAAAGGTCGGAATATAGGAGGATTCGCAATAGGTTCAGCATAGTGAAGCCTGATTGATACAACGACACTCTTATAAGCTGCTACATACCCAATAGCGCAAATAATTTCAGCGTAAGGATCGGACTTCGCTGATTGCATGAAGCTTCCGAATGCTGAAAGCTGTTGTGGGATAGTACTGGAAGGATACGCGATGAAGCCTCCCCACAGTTGACCTTGGGGGTAGGTTTTCAGATCGAAGCGAGTCACTATGCCAAAGTTGTTAGAACCCCCTTTCAGAGCTTCGAATAGGTCTGGTCGCTAGAAGGTGTTGACGTTGACGATGGAGCCATCGGCAAGGACAACCTCCATATTAACCACATTATCACAAGCAAATCCCCTCTGTCCTGAGTAGAACGAGATACTACCTGTATAACATTTTAGTTTTGATATTAGACAGGTTTTGTAGTGAGATTATTTAACGTTTATTTAATGATTTGCACGGGTCTAGCCGTACGCTAACCCTAATCTAAATTTACCTGAATATAAGCCGTTACTACTTAGCCTTATATATCTAGGATTTACCTGTAAAACTCCTTTTAGTAATTATCTATTTATTTATATTATTAATAACGACGTATTATAGATATTAATTCTAATAAAGAACTTATATATATAGCTACTTTAGCCCTCCTTATCCTTAGTTTATATTATATTAGCTAAGTCCTACGCTACGCTTATATCCTACTAGTTAAGTATTAGAGTAAGGAGTAGAGTCTTAATAATTTCCTACTTAAGCGAATAAGGCGGATATTTAGATTTATTAAAAATAAGATATATTAATTACTTACTTATTTTAACCTTAAAAGTATTAATTAGTAATATAGTTATTAGCCTAGCTTAAAGCTTACTTTATATCTTATTCTAGTAAAACTCTTATACCTACGTCCTTTATATAAGTTATTAATAATATTTAGCTAGTCTCCCTCCTTTATTTCTATTATAATTAATAATATCCTTAAGTACCTATATAATTATTATAATCCTATCCTACGCTAGTATCCTATTCTTAAATATAATACGATCTAGAGGTATATAAAGGTAATTAAATACGTAGGTAAAATATATAAGAGGTCTATAGTTTAGGGGTTTATTAATAGAATATTTCAGCGCTTCTATTAATTAAAGGAAGACTAGAGGTTCTTCTACTTTATATATAAAAAGGTATATAGGATAGTATAATTAGGGGTAATATACCTAGATAGTCTAATTAGTATACTATACGGCCTATTTAAGGGAAAGGTAAATAGTCTAATAATACTATAAACTTCCGGTATATAAGACTAGCTATATTAAGTATTCTAGGGGCGGCGAGTTCTAGATCTATTTAGTAATAAAGCTTATAGGTATATAGAATTTATTATATTACTATATATAAGCTACTTAAACGTATAGAAGAGAAAGTTTAATAGAAGAATAGCTAGTATATAGATTATTATTAAGTATAGTTTTAGGATAACGTAGATACTTTAAGTAATAAATACCTTTAAGTATAGAATAAAATTAGGGCTAATACCTATTAGTAATATCTATTAGGTAGTAGTACTATTAATAAACTATTTTACCTATTTATAAGGCTAAAATATAGTATTTAGTTAATTTAAGATAAGGCCTTTAATAATCTACTAATATTTATTAGTAATTAACTCCACCTAATAATTACTTAGGTATATTTCTTTATATTAAGCCTTATAATATAACTAAAGGGATTATAAGCCTATAATCTATATATAATTACCTAACTCTAACGCTATAACGCCGTTAGTTTATAAACTATATTACTAATTAAGAGCTCGTCGTTAAATTTAAGTTATAAAAAAGCTTATAGAGATAAGTTATAAATTAGCTTAAATCTATAATATATATAAGAAATATAGGAAACCCGCCCGTATTAAGTAATATAACCTATTTATATAATTATTATAAAATAGTAAGTATCTTATAAGGCCTTATTTCTTTATTCTCGCTTAAAGTTTCCGCTTCTATATTCTATTTAGTTTTTCTACTTCTTATTCTAAAATATCTTAATACTAAGTCGCTTAAATATTAGGGGTCTATACTAATAGTTATTCCGTTATTTTATATTATTTTATATATTAGAGCTATAAAATATACCTAAGTATTATATCTACTAGTCTTATAGTATTCCTATTATATATTATTAAACCCCGTCTTTACTAAGCTCCTTATTAACTTTTATATAAAAATCCTTTATAGTATTTCTCTTTTACTCGCTATTATTATTATTACTTTTAGAGTCTCTACTATTACTTACTTAATTTATATCCTTAATACTATTAAGCCTATTAATATATAATTATACTATACTTATAACCTTTTTATTAGATATCTAGAGACGGCTTAATATATTATTATTTATAGGGATAGTAAGATTAATCTTACTAGTAATATTTTCTAGTATTTTTTATATTTATTCCGTCTCTTTACTTAGGTACTATTAATATAAGACTTAATTTATATAGAGTATTTAAATAAGGTCCTCTTAGGCCCCTATTTACTTTTATAGTAGAGTTATAAAGGCTTATAACTCTTTATAAAGTGTATTTAATATATTATAAGTCTATTATATTCCTTTAATTAAATATTTAAGTTCTATATTAGTATTAAGTTACTACTTATAAATAAGTTTTAGCTTCTTAATTAAGGCTAGGTCTTAAGTACTAGTTATTATAGATACGTTAATATTAATAAGTAGAGGGGCCTAAGTATTACTTATTAATATAGGCCTACTAATACTTATAAGTATTATCGCCGGAGTTATTATATTATAGGATTTAAAGAATTTTAAACTTTACTTTATAAAATTAATTAAAATAGTAGCTATATCTTAAGTTAGATAAGACCTTTATACTTATTTAAGTCTTTACCTATCCTTTTATAACCTTATCCCCTTATTCTTTTTCTTATTCTACTATTATAGTTATTATAACTAATAGATAATACTATTAGTAGAGTTAGCTTTATCCTTAAGATTACTCCTAATACTAATATTACTCTAGTAGCTAGTATTACTTTAGTATTAAGGACTTAAGCTTTACTACTAGTAGGGAGAACCTTTTAATATAGTACTTATACTAGAGGGTAATAGTAATATTACTATAAATAAGAGTAAGATAGGTAAGCCTTCTAAGGAGGAGTCTTATTTATTATTTTCTTTATAGGAAGGAATTTTATTAGAACTAGTATTCTCTATTTCCCTTATAGCCTTTTTACCCTAGTAAGTAGAGAGTATATCTTATTTAGTATTATAATCTTATATTTTCTCCTTCTTATCTTTTATATCTTACTTCTTTTTATATTTTCTAGCTTAAACTTTATTAGCTATTAATTACTATTAATTTAATACTTATATAAGGTTATTATTAGTTATTATATACCTAGATCTCCTACTATATTCCTTCTTATACTTATACTATTTAAGTAGTACTACTACCTTTTATTAATAACTATTCTAAGAGTAGGAATAATAGGTATATATCTTAAAGTCCTACTATATATACTTCTATTATAAATTTATACTAGAAAGTCTATATATACCCGCTTTAGTAAGCGTATAATTAATAAGTATTATTATCTCCTTAGTACTAAGAAGTATTTCTTTATATATACTTTATCCCTTTTACCTACCTCTCTTATACTTCTTATTATAACTATCTAATTATAAGATATTTAAGCTCCTAGTCCCCCTTCTCTTATACCTTCTTAAATACTATAATAGCTTTATATTATATAGCCTAGCTTTCCTATAACCTTTCTCTTTATAAGGGGACTTTCGCGGGGTAGGTTAGGAGGAATATAAGGGAAGGATATTATTATTATTAAGAGGTTCCTAAGGTATAAGAGGTATATTTATATAAAGGCTAGTAATAATATCTTCCTATTAATTATATAGATATATAGTAATTATGTATTTATCGCGCTATATTAAGATCTTTACTTATAAGGATATAAAAGGAGGATCTAGCGTACTAGTAATAGTAATAGTAAAGGTACTAGTACCTAGGATATCCTTAGAAGACTTTAGAGCACGCCTAGGAGGTATAAAATAACTATTAGTAATAGTAGAGGAAGGTTATAAGAGGGATAGAATAGATATAAATATAGGTAAGTAATAGATTAACTATAAAGAATATTAGAATAATAGCTTAATTAGGCTATTATTTATATTAAATTAGTAATTTAATAATTAAATTACTAACTTAATAATCTATATAATTAGTAAATATTATAGCCTAATATAGCTATTAACTATTAAATAATATTAAATAATCGCTTAAAATCGGGACTATAAAACCTATCTATTATAGACTTAGAGAACCTACTATAAGGGTTAACTAACCTCTAGTCGTTAATCCACCTACTTTAAGGCTAGTACCTCGACCGCTAATAGAGATAAGACTTATATAATTAAGCCTTTAGTATATATCGCCCTAGGTAGCTCCTCTACCAGCCGATAAAATGTTTGGAATACTCGGCGAAGCCCTATTTCCCGTAGAGTTAGTTAATAAGCTCGAGAATAATAGTAAAGGATTAATAGAAGGAATTAAGTCTTTAGTAATAGCTAGAATAATAGGGGAGTATAAATCATCCTAGGAGGAGGGAAGACTACATCGGCAATTCGGGAACCCGGCCCTGGAAGCTTAGGCAGCTCAACTAGCCCGTACGGGAGGACTTGTACTTAGGAGTTATCGTGCTAGCCCGAATAGGAAATATTATAAGTATTACGTCATATATTACTAATAAAATAGTAAACTAGGCTAACTTTATAGTTTAAGCTAAAACGGACTAGTACTCGCTAAGATACTAGCTCCTAAAGTTAGAGGTTTTTAAAACGAAGAAAAAAAAACCTCTAACTTTAGGAGCTAGTATCTTAGCGAGTACTAGTCCGTTTTAG
>JAABUP010000649.1_pt1 | contig 74900 bp, 111 predicted proteins | sample 5559201 | NCBI WGS metagenome assembly JAABUP01 (sample SAMN10711887, study PRJNA513373) | rock metagenome | isolation source: Antarctica rocks | place: Antarctica | reverse complement strand
TGCTATTGCTATTGCTATTGCTATTGCTATTGCTATTGCTATTGCTATTGCTATTGCTATTGCTATTGCTATTGCTATTGCTATTGCTATTGCTATTGCTATTGCTATTGCTATTGCTATTGCTATTGCTATTAATACTACTACTGCTGCTGCTGCTGCTGCTGCTGCTACTGTTACTGTTATTGTTATTGTTATTGTTATTGTTATCTTGTTGTGACGCAGGAGTTGTATGACGTGGAGCACTTTGCCATCAAGACGGTGGCGGTGACCTTCTGGCGGCTGCCTGTCATCTTCCTGGTCATGTTCATCGTCAGAGGTCACCCACTCTCTGCTGCATTCACACACAACTGTGATGTACCCACACATATGCACACGCACGCATGCACACATGCACGCACTTGTAATGTGCATAGACGTATATACATGCATGCATGTTTTGCTGGCACGCATGTTTTGCTGGCACGCATGTTTTGCTGGCACGCATGTTTTGCTGGCATGCATGTTTTGCTGGCATGCATGTTTTACTGGAAGCCACCCCATGGAGATACCTGACAGTGCACATACCTGATCATGTTGTCTGTCCATCTGTGACTCAAGATCCGGAACCTGTCCTGCTATGACTTTGGTCTGAATACCAATTGCTGGTAATTCAAATGTTGTAACGGCTCAGTCAAGAGTGTTGCACAGGATACACTGGAAACTGTTTGGCCTGCTGTAGTGCAGTATTTTTGTGTGCTCATGTGACTTATCACCTCCATAGCTTTGTTAGCAGGAACTTGGCACAAAATGTACTCAAAGTTCTGAATCCTGAGCCGTTCTTTGGGTACAGGTCTGCTGATTGTGATGTTCAACCCCTTGTTCAAGATAGCAGACGCTCACCTACCCGCCCCAGTCATTCTGTTCACCACCTTTGGGGGTCTCAGGGGGGCTGTGTCCCTCATCCTAGCCCAGATGTTGGTCACCCAACAAGATCGGTTGCAGAAGTCTGGTGACATGCTGCAAACCGCACAGGTGACCTGCCCATCAGCATTTGGTCAGTCAATTAGACAATATATATAACATGTGTGTGTGTACCATAATTATCTGCCACTGCACACTCTTACTTCAGGCGCATTCAGAAATATGAGCTGCTCCTAGCTTAGATGCTGGTCACTCAACAGAATCGGCTGCAGAAGTCTGGTGACATGCTGCAGACTGCACAGGTGACCTGCCCAACAGCACTGAGGCATGTAGCATAATAATAAAATAAATAACAATGATATTAATAATGGTACATTTGCTTTCCAGCTCATGATGAGGTAGGTACGCGCAGGACCATGTAGCATGTGTCTGTGTACTACAACTATCTGCTACTGCACACTCTTTGACAAGGGTCATTCAATGCGTGTGCCTCTCCTAGCTTAGGTGCTGGTCACTGAAACAGGATTGGCTGCAGAAACCTTACGACATGCTGCAAGCTGCACAGGTAGCCTGCCTGGCAACATTGACAGCTTCTGGGCAGTGCTGCTGCTCTGTGGCCCTGCATACCCTCACATCACATCAACCTTGTGCTATTGAATTTTTCACATGCACTCCTGGCATTATGGTGACAATTATACCCTCTCGTGTTCGTTATTGTGACACATCCATTTTGTATACCAACATGCCAATCATGTCTCATACTACATCACCCATGTGTTGCAACACATCAAACACACCTTGCATTACATCTGCCCCGTGTTGCAAGACAGTCAACCTCATGCTGATACAGATGTCCATGTGGAGAGCTGGCATCGTAGTGATGACCCTGCTGGTGACTGTGACCTCATGTGTTTTGTGTTGTAACACATGGTCCATGTGCTGCAACACATGGACCATATCTCACAAGACATCAACCTCATGCTGATACAGATGTCCATGTGGAGAGCTGGCATCGTAGTGATGACCCTGCTGGTGAATGTGACCTCATGTGTTTTGTGTTGTAACACATCATCCATGTGCTGCAACACATGGACCATATCTCACAAGACATCAACCTCATGCTGGTACAGATGTCCATGTGGACAGCTGGCATTGTGGTGATAACCCTGCTGGTGAATGTGACCTCATGTGTTTTGTAGTGTAACACATCATTTATGTGCTGCAACACATGGACCATATTTCACAACTTGTGAGTCACAACTTGTGAGTCACAACTTGTGAGTCACAAGACATCAAGCTTATGCTGTTTCAGATGTCCATGTGGACAGCTGGCATTGTGGTGATGACCCTGCTGGTGAATGCCCCACTGATCCCCCTGCTGCTCAAGTGGACTGGGCTGAGCCAGGTGTCCCCAGTGAAGGCCAAGATCAGGGCCAAGGCTGCCCGGGCCTTCACCCGATACACCCAGAACGCTGTCAAGGAACTCAAGAATGATGAAGATGAGATGCTGCGAGGTAAGTCACCAGAAACGCAAGTTTTATTTCACCCAGAATGCTGTCAAGGAACTCAAGAATGATGTAGATGAGATGCTGAGAGGTGAGGCACCAGTTGGTTTTCTGGGCAGCCCGGTATAATACTTGGCTTCTCATTGAATTGACGCCAAAACGCATAGTCCTTTTCTGTTCTTTTCTTTTCCACCAGTTGGTTTTCGAATCTGCAAGCTTTGTCAGAAATGAAACTATTCTTTACTGCTTACCTATCTGTGATGGGATAGCGGGAACCACCTCATCATGATGGGTGTCAGAGTAATCATTGTGGTCGGTTTCTAGGTCAGACCATGATGATTGACTGTCTGGGACCCCTCATGACGAGGTGGTTCCTGACCCCAATTACAGCTAGATAAGCATTAGAGAGTGGTATCAAACCCCCCATTGCCCCCCCCCCCTTCCCCCCCTCACACTTGTCTCTTTATTGCAGATGCAACCAACGCAGCGCAGAGAGTGCTAGCGAGCTGGAAGACTGTCTCATTGATGCCCATTATCCAGTCATGTGTTGTTCCAGTGCGGCCATTAACCTTCTTCTTCTTTTTCCAAGAAACAAATCTCATTCTATGCATCACCAGCTAAACTAAATAGGGCTTGGTTTGACTGGCCAGAAGCTGCAGCATACCACAGTTATAGGCAGTTATAGGCACATTGGCTTACAACGCATCATTATGTATGTATGTCAGAGAGGATGCCACATAGTCGCATAACAAAGAAAACTGCTTCTGTGATGTGCGCAGGCACACCACACCTGAAAAGCCCTAAGCTACATGCTACAGTGTGCAAGGACACATAGAAGTCACGTTACTGCACTACTTTGCAGTTATCAATGCATGTGTACAAATCCGGCATGGTGTGCTTCATGCATCAGCCATCACTTTTGTCCACGTCCTGATGCGCATGATGTGGTCTTATCCTAAGGCTTTCCTGGCAGATGGGTGCCATAGACACACACACTCTCACTCTAAAGCATGCCCCTTGTCCTCTACCCTAACCCCTGGTTTCTCCACCCTAAACCCTGGTTCCTCCATCCTAACCCCTGGTTCCTCCTCCCTAACCCTTGAACCAACTGGCATAGTTGTTGCTCTGCAGGAGTGGACTGGAAGGCTGTGGAGGATTTTGTGGACATGAGTGACAGCCTTCATGAATTTGCACACCCTGATGGGGTGCCGAGTGACAAGTAAGCCCCTGTAAAACGTGTCACACACTCATTGAAGCAATTCAGCACGTTATCAGTTGCTGTAATCTGGGGGAAGTATACATGTACAGGTGCGTACAGTCTGTGCATGTGCAAACTATACATACAAACTATATATATATATATATATATATCCTTGGATCAAGCCGTATGACATGGTGTTACTTATGCATCTTCAAGTAAGTGATACAAAATGTGTGGATGGTTGTTGGTATACTTACAACAATTGCACACCACGATGCTGATACTGATCCCTATATATGACTCATGCTGCCTGCAGACCTGAGAAGAATCCTACAAACAAGGTGGCTAAGGCCTTGACAGCCTTCAAGGACATGTGCTTCAGAGTGTTCCGACACCAGGAATCTAAACAGGATCAGGTGGATTATGACCATGACGGCCGCCAGGATCAGCTGGCTCAGCCCCTGCTGCGCGATGAAGAGCAACGGACAAGCGGGCGTCTGGAGGACATCCAAGAAGTGGATTTAGAAGCCGGACAGGGATTCTCAAGGCAGCAATCATCTAGGTCACATGCTCATGGTGCTGCATCAGCAGCAGCAGCTGACAGGTCAGCAGCCCTGTGATCTGAATCCATGTGCACTGGTTGTTGAATTGCCATTCACATTCATTAAACTGATCTATCTGATTAAATCTACATGTGTTCTCTGTCGTTCTATGCATCATGTTCCTGATTTTGTAGTTCCCTTTTTTGGGTGTTGTCCCATGAGCAGGTTCCAAAACAAACAAACGAAGGTTGTACAGTTCCTTTCTTTTTTTGTTGGAAAACAGAGAATTTTACAACCTTTCTTTGTTTGTTTTAGAACCTGCTCATGGAACAACCCTCAAAAGAAGGGGCTGCAAATGAGGAACATGATGCACAGGAAGGCAGAGAACACATGTAGAATGTTCGTTTCAATCAATGTGAATGGCAAATTCAACCAGTACATGTGTGTGCACTGGTCAAAAGCAATAACTTGTTTGCAAGTGTGCATCTGTTGCTGTTCTCAGAGCGTTGCAGCAGCTTTCCTGGATGTCCAGAGAGCAGTAACAACCAGTCTCTTCTGACAAAGGGGCCGGGCTAGTAGCAGCTGAAACAAGACGACGCTGAGCTTGATGATCAGGGACTGATCAGGAGTGCATTGTCACAAGGAACATTGCAATACCAAGCAAGTTTTGACATATTGCCTCCATCAAATTTTCAGAAATGTCTACAACCAGATGGACAAGCTTACACTGCAAAGCCAACTCTTCGAGGCTCTTCCAAACAGTGCACTGTTTATGGCCCTTGGTGTATGAGCAATGACACAGCTGTGCCTTCCTGACATGTACAAAAGCAAATTGATGATTTGCATATTTTCTGACAACATGATTTTGTGGCTTCTTTTGTGTCGCATGTACCTGACGCCTGCTGGCTAAGTATACCTTTTTCTTTATTGTTATTATTATTTTGCTGTGCAGGCATGCAGACCCTCTGGGCAGTGACAGTGATGATGAGGATGCTGAACCCCCCCCAGACCCCCCATGGAGACCACACCAGCGGCCCCTCAAGCCGCCCAAGTAAGCATGCCTCTTGCAACAGACCCTTCTTGGATGTCACATAACTGTCATGCCATGACATTTATGTCAAACATGCAAATCAGGCAAGGCATGTTTGCTGCAGAATCTGTGGCAAATCGCTGTCGTGCCCATGACTGCTGGGTTACATGTCACATGTGACACACGGGTGATCAGCAGCCAAGATGGCTTTGCCATTGACATCGAAGATGAGTTGCATAATAATACAAGCGTAATTGCCATTGTTATTATTATGTTTTTGTTGTTTGTTGTTGTTGTTGTTGTTGTTGTTGTTGTTGTTGTTGTTGTTGTTGTTGTTGTTGTTGTTGTTGTTGTTGTTGTTGTTGTTGTTGTTATAAGTTGGTGTCGCAGGTACTTTGAACACCGGCACTGTCATCAGCAAGGGTGACATGCAGAAGGTGATGAACCAACATCAGAACAACCAGTTTGCTCAGGATGTGCCCTTCATGGGAGGCGACGAGAAAAGTGAAGATGCCAAGTCTGATGGCACAGGCATTTTCGACCCTGGGAATGTACACTCGCAGGTATAGTCACAACTGCCTGCCATGCTCAGACATACCGTACTTGTGGAACACTGCGAAACAAATGAACACAGAAGAAGCAGTGCTCTGGGTGTGTATGCCAATGTTGCTATCTTTGTAATCATGGCAGACAGGACGAGTGCAGCTGAGCTACACATTCTGATGCGTGAAAGGCTCTAAGATTCAGGGTCCAAGTCCCAAAGCTCAACAACTTGTCATAATGGTTGCTTCCCTTCATACCCTTCTCGTTTTGAAGGCCACTCTTGTCACTGCTGCAAAGTCCCGCACACAGTGCTTGTTTGAATGCAGGATGTTCACCATACCGGTGGCACGCCAAAGGGCCAAATGAACCAGCCCCGCCCCTCCATGAATCGCCAGCACAGCCTCATCTCACATCGCAGCTTGAGGTCACACAGAAGTCTCAGACCGCAAGGCAGTCGCCGGTCAGGCACCCAACCCAGGGACCCCCCCGCCAGGCAGGGCGACCCCAAGAAAGAAGCAGAAGTGGAGATTGGGGAGTCAGCACCCCAGAGTGGTGATTCCAAAGGAACAGAGGAATTGCAAGGGCAGGGTTCTGGGTCTGCCAATTCAGGAGCAAACCCTAATGCTAAATCGACAGAGCAGGGGACACCCCTGTCGCAAGTGGCAAAATCTGCCTTTGAGGGTTGGAACGCCCTTGGATCAGCAGAGGCAGATCAGGTAATGCATTTCTGGCACTGTAGTAAGTTCAACAATTTAGGATTATGACAAGCATGCGTATTCACAGCACATCCGCTATACTAAGACGTGCGTTGTCAAATTTTCCTTGACCTGCGTGATGCAGATACAGCTGGTGTGCTTGACCACAGTGATCTGCATGTGTATCATAGCCCATCCCTGGCAAATGGCAAATGCAAGCTACGTTGTAGATCTCTCTAACCTTCCATATGGGCCCTTGGTGGTGTCAATACTGAACTGCACGTCCTGTGCGATTCAAATGAGCCACCTCTCACCTCTCGCAACATATCCTTTTTCTTGAAACGCTGACCTGTGACCATGCTGAAAGTACAGCTATGACCCATGGTCATAGCTCCGGGCTGCTGCCTTAAGAGGCTCCCGTTATGATCGCCTGAAAGCGTAAACTTTTCCTGCTGAAATTGCATGCAGCAGGAAGCAGGGGCATCTGCTGCCAGAAGCGCTTTCTGGGGACACGCAAAACCTGCCAGCAGCGGGCTCCCAGAAGAAGATGGACAGCAAGAAGAAGAAGAAGAAGAGCAGAACCTGGATGACTTTGATGACACGGCCTCTCTGGCGTCAATTGCTTTGGCTGATGTCACAAGGCATGGCCATGATGGAGAGCAGTATAAAGTTGTGCCTCAACCCATCATTGCTCCATATATGCTCTGGCCTGGGTAAGCCGTGCTGCCCTGCCCTACTCCTGCTCCTGCCTTGCTCCACCTTGCCCTGCCCTGCCCTGCCCTGCCCTGCCCTGCCCTGCCCTGCCCTGCCCTGCCCTGCCCTGCCCTGCCCTGCCCTGCCCTGCCCTGCCCTGCCCTGCACATCCCTGCACATCCCTACCAGGATGTGATCTGAATGGATGTAGACCTGCACATGCTTCGTCAGCAACCTGTCCAGCCAAGGCTGGGGTAGCCATGTCAGCGCTGACATGCCAGGTGTGCATGCAGGGATGAGGAAGGCAAGGGGAAGCTGCCTCGCATGTCCTGGATGAATGTAGATCTGCATCAGTTGGCACAGCAGAAGGAGCCTACCTCTGTTGCCCTGCCCGGTCAACAGCCCGGTCAACGCGCAATGAGAAGAACAGACAGCAACAAGAAGAGCAACAGCAGCAGGTACAACTGATGACATTACATGATGTGCGTTGTATGCTGCATCTTGTCGGGTTTAGGGTTTATGGCAGTGAAGCAGACTAGGCTACACCTTGTCTCCTACATTGGGAAAGGGTTCCTAACACATTTTGAAACCTTCTGTGGTGAAAGGTGAGGTCATGAGCATGCTTGACCGCTGAGCAAAGCCGGCAGCAGCAGTGTCAGCTAGTCACATTCTCATACAGTCATCATACAAGATGAGTGTATCGGTTCACAGAGCAGCTGCAGAAGGTGGTGGCACTCTTCTTCACCTGCTTCTCTCCTCCTCGTGATCAATAGAAGCCTGGTTGTCACATCCTACCTGACCGCAGAGGACATGTTTGTTTTGCAGGAGCGCTAGTGGCCGAGCATTGACAGGGCACCACAAACTTGATCGGTCTATAAGTGGGCCACTGTCTTTGAGCGGTGGCGGCGGTGGCAGCGGCGGTGGCGGCGGTGGTGGCGGTGGCGGCAAGCAGCAGGCGGGAGATGACTTCTCTGCTGACGACTTGGCCGGTCCCACTGTGCAGGCTCAAGATGAGGATGGTCTGAGTGAAGAAGAGGTAAGCATGCAAATTTTCTTTCTTGTTGTCTTCCCCTTCATCTTTGTGTTCCTGCTGGTCTTCTGCTTCTTTGGAAGATGTTCTTTTTGTCCTGCCCTACTCCTTCTGGTCCTCCTTTGTTGCTGCATGGTTGCTCACACTCCTCTGCAGTAACAGCAGAACAGAATATCAGTCACTAAGCAACAGAAATGTGCCTTTTTTGTTGCTTGGGGAAATCAAGTGTGTGTCTTTCAGCAACTGTGGCAGGACCTTTCTAAGGCAGCAGCATGGAGCAAAACTCAAGGGAATGAGCAGATGACTATGAAGCTATCAAAACAACTGCAACTCTGCTACTGCTAAAGTGTGTGCTGCTGGGTCACAGCTGCTGAGTCAGCACTGCTTGAACAACCAATGAACCTGAGTGTGTTTAGGATTAGGAGTTTACTCTATACTATATCTTGGGGTTCAGGGTAGCTACATACACATTGCTGGCTTGCATCCTTTTCCAAGGATTCTAAACATGGCAACGCACAGACTTTCAGTGACTAACGCAAAGCTGAGTGCTCCTGTGGGCTTGCATGAGACATGAAGTCCAGTTAATTTGTGAATGAAATGTGCAAAAATAACTGCAAAAAAAATCTGCAAGAAATTGTGCACAACACTATGCTACCCATTAACTTAATTAGTAACACGCAGGTGTTGAGTGAGGGTCGCATCAGGCTGGTGTCTGGACTGAAGCGCTACTTCCACAGCAAGAGGGGCCGGGGGCTCATTTCAGCGGAGGGGGTCCAGCTGCTGGACCATGCTTGCAGTGCTGCTGTGGACGACCCCAAGCAGCGTCTCAACATCTGGCAAAACATTGAAAAGTGAGGGTTTTTTCTCCAGAATTGTTGACATTTTGCATTTTTAGGGGGGTCCAGCTGCTGGACCATGCTTGCAGTGCTGCTGTCGATGACCCCAAGCAGCGCCTCAACATCTGGTAAAACATCAAGAAGTGACATTTTTCCCCCCAAAACTGTTGACATGTTGCATTTTGTGCATGTGCAAGGTTTTTTTTCGAAGTTTTTGGTGTGGCGTGGTTGTGTGCTGTGGGCTGCCGCCTTAGGAAGCTCACGTTATGATTGTTGAAAAGCGTAAACTTCCCCCCCCCCCCCTCTTTTTTGGCGTGGTTGCGTGGCAGCAGCACATGCATATGCTGCGAGTCAGTCTGCATGGCAGTTGCAGTTCCTGTCTGCCAGCTACCTATGCATTCTTGAGCTGTTCACCGCAATTTCAAAATTTCAAAGTCTTGGCTGTTTCTGAGGGATGTGTAACCAACAAGCATGTTTGTGGTGAGCCACTCCAAAGGTCTCAAATCTCATCATCTTTCTGCAGGGATTTGTGTGGGGGCTGGGGCATAGCATTCCTGTCACACTTCCTCTTCTTGCTGCGCCGCTACAATGTTTCCCGCCATGATTGGCGCTGGGGAGGATTACCAATCTGGATTGTGGTTCAGTGGCCCACTTTCAAACTGGGGGAGGTAAATTGTCCTTGCAGTTGGCATGCAAATCTGCTTGCATCTTTTTCTGTTATCAGCTGTACAAATCTTGCTGTATGCCCTAGTCCACTGGTCACAATCAGAATGTTGCTTGTGAGCTTTTGTAATTCTTTCAGAAAAAGACTTCAGCAACTGTTGATGAGACACAAAATTCCCCTTTGCCCCTTCACAATAAAGGAATAGTGGTGTGCAAACTTTGACTATTATTGGCATGTGCAGTGATTGGTGTCACACACAAATTGATATGTTTTGTGCCACAGGTGCTGGGGTCCATTTTGAGCAGAACCATGCTGCTGAGTATCGAAGTGGCTGTGGAGTACTGGCTCTCTCTCACTTGGAGCCCTCAAGCTCAGTGGCTCAGCGACTCAACTCATGACAGCCCTCTCAGAGATGAGGTGAGCCTTCTGCTTCACGCAGATCTTGCTTGGTGCACCTGATGATGCTGGGATCCTGTCTTGTATGCACCCACAGCATCTTGTTTCAAGCAAGCAAGCATCCCTTACAGAGAGCTCTTTGTAAAGATGCTCAAGCGAGTATGCTGTCAGAGAGAGAATTTTTTGCATCCTTTATACCCTCGCGTTCATTCCAGATTGAATCATAGCTCCAGAATGCTTTGCATATGGTCCAGCAGGTGTTGCACGGTTGACAATGGTGCTGTATAACCGCGTGACAACAGCACAACAAACAGCATGACATTCCGTCATTAAAATGCATAATGGTCACTTGCAGATCAAGTCAGAGAGCAAGAAGGTGTGGAAGTTCATCATTGACCGGGAGATTGAGGCGCCGGCCCGCTTCCAGGCTATCCAGTCATACAGGTGTGCCCCTATACATCCTGCACCACCTCAATGCAGCTGTCTCCCTAACATCTACTGTGACAAGGCCAATGCATCCTTCTGATTCTTCTGTGTGATGAGTGCCTTTCCTCTTCCTGTTATGCCTACCTCTTCTTTGGTCTGAACTTCCCGCTGATCATCTGTTTGTTCTTCACCTTGAGATTCTTTTCCTTGTTCTTGTCCCGCTTCTGCTACTTCTTATTTATTTCTACCTTCTGTTTTGCCTCCTGCAGTTGCAGATACCAAATGACTGGATCAACAACCTCAACATGCCCCAGCATTTACTCAATCACATCTTAGCTGATAGGGTGTCTGAAAACCCTAGATTTTCATCCTTTCGGCTTTGTCAGCAGCGTCAGATACCCTGCAGGGACTGGAATTTTGGGCTAACTTTGCATTGTCAGGATTCAATATCCAAAGCAGTTACTTGCTGGAGGTGAAGAATAGTCTCTACACTGCACCGCTGTTACTGTCACAAGTGTATTCAGGGCTGCTTTTGTATACAGTCATGCAATAAGTCATGTTTGAGCACCATTGTCACTGAACAGATGCACCTACTAATGGCAGCAGCTGCTGTGTGTGATGTCTGTCTGCTTCAGCCTCTGCCTTGCAGTCAACTTTTCAAGGCAAACTGACTTGCAAACAGGTTCATGGAAGAGGCTCAAAGCGACTGCAATCTAGAATGCACCAACACATGTACTGCAATGACATGTCCCTTCCTGCAGCACTGACATGTCTACCACAAAAGGTGTCAGCAGGTGCAAAGATGCCCCAGATCTGGTGGACATGCAGAACCCAGTCCAGCAGAAATGCAAAAGACTATTTGTACAATGGGATGTGAGTTATTGTACAATGATTAGAGAAGAGTTACTCACCCCAAGAGAAAGGAAGATCTGAGGAGCCTGCAAGTCACAACAATATATGTTATTTATTGTATTTAGGGTTTAGGGTTTAGGATTTCACAACAGGGCATCGTCAGTCATGCTCTCGTTTGGGCTGACTGTGTAAAGACATGTAGATGTGTGACGCAGCAAACAATCACTCAACCCAACATGCCATGCATGACAGCAACCAGGCAGAAGCATCGAGCTGCATTTGACAGGAGAGCAACCACTGCAAAAGGTCTATGAGACACAGAGCTGACAAGCCAGTGATGTGTACGTACATGTAATATATGGCGCATGGCTGATACTGAATGCAGGTCAGTCATTCAGGCAGCCACCACAGAGAGAATGCATGCGTTGGGCAGTACAGAGAATGCATGCGTTGTGCAGTACACAAAATGCATGCGCAGTGCAGTGACAGGCAAATCCAGTGCAGGACTGTGGGGATGTGCTCTCCCCAGGCAGCCCTACACTGCAAACTGCTTCTGCTGTTTGTTGCATGCTAAAACAATATAACCTGTACCAAAAGCAGGGCTCACATAGAAGATCAGAATGTTGATCCTGCAGCACCACAGAAAAACCTGGTCAGAGGCGAGCAATCTGGATGCAGTTTGGGTGAGCAAGTCATCAGCAGCACGATAGAGAACCCTGGTCAGAGGCGAGCAATCTGGATGCTGTTTGGGTGAGCAAGTCATCAGCAGCATCACAGAAAACCCTGGTCAGAGGTGAGCAGTCTGGATGCAGTCTGGGTGAGCAACTCATCAGCAGCATATCATGCAGGCTTGCACAGCAATCATGGGCAACAGTCACAAGACTTGTTGTAGCTGATTGCCTTTGCTGATGTCTGTCTGTAGGCCGTACCAGCACTCACTCATTCAGCCACTCATTAAGCAATTTATGATGCTATATTGATGCATCAGATGTATAGTCAAACATAAGTGCAAAGGTCAGAAGAGACACAATGTGCATGTTGCTGTACTGCTGAGTAAATGCCAATCAACACATCAAAAGACGCAGCATGGGACAGAAGACAAGAAAGATGACATCAAAGAAGACGACATGGGAAAAGGGAGAAAGAAGAGAAAATTGAGAGGGGGGAAAGGGGGCAAGAGGGTAACAAAACAGACACAAATCAGGAGCATAGAGATAAACATACCCGGTCCACTGTTGGAAGCCAGTGCTGCAGGCAGACAGGATGAGCTGAGGCCTGTACTTCTTGGAGAACAGAGTTCTCCAGGGGTGCTTGCACTCAGCAGCCAGCTTAGCAAACTCCACCAGATCATTGAACTCTTTGTCCACATCCTTGGTGCCACGCACCAGCTGTAGGTTCTTCCTTGCCTGCATAGCATGCACAGCAGCAATTTGAAACGTGGTCAGTTTGGGCAGCGTGAAGCTGCCAGTGAGTGCTTTTGTATTTTCACAGACTGTATGGATTGTTGAAGCCTCTGCACCAGCTGTAGGTTCTTCCTTGCCTGCACAGCATGCACAGCAGCAAGTTGAAACATGGCCAAATACACATGTTTTACTCAAGCATAGGTCAAATCCGCAATGATCATGCTATATAGATGGCAGCCTGATGCATTCATCAGGTGTATTGTCTCCAAATGCAAGGAAACCATGATATGAAACAATGTCCTAGGACAACCCCCGTGATTGAAATGCAAAATGACTGAAATGCAAAATGACTGAAATGCAAAATGACTGCTCAGCAAGTATGATGCATACAGACGGGAGTTTGACATACGATATGTGTGACAAATTAACTTGGTGTAGAGTTGTGACTAATCAAACACTTGCCTGTTCTGGCTTGCCTCGCTCAAGCAGGGAGTTTGGTGAGTCTGGCAGAAAGATGCCACCCAAGAACAGCACAAACGATGGGCAAAAGGCAAATCCCAGGGACAGCCGCCATCCCCATCTGACAGCATCTGTGACATTGATGATCAAGTTGATGACCTGGGCTACCAAGATGAAGAAGGTGAGGACTAGTTGGTACAGCTGGTTGAACCTTCCTCTCAGGTGTGGTGGTGCCATCTCACTGCACACCATGTGAACCATGTGAGCCATGTGTGCTCATGCAAACATCCATGCACGTCACAATCAGAAGCAGCACATCAGCTGAAGGTGTTTTGTGTAAAAGCAAGGAGATTGTCTTGTTGCACTTTGTCAGCATAGGCACAACAGCTTACGTCACCAAATTTCATTCTTGTCATGAGGACATGCATGCATAAATGTTTACAACAGCCAGGTGGAAGTTGAAGCAGGGAAGACAGGTTGACAGCACCAACAGGCTGTAAATAGGAACATCAGCCATGCCGAGTTAACATACACATGAGACAACATGCTGCATGAATGTGACACTATGTGATCTTCATGACTGCCCATGCGGAGGAATGAAGTGATGGTGTGCGCACACGCATACAGATTGTGATGCATCAGTTCACTGAACTCTGTGCCAGGCTGTTGAGCGCACGTGGCAGCATCATGCATGTGCTTGCATGAGGCATCACCTGTTGTAGATGGGTACTGAGACAGAGGCGAAAGAGATCTGCAACACACACTCCTGGGTCATTCTTGCGCTATGGGGATATATACATGCATATACATGCATGTTGCATGCATGAATCTGCTGCTTTTGGTGACAGTGCAGGCTCAATCCAAAGTAAATGCAACAGCATCTGCTTCACTTAAGGCACAAAACCCACTCATGTCAAAAAAGTATCAAACCAACTGCAGGCAACAGCCATGCACCCTGACGCATAACATGTGACCCCCATGCAGGCTTAGATGCTAAATACACTGTGCTTCAAACAATCAACAGTGTAGCAAAAGTGTCAGCAGTTTTGTCTGCACATGCAGACAAGACCATGCAAGCTCTGGGGCCGCTGTTGAAAGTGAAGCCACTGAAGCAGATTCATGTCTTTGCACAGGGATGACATGTGGGATGTGTCTTACTGCTACGCCTTGAAACACTCTGCCGATGACAATCATGGCAATGGTCTGTGAGGCAGCAAGAATGATGGCAGCTATCATGAACAGGATCCCACTGTAACTGCAGAAACGGTTACAGAACCAATCTCTAGCGCTGCCATCAGCATGAGACCCACATGCTGTTTACTCATTACACATAAAGCCACAACGAGCAGAGGATGCTTGATGTGCATGATGCAGTGCGTTGCCTCAAGACATAAGCTGAGAGGATTCCACGTGCTTGCAAGAAACAATCAAGATGTGGTCACATGTTGTTTGTGCATCTGAAACAGTTGACAGAACACAATGTTGAGCCTGACAATGTGGATTGTACATATTTGCTTTATGCACTTGTATCAAGTGCCAGCTACAAGCATTCACGCAGCAGCAGAAGGAGTCAAGCACATGGACTTGTAGAGGACTTACATCATGACGCGCTTGCGTCCGTGATAGCGACTCAGATATGCTGCACATAACAAGTGGCACATTTCAGACATCAACACTGATAGTCTTGCCACGTCCAAGAGTTTTAGCAGTGACACAAGATGCTAGGTCAGTAGCTATGACGTAAGGAGAACCACTATACCTGTGGTTCCTGTGAGCTCACAGATAGCTCCAGAAATGAACAGCACTGATGTCATCAACTGCAGGGTCTGGGAATCATATTGGCAGTACAGGTTGCCCACAGTGTCGACTGTATCTTGTTTTTCCAGAACACTGGGAAAGTAGTTGTTCAAAAATCCATTCATTGATGTCACTCCGCCCATGACACCTGCAGATACCAATGAGATATGCACAAAGAAGCAGACACTGAAGGCCAGAGGACAGAGCTTGCATGCCCCGTGCCATGCAACTCAGATGCATGCGGGTGCCGTGAAGCGCACGCAATCAGCAACAGCGAGGGACGTCACTGCTTTGATACAGAAGTATAGTGCCCAGTGAGATAGGCGTTTGCTGCGACGCGCAGCAAGCTGCGACCCGCGGCAAGTTGCAGCTGATCAAGACGAATGACTGCCAGCGAGCCCATTGCTATCTCATCTGGCTTTGCAAGCCAGCTGATTGGGAGCAAATGACGTACCGTTATCGTAGCCAAAGAGAGCACCCCCGCTAGCAGCGGTCAAACAACAGAAAAAAGCCGTCCATGTGAACTGGGCGTTGTATCCATCTACGGCGCCGTCGCCGATTGCCCCTTCCATGATGCCAAGCAGAACGCAGCCTGTGACAGTCTGTCACAGGCTGCGAGATTGCCGCAAGGCAGCTCTAGCGATTTTGGACTTATCCACCAACAGGACGAGTAGCCGACAATGCAGCTGTACGACACATATGTAGATATATAGCTTTATATAGTTACATAAAACCCCATAAGTATCACAACATTTGCAAGCTCCGACACTAAAGAGAGAAAGACAAGTCACTGTCAGAGTCACTGTGCAACCGGCGGTTCTTCCGAACACAGCAAGTCAACCAGCAAAACTTTCTGTGTATGGCTTCACTCGCGCAGAAAGCGCTTGTAGCGTATGTGTGCTGCCGTAGAAATAAACAGGTCTGTGACAGTGGGGAAAAGGCTGACAGCCGGGCCCTGGGCCGGGCATGGTCACGTAAGATGCAAGACTGCTGAGTCACTCGGTTGTCATGGTCATGAATGGCAATGTACCATGCCATCTTCAGCAGTGCAGATGTCCTGATCAGGACTTGTGGGCCCCCACTGTACAGGTACATGTAACAGTTTGTCAAGCAGCAATTGTTGAGCAACATGGCATCTCCTAGTGGAGCCAATGTCTGTCCAACTGTTCAATCGGCTTCAAGCTCTTGGGCACAATTGGTGACTTGAATCCCCTAGACCCCCAATGGCGATCCTGGACTCCACTCTGTGGGCTCCACTCTGCTCACCCAGTATTGCAAAGGGTAGAGTCAGACTGTAGACTCTAGAGGCCTGGCGTGCAAGCTATTTTGAGGGATCAGCTGTGCCTATGCAAGCTGACAAGGCATTCCTGCTGGTGGACTACATATACAGCCAGCTAGTTGGGATTACTGTTGGCATGCCCCAGTTGCTGTTGAAGCATGATGTTATGCTGATCCTCCTCATGTGGGACGCTCCCATGAGAATTCACAACTGTCACGTCCGTCCGTCCAGCCGGTCTAAGCTGGTGAGCCTCAGAGGTTCCTTTCTCAGATGCCCCTCGGTCTAGCTCTGCTTTGGATGAATGGCTGAAGAAGAGGCATCTGCATGATGCAGAGCTGTATGCTGGTGGAATCATTCATGGTTTCAGGCCAGGACATCATCAGAACATGGTCTCTCTAGGCATGGACAAGCTGAGGCCTTGCATGAGACGAGCAAAACGCGGAGCAGTGTCATTGATATTAATGACGTGTTTAACCCGGGTACATGACAATTCTGGCACATCTAGTGGTTTGGCTGAAGATGTACTCCTCAGGCGTAACAATCCGCACGGAATTCTGAATTTTAAGCTTGTTAAGTCTAAGATCATCCAGGAGCAAAGTCGTTAGCACCTGTTTGCAGCGGATAAGCACCGTCTGCCTCTGTTTGGGACTCGTCCGGCGCCGACAAACGCTTCTGTAAAGTCGCCGCGGTCTGCTGAGCATTCCATTGCCCTCATGATCGCTGCATCTCGCTATGGCACAAGGACGCTCTTGTGCCCCTGCCACAAACCCGTGCTCTCCTTCAAAACGTCAGCACTGCGTCCACCACGGCGCGTCATCACCAGTACGTATCGTCTTGCTGTGATAACAGTCAGCAGTTTTCGGTTGTAGATCACAAAGGCATTCATGGTGCATGGAAAGTGCATGGGAGGTGCATGTCACTCTGTGTGGCTGATGTTCCCTCAGCATAGATAATTCCACAAGCTGCAGGTCACTGACTGACGTGCTGGTGCGACAGGGGTCCAAAATGCAGCATCGGTAGGTACTGCAGCTGAGGCTTCGACTCCCAGCAATGGAGGCGGTGCTGTTTGGACAGACTCTCCTGAGCCTGTCAGGCTACCGGGCAAGGATCCCTCCCCAGGACAGTTGCCAATTCCAGATTCACCTTTGCTTCCTCCTGCCGGCATTCTGGCAAAGGTACAGCCACAACCTTAGCCTTGTCTACCCCACAGTGATGCAAATTTTGATTTGCCAAATGCCACATCTATCGATGCAAACCTATTGTTGCAAGCAAACTTTATGTGCGTGTGTGCTGAGATGTAGAGCGCCAAGCTGCAGAAGCATAAGGATCAACACGCCACTAGCTTGCTTTGCAATTGCACGCCTCTAGAAAAAGACCTAAACTGAAAGACATGTTTAGGCTTTTACTAGTTTATGTCTCCATGGAAACTAGGTTTTCACCAAGTTGAGCCTCAATTCAGATAATTCTGTCATTGCAGGCTGTTGAGATGGGCGCAGCCAAGGCAACACTGCCACCCATGAAATGCTTCATAATGGCTGTCATGGGGGGCATTTTCATCGCATTTGGAGGTGCCCTAGCAGTGTCAGTGGGGCCAAACTGCCCTGAGTTGGCTGCCAGCAACCCTGGACTCGTCAAAATTCTGTCAGGCAAGTCTCCACTGTCCCTTCCAATGTCATGGCATCTATTTTCAAACAAGGGCGTCTATTTTCAAACACCGGCATCTATTTTCACACAAGGGGCATCCAACCTCTTGACACGTAGCAAGATGAGCTGTCTGCTACCGTTCATCCCTCACTGCCTTTACATGTCTCCTACACCGCAGCTGCTGTGATTTGTGTGTCTATGCATTTCAAAGTTGCAAGCAACCCTCCTCTGTTGCACTGGCCTTGGTCATCCCGCACTGACCTTGTTGTACTAGGAATCTGCGCAGTGGATGACTGTTGATGGAGAGACAAGACTTGTCCTGCACGTACCTATCTCATCATGAGCTGGAAAGCGAAAATATTATTACTATTACTATTATTATCATTATCATTATCATTATCATTATCATCAATATCATCAATATCATCATCATCATCATCATCATCATTATTATTATTATTATTATTATTATTATTATTATTATTATTATTATTATTATTATTGGCCTGCCTGATCTAGTGCACAGTCTTGTCAATTTGCAAACACAACGTCAGGTATGACAGGCTCAAGTGGTATGCCTTTTGGTCTGCTGTGCTTTGTGCTGATCACACACGCTGTGATGCCTTACTTGTGCTGATCACACACGCTGTGATGCCTTGCCGCAGGCTCTATCAGTCTTCCCTTTGGTCTGCTATGTGTTGACGACGTCAGCTGTGATGTACTGCACGCTTGAATGGTCTACCTTTACCTTTGCTGCTGCTGTGTCCTGATGACATAAGCTGTGACGCAATACTGCAGGCTTCCATGTTCTGTCTTTTGATAGCTGTTGCTGTGTACTGATGACATCAGCTGTGATGCAACACTGCAGGCTTGACTTGCCTGCCTTGTGTGATGCTGCTATGTGTTGATGACATCAGCTGTGATGCTATACTGCAGGCTTGAATTGCCTGCCTTGTGTGATGCTGCTAAGTGTTGACGACATCAGCTGTGATGCAACACTGCAGGCTTGAATCGTTTGCCTTGTTTGATGCTGCCAAGTGTTGATGACATCAGCTGTGATGCAATACTGCAGGCTTTATCGGTCTTCCCTTTGGTCTGCTGCTGGTGCTGGTTTGTGGAGCTGAGCTCTTCACCGGCAACGTTTGCCTCCTCTCCACAGCAGTACGACATCCTTCTACATGCTTCTTCTCTTCATGTAGTTTATCTGATTCCTTACAAACTTCTTCTTGCGAATTCCGCGTTCTTCGTATTATCCAAATGCGTTCTTCACCAAAAACGTGGTCCTCCTCTCCACAGCAGTACGACATTCTTCTACATGCTTTTTCTCTTCATGTACTTTATCTGATTCCTTACAAACTTCTTCTTGCGAATTCCGCGTTCTTCGTGTTATCCAAATGCGTTCTTCACCAAAAACGTGGTCCTCCTCTCCACAGCAGTACGACATTCTTCTACATGCTTTTTCTCTTCATTTACTTTATCTGATTCCTTACAAACTTCTTCTTGCGAATTCCGCGTTCTTCGTATTATCCAAATGCGTTCTTCACCGGAAATTTGGCCCTCCTCTCCACAGCAGTATGACTCTATGACTCCATCACCTCCCATACCCATTGACTACCTTGTGACATTGAACAGCATTGATTTATCAGTCATGTTCTGGCTTGGCTTGGCGTGCATGCTGTCAACCTGCAGCATTCATTCCAATTATCTTCAAGAGGTGAAGCAGACTGGGTTGGTCAGCAGCGCTGATTCAGTTACCAACTTTGGCTGTAGCTGATCCTGACAGTTGCTGCTGACAGACCTGCTTGTGACACAACCTGCTGTGCTGGCCTGCGACATGAGCATCTTACACCTGTACCGCCTTGCAATCATGCCAACAAAAATATGTCGAAACGCCTTGCAATGTGACACAAAAAGGGGGAAAATGAGTGGTGATCATGCCAATGACATGTAAGGTAGATATGCTGAAACGTCTTGCAATCTGACACAAAAAGGGGGGGCAATGATTTGCAAACTTTGAACAACACACCCCCTTCATGTCAATGTCCTGCTGTCTGCAGGTGTTCAATGGCAAGGCCACAGTGAAGCAGCTGGTCCAGAACTGGAGTATCAGCTATGTGGGTAACATGATTGGGGCAAGTATCATTATTGCCTTGATGTGTGGGGGGGCAGTCTTTCCATACCAGCCACCTGGCCTTCTCAAGATGGCCATACCTAAAGTCAGTCTCACCTTCAAGCAGGTGGGTTTAGCATCAATTGCTTACCAGCATCACTACACACACTCCCATCTAGAAAGGATGCTCACATCCATTTGCTGTTGGTGTCCACCCTCCCCCTTCCCTTCTCAAATTCATCTGTGTTTATCCTCCCCCTTCCCGCTCTCCAACTCATCTGTGCCAAAGATGGACCAATTTTTTGGATTGTGAAGCTGGCATGCATACATTTCAGTCATGCTCCAGACCTGCCATGTAGCTGTACCCAGGGTCGGCCTGCCTTTCCAGTCTCCCTTTCCAGTCTGCCTCTCCAGTCTTCCTTCTCAGTCTGCCTTTCCAGTCTGCCTCTCCAGTCTTCCTTCTCAGTCTGCCTTTCCAGTCTGCCTTTCCAGTCTGCCTTCCCAGTCTGCCGTTCCAGTCAGACACAGGGCCACTTGAAGTTGTGTTGCAAACAGCCTGACTACATATGGACAGGTGTGCATGTCTTTTTGCAGAACCCCTGTCCTGGTTTGCAAGGGCGCTTGCAGTCACTATGGTTCGCTGCATGGAAACTGAAACAAACTCTATCATTCAGTGTGAAAATGTGTGTTTTGTTGCGGCTACTTGTGTTTACCGCACTCCGAGTCCATTTTTCCTGTTCCTGTGTAGGCATTCCTGAGAGGAGTGTTGGCCAACTGGTTTGTATGCCTTGCAACCTGGATGGCCATTGGAGCTAACAGTCTTGTCAGCAAGATTGCCGGCATCTACCTTACTATCTCTTCCTTTGTGGCAATTGGTTTGGAGCATTCTGTCGCCAACATGTTCATCATCCCGTTGGCCATGGCTGTTGGGGCTGACATCAGCGCCAGCACATATCTGCTGAAGAATCTGCTGCCAGTGACGCTGGGTAACATTGTTGGGGGTGCAATTGGGGTGGCTGCATTCTACTCCTATGTGTATGGCACCTTGGGCCAGAAGGCACAGGCAGCATGAGAGTTGAAGCAATGTACAACATGAGCATGAGAAGAACATGTCAGTTGGCAGGACTGGACAAGGGTGTGCATGTTTTGAGCCAAGATTCTTTGTTGCATTTGCGCTGCGTGCCTCTGGCATGCTAGCCTCGTGCAAGCTGTATGATGCCAAGTGTGCATGTGTGCTGTCTTTGCAGCTATTTGTGCAATGTCTCAGGTCTGAAAGCCTCACTGGCATAACAATTTAAGTACAGATACAGAGCCATAACTGGTCGTTGTATGCACAACAGTCTACTGAATTGACATTTGTGTGCGAAAAGCTGTGCGATGATTGTTCATGTAGTAATGTGGAGTACACATGGTGAAGCTGTTCTTTGTGAAATCTCTTGTCTTGACCTTGTACAGTCAGGCAACAAGACCTGTGACATGTCGCTCATGGCTGTGACCTCCAGTCACAACATAAGTGAATGGAGAAATTGCTGACATCAATCATGGTCCATTGAGCGCTGTGTTTGTAGCGCACTACACATGAATGACATCTTGCGCTCGTTGGACGGCAGAAGTGAGCTGTTCAGAAGTACTTATGTGTTCGATCCGTATAAACAAGTGATGCGAGCTGAGAACAGACAGCATTCATGTTTGCTAAGCAAGGAATTACATTAGTCTTGACCTGATGCGAAGACAAGTGACGGGAGCATGGCAATTAAATACAAAAGGGAAAGTACAGCATGGTATATCAAAAGAGGAGACTGCATTAATAGATCCAAGCAGTTGGTAAGTAACTAACCTAAGTACTAGTGACACGAACTGCAAACCAGTGATCCTAAGCACAAAAGGCGTAGTCATGTCATGCAACTTTCAAAGTGTACTGAGTCACTCTCAAGCAAAGCATGCCTGGTAAGACAGACATGATACACAAACTTCAAACAAATAGCGCGACCATCTTGCAGTCATTGCTCAATGGCAAGCAAAGCAATGAAATTCACAGAGTATGAGCATGCAACCCCACAGCAGAGGCTTTGTAGAACACAGTGCAACTGCTACATTTCGAGCCTAGACAGCCACTCTTTCCATTTGCCACGGCAAAGAACTAGTATTGAGTGAACTCTCTTGGCAGAGCACAGAAGTGAATTTTTGTACTTCTGAAGTTCAGGCTGCCGGTGGTCTTCGAACACCATCCTGAGAGGTATCAAGTGTGCTTGGACTCAGCCAGCTACCTGGCCCTACAACAGGCATGGCCATGGACATCTGCATCTGAGCATTTTGCATGGCAGCAGTGAAGAGGTCATCTGGGGAGCTCTGTGAAGGCTGTTGCCCTGTCGGCTTGGCCCTGCCCCTCACTGACAGCTTACGCAGGTTACGCTGTAAGGATGGGTTCTTGGTGAGGGGAGCTGAGCCTGAGGAGAGGGCTTGAGATTGAGTCTCAGACTTGACTCGCTTGCCTGGGCTGCCTCCAGAGTCTGCCTGCTGCTGACTGCTGCTGGACTGAGTCTCTACTGCTGGAGATGGGAAGCTTGGGAAGGCATCGTCAAGCAGATCATGGGAGAAGGCGTCCAGGGACAGTGCATTGTTCATGTGATCTTGCACATGTGTGTGTTGCTGCATCATCATGTCACCGTGTTGCAGTCCCTGGGGCTGCATGCCCTGGGGCTGCATACTTTGCATGGGTTGAGGCTGCATGCCTTGCGGCAGCATCCCAGCAGCCATGCCTTGGGCAATTGAAGTCTGCTGCTGTGGTAGGCCCATGTTGCTCTGTGTTGGCACTCCCATGTACTGCATCACTGCTGCTTGAGGTGCGTTGAAGTGGTTCACAGGAACACCTGCAAGCAAATATTGGGTCTGAATTTGCATGTTGCTATGGCATGGTTGACAGAGGCGCAAGCCTGACATGCTAGCATGTAAACCTCTATGTGTAGTAGCAGGAGTTTACTTCAGCAGAGCATTTAAGCGCACTGCAGCTGCATGACAGTGGCTATTAGGCAATGAATCTAGTTGCCCCATGGCATTTTATGGTGGACATCAGTGCCAGGCAGGCAGTGCTGTGCTGCACAGAATGCAACTGACCTGGTGCTACACCATATGCAGGCTGCATGTGACTCTGCTGCTGCTGCTGCTGTTGCTGCTGAGGCATCTGGGGGATCAGAGAGGGGCCTGCCCCTACAGCTTGTTGCTGGAAATATGCTTGCTGCAGCATAAGATCGGCTTTCTGCTTTTCTACTGTTCCCACCCGCTCCTGTATATCAGCGATCAGATCGGAACGACGTTGCCGCTGTTGCAGTATTGCGCAGTGTTGTCATGCATATGTCAGGACGAATCTAGCAAGCCGGCTCGCCGTTACCTCTAGAAACTTGTTGAGCTGCTTAAGTTGACCGTTCTCGGCCCTGAGCTGTGTGACGACGCGGATGGCATCAGCAACAATGCTGGTCTTGTCAGTCTTGACGTCCTTGCGAGGGTCCAAAGCCTTGGAGAGCTCAGCGAAGCTGCGGCACATGATGATGTTGAGCACAGTAAACATCGACAAGAGATCGTGTACGCGCTTGGAAATGCAAACGCTGTTCAGCATGTGCAGCTAATCCAGATACCGCTTTGCGGCTAAAGCAGCACCTGTCATTCAGTCTCTCGCGCCTGGCACGCTCCCGGCAAGCTTTGTTCCGAGCTGTGTCCATTTTCGCTTCCTTCTCGTCTGACCCTTTGCGCTTGAGTCCAACATCCAGGTCTACTAGCCCTCCACTGGTGCCGACTGCGTCTTCAGAGCCAAGCTGTGTCAGAAACATCTCTAATGACTCCTTCTCAGCAAGTTCCAGTTTCCTCTTTCTATTCATTTCTGCTGCTTGCACTTGCTGGACTGTCACAGGCAGTGCTTCTCGTGGGATCGGCTGTGACCCTACTTTTGAGGCTGACGCGTCAAAGCTCAACAAGTCATCGTACAGTCCATGGAATTGAGCAGCACAAGACAGGGCTTCATTTGGCCAGCTTGCGTCCATAAAACGGCAGAGTACACGGGTATGACTTATGAGCCAGGAGCTGGCCCTCACAGCAGACAATGCACAGAGCACACCTCCAAGAGACCACCTTTGTACCAGCTATTGTTGCTGAGGTTATCGCCTAGCGATTCATTGGGCGCGATGTCGGCGAAACCCTAGCCAGTACTTGGTGCAGAGAATACCGTCATGTGGGCTCCATGTGTGGCGTGCTGCACGTGTAAGCACGAGTCGTTCGGGCAGTTAGCACTGGGTATTAAATTTTGAAGGCCTTGTTGCTGGAGGCCTTTTGTACACGTGATGCTTACCTCACGTGCAGCACATTGCAAAATCTGTTAGCAGTTGCAGTCACTGCCAGGCGTGATACATGGCGAACCTCAGACTTCAGATCATTGCTTGCAACCTAGGTGACAGTCTGGTTTCAGCTACCCCCAATAAGCTGTTTTAACAGCAGTATGCAAATCATTACCCTACAATTGGACATCTTGTAAGCATGGGTTCAGAACCCGTGCTTGTGGGCCCCCATATTTCATATATGGGTATCCTACTAGTGAACAATGGCTGCGTGCGAGAGCAAGCCTATGGGGCGTGGGCAGGAATTTGGATTCGGTGCAGCTTGGCTCACGATGTGACTACGTGGTCATACGCAGCACTACAGCAGCAAGTATTGTGTATAGATGATTTACAATACCTTAAGGCAGAACTGAGCATACTCAAATTGGCTTCGTAGCTACAACCTCTATGATGCATGCATAGCAGACATCTGTCACCACAGCACAGAACAAGCACATTGGTCCCTAGCGTAACGCAAGACGGCACTGAAGTCATTGATGGTCAACTGCACAACCGCAGCACACATGTGGGTTTCTCTTCAGCTCTGCCACAGCAAGGTCATGCAAATAGGTCTTGAGGGAGGCCGGCTAATTGCGAACCACGTCCAAAACAAGTCAAGCACAGTCACAAGCACACTGATGGCCCTGAGACTTTGACAGGAGAATCAAGGCATAGACAAATCATACGTGCATGCATAAAGCCAGCTGCATAGTGGGCTGTTGTCGCACAAACTAGTGTAAGTATCACGCCTCAGTCCAAGATGTCCAGAATGTAACAACAGCTCCCAACATCAGCTCTCAACCCACTGAATCAGCTTCTGCCTGTTACAGTGGAGTGTGTGTCAGTCTAGTTAGGCATCTTGCATCTCCTCCTGCTGTTCATTGGGGTTTAGCATGCCAGGAATATTGGCCAGCCGCTGACGTTCAGCCTGCACACATAACAATATCAGCTAGTCAGCCTATTATCACTGACTTGACATGGAAATCAGGGCCAAAAGGGTGTACAGAAGAACCAGGTTTTGGACCCTGTGCACGTCTGCGACGCTGGTCACAATCGCCAGGGGGGGGAAATGGGTGATCTGCTCATGACTGATTTGGAGATCTTGTAGTTGGTATCTTTGCTTTGTTTCAATGATCAGTCTTGTTCAATGATCTGTCTGGAGTGCAAACATGATGGCATGATTACTGCCAGTAGCCAGCAGATATAAGTGCCAAATCTCCTTTTCATGTGTCTTGCCGCTGCCACAGGCTGAAATTGCTACTAGAAATAACCCAACTCAACATATCACTGACAAAACAATTAGCTGTGCCAACATCCTGTCCACACCCATGTTCAATCTGGAATCTTACACACGCATTGGCAAAGCAGCAGTCATGCATTGGCAAAGCAGTCATTGTGCGCATTGGCAAAGCAGCAGTCAGGTATACAAAGCAGCAGTCATACACGCAAAGCAGAAGCCATGTGTACAAAAAAAAATGTATACATGGCTTCTGCTTTGTGTGTATGACTGCTGCTTTGTATGCTACGTGCACACAAAGCAGGAGTCTTGTGTGAAGCTGAGTGTGAGAACAGGGTATAGGCCAGGCTGGAAGACAGAGACCAGGGCACAGGCCAGGCTGAAAGACAGAGACCAGGGCACAGGCCAGGCTGGAAGACAAACCTCTCTTGCTGCTGCTGCCTCGTCAGCAAACAAGTCAGCGTTGTCTTGGCTGGAGAAGGACTTGGTCTGCACCAGGAAGTCGCGCAGGTGGTCCTTGAAGGCAGTATTATCTTGCAGCTCAAACATACCTGCCACACACGCCTGCACAGAAAGACAGCGCAATGAGGAGCTGCCTTGCAAGAAAAAAAGCGCAAAGACTGCAGCTTTTGGCGACCCCTTTTGGCATCAATTTGATGAGAAGCCCAGTACTATACCGGGCTGCCCAGGGGTCATAGCTGCCTTGCAAGTGTAACAGCACATAAGATTGCATAGGCAGACAGAGTACGCTGCTTTGCAGCGTTGAAAGCAAGCATTCCTCAGGATTCGGGGCAAATTAGGCAGCAAGCACATGCGACTAACTTGATCAGAGTGCAGTAGCCGTTGCTTGCAACAGGCAAGTGGGAACAGCAGCAATGGCGTACGTTGAATGCAAAACTGTATTGCATACGGACTACCGCTTGTTTGCAGCGCACTTGCACACAGCTGCATAACAGGAGCATGAACAAAACTGAAAGCAGACAGATGGCAGACTCACCTGAAGCTGAGCAGGCCGCAGGTTTGGGAAGCTCTCACTCAACAGGTTACTCACAAACTCATGCACAAAGACAGCATTGTTGGGGTAGGCAGTGGAGCCCTTGGCGGCCTCATCCCACAGGGGGGCCTTGATGACCCCACTGTTCACGATGCTGAAGAGGTGGTGCAAGATCTTGACATGGAGCTTGAAGCCTGGCTTGTGAAAACTGTCTGCAACAGGGCAGAGCAGCAGTGTCAATCAGCTCTTACAATCCCGAATTGTCTACTTGATCTCGCAAACGTCCATTCTATAGGGGAAATCTAAACTCAGGAACGCCTGGGTACGGTGAAAATGCGTTTCTACATTGGGGCGATGTTTTAGCATGACAGGTGCGTCGGACGAAGGAAAAAACGTCCCAAAGAGGAGCTTTGACCAGTGCATTGTTCAACATGCTGATGAACATGTGATGCAACATTTGTGTAGGGGAATGCATGAGCACGACGCGCTGTCTGTAACAGGCAATCAAGGGAGCAGAAGACAGCAGGGTCTACACATTGCATCTGCAGAATGCGAGTGATACAGAAGTCTACAGTGCATAACTTTTTGCGAGTGGCACCTCTGCTAGAGGTGTGGGCGTTACCTGTCATGACAGCAAAGATCTCCCGCATGAGGGTGAGGTAGTAGGTCTTGTGAAACTGCGTCGCAAAGTCGGAATGCTGAAACGACTGGAGCATCTCCAGCAACAGATTCAAGCCTGCAGAAGGACAAACAAGGTGCGACTTAGTCCCATATGTGCACAGGTGACAGGTAAGTGCTAGTTGATGTTTCCATCTGCCACTACATGCAGTGAGTGGGGACTCCTGATAGGAGCTACTGCAACTGACAGGGGCTACTGCAATTGGCCCCACAGACTCTGTACAAACTGGAGATGGGCAACCTTTGTCATGCTGACCATTGAGCACATGGTCAACATCTTCAGACCAGCAAGCTTCAGCGTGAGGAACCGCTTGTTGTTCATTTGCAAGCTTGCAGGCATGATGCAGCTGTCATCTTGTTCCCTGTACATCAGTTCACAGTAGGCTGATCACCAAGCCAGTTAGCAGGCTCACAAGGGACTGCACAGCCGTTGCCCTGTCCAGAGCAAAAAGACAACACATGATGCAATGTGTGTTGAGACAACACATGATGCAGTGTGTGTTGAAGAGTGAACATTAGAACGGCATTGTTGCAGAGCAACATACAACAAACGTACCTAGCTCATCATGAGCTGGAAAGGCCATTAATTTTAATAATTATTACTACTATTATTATTATATTATCCTTTTTTTCATTATCATTATTATTTTTGTTATTATCAGTATCATCAATAATCAGCAGCCAACCTGTTTCAGCAATGTTGCGCTCAGTATGGCGGAAGGCCCAGATGATGGAGTCGATCACCAGCTTAAGCTGGTCTGGCGACATGGTGAAGAGGGTGCCAAAACAGTGGTTGGTTATGGCTCGCAGCAGGCCATAGAAATGTAGCCGATGCTCTGGATGCTCCTGCAGTCACAAACAGCAGCAATGCTGAAAATGGGTTTTGCAGCGTTTTTAGTTTTGGCACTTCTTGTTGATGTGAACTACAGCTGTTGCAATGTTATTGGACGACACAAACAGCAGTAAAACTGAAAATGGGGTTTTGCAGACTTGGATTTTGGCACTTCCTAAGCGCGCAAAAGTCCAAATCTAAGTGACATACCAATAATGCAGCTCTGCAACAATGCAGTGTTGTTGGACGACACCAACAGCAGTTATGCTAAACATGGGTCTTGCAGTGTTTACAATTTGGCACTTCTTGCAGTGTTACCAGACCACACCAGACATTATGCTTGTGAGGACCAGTTCTGCACTGCCTGGCAGATGCTTCTCTGACACCCATTGATGCTCTGTGCTTATCAAAGGCGTATCAACCCACACTGAAAATGTCACGCTAATTTGACCCTAATGAAAGCGCAACACTTATTTGAGCCAGTTTCATGGCACTATAGCATGGCACTATTGCTTTACACTTTCCCACTGCCTTACACCTTCCCCGACTCCCCCAACCACCCCCCCAACTGGCTTTGCAACAAACATGATGCTGGTCATACAGCGTCCTCGTTATGTTGACATCTCACACAAGCAGAGCAGCTAGGATTCTGGGATGTTACACACCTCAAAGTTTTTGGTGATCATCTGCAGTGTGACCTGGAAGACTGCCTCAAAGATGGTGGGCACCTCCTTGGCCATGCGCTCCTTCAGCTTGTTGATGATGGCCGCAAACAGACTCAACACTTCTGCATCCCTGCAGACATGCACCAGGAGGGATGTCAGAGGAGGCTGTATCAACAGGAAGTCCCTGCAGGAATGTCCTACAAAGAATGTTGCAGGAGGAATGTTGTAGGAGCAGTGTCCAACCACACTGCCTCTGGTTATAGTGACCACACTGTTGCATGGAAGCTGCAGTGATTTTGCAATCGTGCACATGGTCAAAGGCAACATCAGAAAAGAAAAGACAAGTTTACGCTTTTCAGCAATCATAACAAGAGCCTCCCAAGGCGGCAGCCCAGAGCTATGACCATATGCCATCAAAGGCAACATTGCAAAAGAGTAAGCAGACTGACTGTCCACATGAAGAGCGGAGCAACCCTGTTATCACGTCTAGCAGCATAGGATATTCTTTTCTGTTCTTTCTGCAGGAGGGAGCTTGCGTACCTGGCATCCGGGACATTGCGTGCATAGTCTCCCAGGATGGGATCCATCATGGCAGGCACCAGGCTCCCTGTCACAAGACTCAAGTCCTCACACTTGTCTACAAAGGTCTCAATCAGCTTCAAAGTGACCTGCAATTTGCACACAGCCATGGGCAGCAGTTCCTGTTCTCCCTTCAATTGTACTTCCCCTTTCAAGGTAACAGTTCTGTGTGTATCTACAAATAATGCAATGCCTGTGTAAGCAGATTTTGCTCAAGCAGGTAGAGTGGTACTAGAAAAAAATTGGACGCCCAGTATAAGCAGGTAAGATTCGGACGTCTGGGCACCAATTTTGTAGCTGCAATTCAGTACATGCTCACAGGGAGCTGCATTTGAGTGCATGGACAGCCACACGCTACAAAGGGATGCTGGATCTGGACGCATCGAAAAGTTTGCCAGGAGGAGCCTTCAGCGTTTGTGCTAGTGATTTATGGATACAGAGGCCGACAATAGTTGTTTTTGGGTGATATTGCTGCAGGTCGGACAGTTGTCAGGTTGAACCCCTCCCAGTGCTGCAGGTCACGCCTTTGAGCGTCTCTTGAAGTCAACACCAGAAGATTTGTAGTCTTCTTGGCTGCAGGTGACTTCAGACACACACTCAACGGACAGACGGACAGACAGACAGACAGACAGACAGCCAGCAAGACAAACAGACGGACGGACAGACAGACGGACAGACAGACAGACAGATATTGGCTGCCAATGAGCAGTGGCATCCGCCCATACAACAGAACAAGCGCGTGGTCACAAGGCAGTTGTTGGCGGTGCCAAAAGAGCCTACCTTCTTGACACTGCGCATGGACTTGACTTGGGCCGTCTTGGATGCATGGGGGCCGCCAGTCTGGATGGACTGGGATATCAGCTCAGAGTACATCCTGCAGAGTTGAGCAGCACGTTGTATTTCACAGCATAGCAACACACAGTGCCTACGTAGAGCTTATTCCTACTGAGTTATTTGTGACAACAGAGACATGCAGGCTGGTGACACAGTAGTTCTGCCTGAGCAGAGTATGGTGTGACTGCATTGCATGCTGTTGACTTCCACCATGAAAAGTGCTGCATGCAGTAACACATCAGGCAGCACAGCATGACATCTTGCTATGCACACAATGTCAGATGCATGCATGCTGTCTGGTTGCCCACTCATACCCAGTTAGTGAGTCCAGGTATATGTATAAACCCTTAAAAATAATTATATATAAACCCTAAGCCATGCACAGCCATCAGATGCATGCAGGAAGTATGGGTGCCTACCTGTAGACATTCAGTGTGTCAAGGTAGATGTTGCTCATCTGGCTGACAAAGGGCTGGCCAAGGGACGAGCACACCGACACATTAGTTTGCAGAATGTTCTGGATGTTTTTCACAATCTCGGTTTGGCGCAGGATATCCGGCTGGGCCTGCGCTTGATTGATGATCTCCCTCCAGGTAGCGTTTGGGGGACCCATCAGCCGACCCTGCAGTTTCATATACAATGATTGATTGGTTGGTTGGTTGGTTGGTTGGTTGATTGATTGATTGATTGATGTGATTTGATTGATTGATGGTTCCATTGATTTCATTGAATTGATGTCGAAAGGTGTAGTCTTTCCTGTTCTGTTCTTTTCTTTCCTCTTCAAAGCACACCTCTGACCTATCATGAGTCTTTGCAAAGCACACATCAACACCTACGACCCATCATGAGTCTTGTGAAAGCACACATCAACACCTCTGACCTATCATGAGCCTTTGCAAAGCACACATCAACACCTCTGACCCATCATGAGTCTTTGCAAAACAACAATTAAGAGCAGCTCACTACGTGATGACTCACCACATGATGACTCACTACATGATGACTCACTGCATGATGACTCACTACGTGATGACTCACCAGGTAGTGATCCTGCTTCTCCCGAGTGGCGTCTGCTCCTATCATGAGGCCAACAGCCTCATAGAACATGTGTATTTGATGCGTCTCCAGGTCCTGGATAGTGCCGGTCAGCTCATTCAGCAGCTCTGAAATGAAGGTCTCTTGTTCACCGATCTGCGTAGCACCAGAAGCCTTATAGCTCGTGTGTTTGCAGCTGCACCTGTCAGCCTTGGTGCATGGCTGTACGAGACGTGCGTGATCAGCTTCATTGCAAACCAAGTTGCAGGCCAGAGCAGATACTTGTAGACACAGCGGAGTTGTGCCATAGCAAGTAGTTTGAAGAAACATGCTTCTCAAACGCCTTGCGTCATCCAACCACCTTTGAAGTCGCAGGAAGTACAGTAAGAAAGTCGCTCATCAGAAGCTTGTGCAGGGGCTCTTGCCAAACTCATCCAGGTGCTTACTATCCACTCTCTGCTATCCCAACAACGGTCAATGTCAGGCAGAGTGATTTATGAAACAGACCTACAGCAACTACCCTGTACAAGCCAGAAGTAAATGACTTTGCCTTGCCCCAGAAGCAACAGGCTCTTGCACAAGCTGTCGCTGCCAAAGGTGTATTGCAGACTCAACAGAAGCCTGACATAATATCCAATGCTGAACTTGCAGATGTGACTGTCAGGACAGCAAAGCATGCACACCTGGACTTGTACAAACTTTCGTTTGCACTTGTGACAGATCTTGAGGAAGGTTTCACACGCCATTGCAGATGCAACTGTCAGGACAGCAAGACATGCACACCTGGACTTGTACAAACTTCCGTTTGCACTTATGACAGATCTTGAGGAAGGTTTCACATGCCATGTCCTGGACACCTGGGTGAGTCTCATGCATGAATTCGAAGAGCTTGTTCACCACGGTCTTCAGGAACTTCCAATGGTTGCGCAGGAAACGTGGATACTGGCCCACCACATACCTGAAAGAAAAAGAAAAGTGGACAAAAGTTTACGCTTTTCAGCAATCATCACAGGAGGCTCCTAAGGCGGCAGCCTCGAGCTACCACATACCTGCAGCAAAAGGAGCAGCACTGAGTAAAGGCTTTACAGACTGTATGCATGGTCATGATCTGTCCATTGCTTGTGGGTTTTCACGACAAACTTTTGACCAGACAAGCTCATATGACTTTCGTAAGGCAGCAGCCGATTCTTTGTCGCATAACATGAATCATTGTTACAAAGAAGCGGTTGCTGCCTTACGAAAGTCATATGAGCTTGTCTGGTCAAAAGTTTGTCGTATTACATGATTGTAGTAGTGTGTTGTGTCTTTGCACATCGCAATGGTAGAGTCAGGACCCATGCACAGCATCATGCAGAGTAGTAGCACTTGATATGATACACCATGTCGATGGCAGCTACACACAACCAGCCTGGGACATATGCAGGGAAACAAGCTCATATGATCAAACAGGAAACGCAGACTTGCTGTCCTGTGTCCTAGTGATCTCTCCCGTAGCCTTTTGTGTCAAACGCAACCCATTCACATGCACTGAGCCTTCGCACACAAGAAATTGAGCCATCAGTCCTTGTGAGTTGCCTTCTGTGCTGAGCCTCAAAGACAGAAAATGTAGGTTGGTTGGGTGACTGATTAAGAAATTCACTGGTTGGTTGGGTGGTTGGTCGGTGTGTTGGTAGGTTGGCTGGTTGATTGATTGCTTGCTTGACTGAAAGATCACACTGATGTCAACAAAGACTCACATGATGTTGGAGGCAATGACAGCCTTGTTGTCCTTCCCCCGGGTGATTTCACACAGGTTCAGCAGATCTCTGATGACCGTGACAAGGAATCTGTTCTCCTGCTCCTCCAGCATGGAGCCGCTGATGGACCCAATGGCCCAACAGAGGGTGTTGAGCCCGCTCCAAGACAGCTCTCGCCCATTCTGAAGCTGGGACTGCAAGCAACAGCACCCGCAATTATTAAAGCTAGTTTGAGCCCAATTGCACATGTAGGATCTTGAGATTGTTCCCAGACAGCTCTCGCCCATTCTGAAGCTGGGACTGCAAGCAACAGCAAGCGCAATTGAAAAAGCCAATTTGCGCCCAATTGCCCAACAGAGGGTGTTGAGCCCGCTCCAAGACAGCTCCCGCCCATTCTGAAGCTGGGACTGCAAGCAACAGCAACTGCAATTTGAAACGCCAATCTGAGCCCAATTGCCCAGCAGATAGCTCTCACTTATCCTGATTGGGCAAGATCCGATGCATTGTGTGCAAGGTCAGCATCCCTTCAGCAAGATCAGCATCCCTTGAGCAAGATCAGCATCCCTTGAGCGAAGTCAGCATCCCTTGAGTAAGATCAGCATCTTTTGAGCATCCCTTGAGCAAAGTCAGCATCCTTTGAGCAAAATCAGCGTCCCGTGAACAAGATCAGCATCCCTTGAGCAAGATCAGCATCCCTTGAGCAACATCAGCATCCCATGAGCAAGATCAGCATGCAAAGCGCCAAAGCAAACCAGCATGCAGGCTACTTTCTGACCTGCAATCGCAGCTGTTCCAGCATTTGGTGCTCAGTGTCCTCATGGCCCAAGTTGCTGAGGTAGACCAGCGTCTCATGCATGGTCTTGTAGCGTGCCAAGGTGTCTGTGTCCTTCATGGTCTCACGCACAATGTTGCCATTCTCATCCTCCACAACGATGACCTCCTCTGGCTTCGCCATGCGCGCAATCATCAGCCCACGCAGCTTAGAGAGAATGCCGTTGTACAGGTTCTTGCGGTTGGGGGTCTGCAGCAGGAATAATGCGGCGTCTCTGTGCAAGTCTAACAGAAGCTTGTCTGCAACTTATAAGAGTCTGGTTTATGATATGGTGTTTAGTGGGCCTTACAGAAACGCGCAAGACAGGCTGCTTTCAAGAGACAAGACTTGTCCTGCATGTACCTAGCTCATCATGTCCTGGAAAGCATTAAAAGTATTATTGATTTACTTATTACTGTGATATCTATTGCAACCCTATCAAGAGCCTGGTTGCAATTCTGACAAGAGCCTTCATAGCTGCATTAGCATCAGCATAGTTTGGGAGACCATTGCATTGATCAGGCACTGATGTAGGCTGTGGAATTGCTGCAGCAGTGCTTTGCAAACCTTGCAACGACAAATAAGATACAGCCTCAAGCTGGCTGTTCAGGAAGCAGATGCTGACCCAGCTGTCACTGGAGGCATTGTTGAGATATGATGAGGGCACAAGCAGGGTATGTGATATGACTATTGCAGGGCATGTGATCTGACTAATGCAGGGTGAACATGCACAGCAGGTGCAACATAGTCCATGCCTGGATTGATTGTCCTAACACCAGTTGGAGACTGGCCGTTTTTCATAACAATCAGCCAAAACAAACGATTGCTGCAGCAATGCAGTCGAGCAATGCTGTGCATCCATTCAACGCACTGCACTTCCCAAACAAGATCTCAGACAGGGAGTCACTCAGACCTGTAGATACAGGACTCAAGGGGAACACCTGCTGTGAGGAACAAACCAACAGATGAGTGAACAAACAAACGAATGAAAGGATGTATGGATGGATGCAATGAATGAATGAATGAATGAATGCATGCACATGTGGCTGCATGCATGAAGCAATGAGCACTGTAGACGCACCGTGGATATGGGTCCAAACGAGAACTGTGCATTGACATCGGTGGTCTGGGAGGTTGTGTACACATCCGGCACAAACAGGTTCCAGTAGTCCAAGCAGATCTTGAGCACCTCGTCAGCCTCAACATACGAGATGTTGACCACATACTGCAAGCCCATGATCAAGGCTTGCTGGTTCTCATGGCCCTTCTCCATGATGCTGATGTGCGCCTGCATCACACCTCACGTGAGCAACAACACAGCAACACATGTTTGAGATCTGGCGTCATATGTTGACCACATACTGCAAGCCCATGATCAAGGCTTGCTGGTTCTCATGGCCCTTCTCCACACCAAACATGAGCCACAAAACAGTTGAGTTGTGGCGTCATATGCAGACCAGAAACTGCAGCCTCATGATCAGGGCTTGCTGGTGCTGATGTGCGCCCGCATAACACCAAATATGAGCAACAAAACGGCAATACATTACTGAGCTCTTGCGTGATGTGTGGACCAGAAACTGCAGCCTCATGATCAGGGCTTGCTGGTGCTGATGTGCGCCTGCATAACACCAGATATGAGCAACAAAACGGCAACACACAATTGAGATCTGGTGTCATATGTGAACCAGAAACTGCAGGCTGATGATCAGGGCTTGCCGGTGCTGATTTCCCTTCATCATGAGGTGAGCCTGCAGCACATTGTTGTGTCTCACATGCTGTCTTGAGTACATGAGATAGTCCCCATGGCATGCTGTCTCTTCTATATGCTGCTACTATGGGCCTGCCAACCCTCATGTGGTTTTCTGAGTGGTTACTGCTAATCATTGACAGTTGGTACCGGCCCCAATGCCAATGCATGCTGAATTCCACTGCTCTGCACAATGAGAATGCTGTGAATGATACTGTCCCTGAAGATATAACAGTGATCCAACCTACAAAGGTGCAAGAGCCCATGAGGTGCCCAGATTTGGCAGCTCAAAGTGCAGACGGTGCAGGGATAGATTTAGCATCCCGCTGACTGTGCAATGGTCATGATGCAACAATGGTAGAGATGCAACAATGGTCATGATGCAATAATGGTCAGAATGCAACAATCGTTATGATGCAACAATGGTTATGATGCAACAATGGGCATTGCATGGTCTTGCAGTGTGTGTCTGATGCTCTGCATGCTGGCTGACTTCTTCCAGCACTGCTTTGCCATGCTGTGCATCAGGTACCAAATGAGTGAAGGCAACAATGGCCGTACTTGCTGAGAGTTGAGTGTCTCTCACCTTCAAGAACCCAGTCAAGAAGATGGCCAGGTTTTGAACAAACTCCTGCTCGTCGTCAGAGCCCTGCTCGTACGCCTTGGGGATGTCAGCGGTGATTGGCAGCACTGTGACGAGCTGGTTCATGAAGATGACATACAGCTGCACAAACTGCGCATCTGCTTCAGGACCCACAGACAGGCTGCCGATCTGCAGATCAAAATAGATCATGCTTTACTGTACAGTTTGGTACAGTACAGTACCCAAAACAGTACAGGTTGGTACAGTACAGTCCCAACTTGGTACAGTACAGCACAGTACAGTACTTGGTACACTAAAGCTTGCAGACTGCTGCCAGGGATGACAAAAAGGAGAAAATAGAGACCTAATGAACACTGGCTGTTGCTTTGTGTGCACTGGGGTGTGTACGGTAGCAGTGTCAAGTGTGACTGAGACACCTGGTGCTGCATGCACCATTTGGTTTCTGTCTAGACAGCAGTATCTGACGCCATTTCATGGTGCGTCGTGCTACATTGTATGGACCACTTCTCATTGTCCAGCTCACTGGGACATCATTGTGCATGCTAGGCTATGTTGCTTGCAAGAAACACTTTGCATGCCCATAAAATGACAGGTATGCGAGCTTATTGACATGTCAGCATGACAGAACAGGTTTGTGCTGATTGTGCACAGTGCAGGTCAAAGCAGCGACACAAGTCATAGCTTACCTCAGTGAGACACTGCAGCGCCAAGTTTCTGAAGGCAGGCTGAGGGAACAGCTTGAGCAGAATCTCCACCAGGTTGGACTCAAAGACATACCCCAAAGGTACCCAGGAGAGGAATGCATACAGTGTGCCAAGCGTTGCTCGTATAAGATCTGGCTTCTGGGATGCATTCAGCACGAAGAGGCACAGCTCATGGATCAGCTTGAACTCTGAGTTGAGAGAGTTCTTGAGATCCTTGATCTTGGCCTGAGTCATCTCGCCTCGTGAGAAGTCAAATACCTCCTCACTGAGAAGCTTCAGAATGTGCATGCTGTTCTCACAGAGGGTCTCGCTGGTTTTGGAAGCACCCACAATGTCTGTCACAAAAGTTGGCCACTTGTGAGGCCAGTCCTGTTTCAGGACTTGGACTAGGATGACGTTTAGCTTGTTCAGGAAGACCTTCTGCCTTCTGAAGGCTTGATCATCTGAGGACAGCTTGATGATCAAGTTTGAGATGTAGTTCTTGATCCCTTGTCTCTGCTCCTCTGGTAGAGCGCCCCACCGAAACTTGATTACACTTTCAAGAATCTGCAGCAAGGACCATAATTGCGGCAATAAGCTGCTGTTGACATCAAGAACCTGCCAATGCAAAGCCACTGCTAAGATGCAATTGAATCAAAGCTGACCTGTAGAGCAAAGAATTTCGTCTGTTCTGTTGTGGAACGCTCAAGAATAGTGTCAACTTTGGTCCACGCATCTGGCTGTGCTTGCAGCTCCTTCAAGACTGCCTCAGCAGAAGTTCGCTGCACGAATGTTTCATCTGTTACAGCTAGGGCAGCCACAGACGACTGCTTTTGGAAGATCAGACGAGGACGTGCAGATCAGTGCAATCACTCGACAGGCAGCCGCAAGGCTTAGACACGAAACACATTGCAACGGGTTCATCGGTCCATGTTGACATGCTGCTGCATCTGCACTACTGACATTCACAAATGTCCTGTATGCGTAAACGACGAAGTTGTGATGCAGACAGCCTGCACACCTCTTGGTTGGAACCTGCCCCGTAAAAGGCTTTGATGGTCGTGTCCAACAAAGGTACATCAAAGGGCTGCTTGAAGTCAAGCAGAGGAGAAGCAGGCGCCACCGGCGCTGCCATGTTAGCAACCTGCTGGTTGCTGACAGTCCTGTTGAAACACCTGTCAGCACGGCATTATTGCCAGATGTGTCGACACACGATGCTTGCTTCCCTTCAATTGCAACGCAAGATTCGAGAGTCTGTGACAGCAATCATAGCAGCTCAGACAGCATGACGATCAATTAGGCCAGGTAGACGGGATGAACGGGGATGGAGAACGGCAGCCGGGGACAAACTCGGGGATTTTGACATTTCACCTCGGTTTGTTCCTGTTGCCTCCGACGTTCTAATTTGCACAGTAACAAGAGTCTGACAGCTGCGAAGCTTTTGGCCTTTTCGCTTCCTTTTCGTTCAGAGTGCCTAGGTTTGCAGCCTGTGCGACACACTCTTACAGCGTCTGGGAAGTGAGGCCTCTCTGTACAGCTGAGCCAGCCTATGAGCAGCTTGAGAACAGTTCCGCTGCTGCTGGTGTCCTTGTTTGGGATCCTGCACTACTTGAACGGAGCCATCGCTTACAGTGCGCACGAACCGCATCTTCCTCAGTCGCTGTCAGGTGTTCCACAGTCAGTTGTGTCCCTGATCACTCGTTTCTGGGACATCTTTGGTCCCGGAGGCAAATTTCACCCAACTGCCTTCATCGAATCCAAGGGCCACCTTGTTCTTGAGGGCTTGCTCGTTCTTGTTATCCTATACCTGTTTCTGCAAAAGAGCTTCAACCCCTCCTTCCAAAAGCAGCTTCAGACAGAGCTCACAGAGCAGGCAAGCACTCAGTTCACACTCACAGACTCTTTGCACAGTGGCAGAACGACGAGACCAATGAGAGCACAAGGGTTTCTGACACTTCTTACACAGTGCAGGAAATTGAGGACCTATGCAATGATTGGCAGCCAGAGCCACTGTTTAAAGCAGCTACAGACAATCAGCCTGACTATGATCCTCCAGTCATCTCAGGGTAGCACTAACTGGCTTGCATGGGCAATCAGCTAGTCTGTATGGTTGACCTTGGGCTGATTTCAAAACCTGTGGCACCTGACACTCTTTTGACTGACGCAGTCCGCCTACCACCTACATTGTAGCCAATGGTAAGAAGGTGCTCAACATGGTTTCTGCCAACTTCCTTGGGTTTGCTGGAGACAAAGCTATTGAGGTGAGCACACAAGGCACCAATGTACAGCTTTGTTTGCAGCACTGGTCTCACTTGTTTGCGTGCAAGCTCATCATCATCAGAGTTGATGGGAGTCCATGCAGCGCACCTTGCCTGAACCAAATCCAAAGCTCCATTTCTGGATACAGGAAGCCTGTGCAGCAACAATCAACAAGTATGGTGTTGGCTCATGTGGGCCAAGAGGCTTTTATGGCACCATCGATGTCCATCTGCATCTGGAGGAGCATCTGGCAAAGTTCATGCAAACACAGGAGACTATCATCTATGCATATGATCTAGCTACTGTTCCCAGCATTCTGCCAGCCTTTGCCAACGCAAAGGATATCATCATATGTGATGAGGTCAGTGAATGCACAACATCTCATGAAAGACAAACTGCATGTTTTGCATAGCGATGCAAGTGGTTTCATGGACTTGTTGTGGTGTGTTCATAGCAAGTGAGTTGTTGGTCATCATGTGTCACATAAAGTTGTGTGTGCCTGCTTCGCTTTGCATTCGTGAAAGGCGCCTCAATGTCTACAGCTCCAGTAATCTTTGGAACATCATTACAGACCAATCATGTGCATTCCTTCCCAAAGGTTATCTTGTGAGAGGCAGTGCATGGTTTGGTGTCTTGTAGGCGGCATGCTTTGCCATTCAGAATGGTGCAGTCCTCTCAAGGGCCCAAGTCAAGTACTTTAAGCACAATGATGTGGCAGATTTAGCAAGGATTTTAGAGGAGCAGGCAGCAAAGGACAAAAGATTCAAGTGCGCTCTAACTCTTAGTGCTATCAACGTTTTGTGCGCAATGCTGTGTTGTTTGTAATGCGTACTACTATGTATTGCATAGCACTTGCTTCAAATCTTCCTGAACAATGTATCCCTTGCTTGGACTCATCGAAATATGGGGACTATGTCAAGTCTGCATAGACTTTCAGTTGTTTGCTGCATGCACACTCAAGCTGCTCTCCGGCAAGCACAGCCAGAATTTGCACAGAAGCCTCACCACTGTTTTTCACACGTTTGATGTAATCACCTTTGTGATTGCCTTCCTCTCTTCAGGCAATGCAGCATCTGCATGCCAATCAGCAGACACAGCTCAAGCAAGACCAACACTGTATGCACACAGAGAAAGCCTGGTGCCACCAAACAATCAACAACGAATGGAAAGAGCCTGAACATGACACTGCAGGCTTCGGCTCAACCGCCGTTTCATTGTGGTTGAGGGCATCTCACAGAACCTGGGCGACCTTGCTCCCCTAGATCAGATCTTCAAGCTGAAGGAGAAGTTCAAGTACAGGCTGGTTCTGGATGAATCACTGTCCTTTGGGGTCCTGGGTGCAACTGGCAGAGGCGCTGCTGAGCACTTCGGATTGATGCCTGGCCAAGTGGAGATTGTTGCAGCCTCCATGGGTAAGCACATCTCTCAGAGGCCTGTGGTCATAGCTCCGGGCTGCCGCCTTAGGAGGCTCCCGTTATGATCGCTGAAAAGTGTAAACTTTCCTTTTCTTTTCATGCCTCTCAGACGCCAAAGCTGGCTTGCAGAGGCAACACCAGGCATATGTTGATGTACCCAGTACAGACAAGCTAGGCTGAAACAGCTGGCTGGCTTATTACTGCTCAATCGCTGTCAGGATGTCCCAGTTGTCAGCAATGCACAATCAGAGAAGTGTATGGACGCAGAGGACCACCGATTCGCTGTTAACACAGACCAGAGTCTCAGCAACTGCTGACTTTTGCATGCATGCTTAGCATACCTTCGTCTGCCTTTGCCTTCAAGTCTCAACTGATCATGCCCCATTGTGCAGCACAGAGCTGTTGACTAAGTGATGCAATTGCAGGCAACTCACTGGCGTCCATTGGAGGGTTCTGTGCTGGAGACAGAGACATTGTGGACCATCAACGGCTGTCTGGCCTAGGCTACTGCTTCAGTGCTTCCTTGCCACCTTACCTGGCAACAGGCGCCATTTGCGCGTTGCAGCGCATGCAGGAACAGCCTGAGCTGGTTTCCAGAGTGGCTCAAAACGCCCGGCGCATGCGAGAGCTGTTGCAACACATTGCTGGTCTGAGCGTAAGTTTCTACGTGATGAAACTGCTGTGGCAGGTCTTTACTCGCCAGGTTCCTTTTGTCAGATGTATGCCTACAGTGACAACAAGCAATGCACACAACAGGAGTCAGGCCCAGCAGGGGGTGTTCCATCTGCTTCAGCCACTTCTGGATTGGTTGCCTTTCTGAGTCTGTAGCTTGGATACTGAGGTGCTTGCAAGCATGCAAGAATAAGGACTGTGTCCTCTCGCAGGTGCATGGTGGTCCCAATGACGATGTGTCCCCAGTAATTCATGTGCAGCTTGAACAGCCTCTGGAGACGATTTGGCAGGGCAAGGGTCTGTTGCAGCGAGTGGTAGATGATGCATTTCAAAACGAGGGAGTCTTGTTCACAGTCCACCGTCTGTCAGATTTGGACAAGGCATACAGCAAAACACCTGCCAGCATCTGTATTGCTATCACAGCCCAGCATTCCCAGGCAGATATGCAGAAAGCTGCAGATGCACTACAGAAGGCATGTAGTAGATGTCTTGCTGCAAACTAATTGAGTCTCACCTTGTACGTCCTGAAGTTGAAGATGCATGCTTGTTGACTCCGCTTCTGTACCGCTGGGCTGCACCCTAAAGATCTGCAATTTGTCAGGCTCTGTCAACAATCCATCATTGGGCCCACATGGATTCATGTGGTACCCATGTTCATTGAATTCTTCGCCCCCGTAATGCGCCTGGCTGGGAATCTGAATCATTGTACATCGGGAATGGGAATTAATTGTAGTTAGGCCGCCTGGATTGGCTGGTGCAGCTGCAAGCTACTCAGTCGCTCACTGCGTCTGTGCTTGCCGCAGTCAACCTCGAGGCGTCACGACTAGCTATGTGCTGTTGAACGTTACCGCTCGCATTGAGCAGCCGTGGAAGTGTCGATACTTACGTTTGCAGTAAAGTTGCTAGCAGGATTTCAGTTTATCCACAGCGCAGTTCGCACCTTGCAACCCGTGGCCGCAAGTATGCAAGGAGACTGCACTAATCCGTCACAGTCTCAGAACGAAGTCGACTTGAAGCGGCAGCTGAGCAGAGCTTTGTTGCACTTCCAAGATCGGCTTTTGGAAGCCAACATTTCTCCAGGATCATTATGTCAGGTAGAGCCTGTCAAGCGCTCAAATCATGAACGTCGGTTGCGCGACACCACAGCAACCGACAGTAGCCCATCTTTGCAGGCGCCCAGCGATGCGTCGTACTTACGCCTTTGCCTTCGGACAGACTGCGTTGTCTGGCAGCACGCAGCCTCGTCAACGATTTTGCGCCGGCTAAAGCACAGCACAAAGTTTTGTCCCTGCTCTGCTGTAGGTATGGATGCCAGAAATGTCGGAAGAAGGTGAACAAGTTCTGAAGGCCAAGGTAAGCACACGTTTTGTGCAGGCTGGACAGACTTCAGAGCTGCAACAGCAGCTAACGTCAGTTTTCAAAACACTGTTGCCAGACCCAGAAATGAAACCTGCAGGGCCAGCCATACTGTGCAGCTGGGGTTGTTGACCTGCTAGCCCTGTTTCGGTGTATATCGTGCCGTTACTGCTTCAGCACAGACCTCACAAAGCCTGAGTTGCTTGGTGCACCAGGCAGAGTCTTCACCAGCAGACAGGTAAACATACATCATCATATCAGCTACAAGGCAGCTGTGCATTTGGTGGCATCTTCTGCCATGCAATTGTATAGCAGTGTAGCTTCATGGTGACTCACACTCACTTCTCATGCAGCCTGAGATGACCCGCAACGTTCAGCAGCAGAGCAAGGATGTATACCTGCGTGCGCAAGAGGCGCTACATTGTCGAGTGCATTCAACACTGGTCTTACCTTTGTACAGGTAAGGCGGCATTGTTGTCATGTGAATGTCTAAATTTAATGGTGACATACGTGTAGACATGGTGCAGCGCATGTCACTGTTGCTGCATTGCTGAGCATGCTACCAAGGCAGCATTCCTCATCTGTCAAAACCCAAAGGACTGGTGGCCAGGCTTGCAGCAGTGCAGTCCTGTCAGCGTCAGCAGAGGAAGAATGCTGCCTGAGCGTCAATGGTTTTTCAGCTTTGCGTGCTGGACACTGTGACATCAACACAAATGTGGCTGGCAGTGCGGGTGGCAGCATTCACAACCATTAAAGCACGCTCACGGTTTGCGTCGTGTACAGGCATCCTGATCGTGGGCAGGTAGCAGGCATACTGGAGGTCATTCAGACATCAGAAGATATGGTTTTCAGTGATCTTGTTGAGATCCTCAGCCAGGTACATGCAAGGCTGCTGCTCTGGCACTGCAAGGATATTGTTTCTTTCAGCTTTGTGTACAGGGCACTGTGACATCAACACAACTGTGGCTGGCACTGCGGTTGGCAATATTCACAATCATTACAGCACGCTCACAGTTTGTGGTGCAAGTTGAGGCTGCAATGCTTCTCTGCTGCATAAGGCTGTTGGTGCTGCCTATGCTGCAATTGCAGATCTGTGGAGCAGCTGAGCTTTGCACATGTATCATTCACAGTGTGTGTCTAATTCTACCTGCTATGCTATGTGACGCATGCATGGTCTAATCCTGCATGCTGTGACATGGTACACATGCGCAGTCTGCTGCTAGATTGTGTTCAGTCTGATGCTGCTGATAAAAGTTTGCATAACGCTATATTTTGTGGATCTCGACTACTTATGGTGGAGGCATGTGTGACCTGTGATCTTGTCGCAACAGGTCTTGGAGCAATGTTCCCTCTACACATGTGACCAGCTGCAGCGTGACAGAATGCGCAAGACATTGCCTCACACAGTTGCTGTTTCGGGGAGAACCAGCAAGGGCGACAACTCAACACAGATGTCAGCCTCACAGGTCAGAGTTCTCATTTTGCAGTGCTGCTGTTACTGCTGGGCATAACCTGAAAACATGTCTTTACCACATGCTGCACACTGCTGAGCCCTCTAGTCTTTCAGCCTCTGCAGCTGATCATGCCTGCATCTTATCATGCCTGCAAGGTGATCATTCCTGCATCTGATCATGCTTGCAAGGTGATCATTCCTGCATGTAATCCTACCCGCAGGGCAATCATGGCTGCATTTGATCATGCCTGCATCTGATCATGCCTGCCAGGCGACCGTGAGTCTGAAGCCCTGAATCTGAAGTGTTGCTTATCCCCTAGGGATCACATTGGGGTTGCACAATGTGATGCACACTGACATGTGGCTTAACCCTGATGTGCATTAGTCTGAAAGTGGTGCTGTTGCAGAATGGGTCGTCTCATGATAGCCCCAAGTCGATGAGTAACCAAGGTCTGGGCAGAGGCTCAGCCTCTCCTGAGGTGAGCTTTGTTTTGATTCCAACACAAATATTTTGTTTCCAACACTAGCTGCCTGTCCCCAGCAAGCACATCATTGTGAAGCTGCTGAAGAGACCTTTCTGGCAAGCAGGGTTCACGGCTATTCTATTGCAATTCTCCTTTGCCAATTGGATAATCAGTTATCCAATAGTATCGCCGTTGTGTCAGTAGTACAAATCTGTAAATTTTCAAAGATTTGTGTGCTGCAAACTGGCATACTGGCGAGTTGTGGGGGGGTAGGAGGGGTCCAGGGGGGTCAAAGGGGGGAAGTAGGGGGGGGGCCGACTAGGTTTAGCTTTGCAATCATGTATCATACAGTGTATACATGCAACCCATGGTGAAATGTGCAATCATCTCAACTTTCATTGTGATTTACCATTAGCCGTGGCAATGCGTAGCTAAGTATAGGCAGCAATGACTGTACACCAGCGGTAAAGTGCGTGTGTTGGGTGAGATTCTGAGTAACACAGGAGGATGTGTCTGCTAATTCAGCAACGACAGTAAAATAGTTTGCAGTTTCACTTTCGGATCTGAAGACATCAATAGATGCGCTTTGACGAGAGCTAACTCTGCACACTGTTTTCGGAAAAAATGCCAAAGGTCTTGACCGATTATCCGAAGTGGATAGTTGAATTATCCAATCGCCAATGGCGTAATCGAGTCTGGTAATACTCCGTGAACCCTGCTGGCAAGGCTGCACTCGAGAGTCTGTTCAAGCAGATAGATTGTACAAGGCACAAGGCTTGCAGATTTGGAACACTATATATGCATGAATCTGAATTGACTTGTGTCTGGTGGATGTTCTGGACTACGGTGCTTGAACAAGCAGAAGCACATCAGTGGCTGACTTGCCATCTGACTGCTGCCACATCACTGCTGCCATGTGTTTGCACACCTCTCACAGCCTTTACATGCTCCACAACAAGAGCAAGCTTGAGCTTTGTGTGTGCAGCGTGTTGGCGAGACCAACAATCAGATGCCTTGGCTCCCAGAGCATGGTGATAACAGCGTGCATAAACCTGATGCACAGACCAGGGCCGGCACTCTGTATGCTCAGCTTGCACAGCAACAGCTTATGGCTGCGGCTGGCCGCCAGCATGAGTTGGGCAATCTTGTCAGAGGTTCATATGCAGCGGCTGCTGCCTTGGAGTATGCTCAGGTGAGATTGTTTCCCATGCTATTTGCAAGCCTCCATGTCAGAGGTTCATATGCAGCTGCTGCTGCGCTGGAGTATGCTCAGGTGAGTTTGCCCCCTGCTGTTTGCAAGCCTCCAGCAAGTAGAGCTTCCGTGTGATATGCATTACAAACATGTTGCAACACAGACAGTAAAGTGCATGTATCTGGGTCCCTGCTATGCTTCAGGACAGGAATGATTCAGCACATCCTGTGCAGACTGGAACGCTATCACAACACAGTACGTCAGCTTTACGTGCATGCATGCAATGCAGATAGTGACCACATGTGTTCTGCTTGTTTAGGCACCACAGTCTGGAATGGTCACCAGGCACAACTCACTTCAGAAGATGACAGATGAGTTGACCACCCGGGACTCCAACCTCAGTGCTGACCCTGAAGACAGCAAGATCTCATCAGGTAATTCAATGAGCAAGCTGTTCCTCAGTTGCATGCATGTGGATGACCACTCAAGGTACTGCTGCTGCAATGGCATTAAAGCTGCAACAAGTTGTCTGCTGAGGAGCATAGTGCAGGTGCACTATTATATTTAGCACACTCATGGAGGTGATAAGCCTGCTTTAATGTACTGCTTGCAGCAGCCCTGCAGTGCCAAACGTTGCTAGGAGAATGTATGCTGCGTACATTGCTTGATGCAGCATGTTGGGCGATGCTGTTGTGTGGCAACAGGTTATGATGATGAGGAGATTGGCAGTGAAGATGGGGAAGGTTGGGAGGATGACATGGAGGATTCTGCTGAGGGAGCAGGTTCTGGTGATGCCAACAGCCGCTTGGCCAACAGACGTCGTGGCAAGGGCACCGGAAATCCTGGGAAGCCTGGCAAGAAGCTGCGACTGGCTGACCTGCAGTCTCAGTTTGGTGTTGGTCTGAAGGTATGCGGCCTTGCAGTATTCATTTGTTGCAGCATCTGCTGTTTGCAGTGTGCTAGGCAGCACTGTGCATGCAAAGCATAGACAGGCAGTGGACAAGCTGTGCTGCATGCACTACTGTGGGAGATTGAGGCATATGCTTGGATGGCATTTATGTCTCCTGACAGTAGGTGGATGGTGTTCAAGCTTTTTGTTTTTGATGCATTGGGACTTTTGCCGCAGGAAGCCGCCAACAAGTTAGGCATATGTCCAACCACCTTGAAGCGTGCGTGTCGTCGTCACGGCATTCAAAGGTGGCCGAGAAGGCAGCTTGCACGGCTGACTCGTGCGATTGACCAGATACGCAGCTCAGGCGGCAACAACGCCCCTGCCATTCCTGGAACAATAGACAGGCCGCTGCGTAGCTCCTCTCGAGGCAGAGCAGCTTCGGAAGGAGCTGTGTTGACCTCACCTGGAAGATCTTTGGAGTCGGCTCCAACCTCTCCAGAAGGTGCAGCGTACAGCGAACCTGGTCCGGACACCAGGTGGTCAGCCTTGAACCAGTTAATCCCGACTTTCAGTAACCCCTTGGACGAGGGCTCGATCCACGGACCTAGCAAGACTTCCATGCCAGCGATGTCTGCTCTGCCAGCCCCAGCTCAGGACCGTTCCCTCAGTCCTGCTCTCATTCATCAGCCAGACTCCAGTCCTCATGATTCTGCTCTGGATCTAGCTCCTCCCATGATCACAGCAGAGCCAGCTGAGCAAGTCGGTGATCTGGGACTTGAGATAGGCTTGTCAAGTTTAGCCAGCAGTGGTGTTTGGACTCCCTGCCTGAAGGACGACCCATGGAGTACAACCAATGCAAGCAAGATTGCTTCTGCTAGTATTATAGCTGAGCCAGACACCAGCACTATGCAGCTGGACGGTGACAGTTGTTGCTTGAGCCTCGGTGATGCCATAGCAACAGCTGAAGACGAGTCAGTTCACGGTACGCAGAGTTCCCTAGTGCTGATCTGTTGCTAGTCATGCATCTTGTAGTAGTGTCTGTGGTTGCGCTGTGTTCCCAATATGTATACTGTAGTAGTACCTGTACATTAGGTGCCACTGCATGCCGCTGCCTGACGCATCAACCCGACAAACCTGTCAGAAGCGCCTGTGTTGCATGCTACATGTACATCTGCTTGCTTTAGTGTATGCAAGCTCTTGATGAGCCCTCGACTTGCTGTGAGTGTATGACATGTCAAACTGTGCTCTTGCCTGCTCACAGGGAACCAGTCTTTCCAGCGGCATACGTCATTGAGGCCTTTTGGGCAATACAGCTCAGGGCTGAACTCCATGGCATCTCATCATGCCAACTCTGGCAGCATGTTTGATCAGGTCAGTCCTGCTTTTGCAGCCATTCATTCATCACTTGCGCATCTTCCCTCAGAGTCAGCTACATACAAGCTTAGGCACTTTCCCCTATGAGGTCCTGCTTCCAATCGTCTTAAACATGCTCAGCAGTCTAGGAATGGTCTTGCATAATGCACAGCTGCTTGGTGGCATCATTTGCAATGTGCAGCCAAGAATAGCTGCGGGACTGATCTCAAGCTTCTCTACCTTGAATAGCCTATTGGCATCGTCCTTTTTACTTTTTGGTTTTTCCTAGATCCCAGAACTTTATTTAGATCCCAGATCCCAGGCAAGCTGTCATATCAGTCGTCCTTGACACCATCTCAATGGTGTGTGCCCTGGAGCAAAGTTTTCTGTGCCCTGTTGTCTGCTTTGTCTGAGCTGTCTGTGCGGCACAGGGTGGGTTGGCCATACCCACCATGGCAGGGAGGGGCAGTGCGGGGCTCAGCAGTGCCCACCGTATGGCAGCCTCTCACAGCCCTCATTTGGAAGAGGGCCTCCTGGCACAGTCCTTGGAGAACCACCTGCCTGGCTTTGGTGAGCCCACAGCATGGCTTGGGTCTGCAGGCAAACAGTCAAGTTGCATGCTTGCATGCTGCTGAGACACATCTCCCTTGTCAATATCAGCTTATCAGTGTTACAGCATGACGTTCTGTGCCTTAGTGTGTCAGGTTGATCTCTGGACCCTCCAGTTGCTATCAGCTTCCCAGTTTTGCCATCTGGCATGTGACGTGACCTGGCTAAATGTGTTGATTCTGCTCAGCTACTTGCATTGGGTAGTTTCGGCTTGTATACTGCATGTGCACAGCTGACCCTCTGGCACCTTCAGTAGTCTTGTGTTTGCTGTGGTGTGGTCATTTGTATCTGGCTCAGCTAGAGTGTTGCCCGTCTGATGCTGCAACCATTTACCCTTGAAGAAGGCTGCAACACTGCAACCATCTATCCTTAAACAACTTGGCAATGCTGCAAGCATGTACTGAAAAATCACTTGTACTGCTGCAAAACAGATATCTTACCCAAGTGCTGCTGCACCACAGGTGCCAGCCGCATGCCTGGCTCATTGCCTAATTTGGCTGGAGCTTCATCCATGGTCAGATCTCACATGGGCCTGAACATGGGTCATCTCGGCCTGGGCACCAGTCACAGCATGGCAGCCTTCCCACAGGACCTGCTGTCCCATACCCTGCAGGCGCAGCGCGACAGCCAGTATCTCCAAGAGGTTGCAGCCAGGAGCATGTCAGCTCAGCTGCCACCTGCCAGCCCATTTGAGCTGCATGACAGAGACACATCTACTCATTTTGGTGAACAGGCCATGCCACTACATTCGTTTGGCGTTGAGGAGTTGACTCATGACATGGGTCTCATGGATGGTGATATGTTGGAAATGCTGCTGAAACCTGAGTAAGGCGGCAGCAGCACTTGTGGTCCTGTTTGGGTAATATGGCAAGCCCAAGCATGTACAGTCTACATACAGCCTTAGTAAGCAGCTCTATCTAAATATGGATACCTCTAGCTGTCCAACACAAAGGCGGCAAAGGAGGAAGTACACACACTGGCTTTGCTGTATGGAGTTGTGCTGCACTCTGCTTCAGTGAGATGTGCAGCACTTGCCAGTAGAGCTTTTACTGGCTGATTTTGGCAAAAAATAGCCAGCAACATGGGTCGTCTCTGCGTTAGTGTTTCTCATTAGCTCATTGCTTTTACTTTCGGCACTTAGCTGGTTTGTACAGTACTTCACAGGGGCGTGCTTGCTGTCAAAGGTTCACCTTACTAGTATTGCTTTATGTTCTTCTCTGTCGCCAGACATACATATGTTAGTCTGATTGTGGCACAGAAAAGTCCATTTCTAGGCCATATGTCTATTCTACGCATCAATAGTTGGTTGAGTATGACAAAGTTAGGTCTCGTGCCAAAAGCAAATTTGATTGATCTTCATGGGAATAACACAAGATTTTAGTGATTTGAATGAGCCATCCGGGTTTGAGGCAAAGCAAAGTAGGAGTAACTCATGCATTGGTGAGTTGCCTATGTGCTATCTATTCTTGTGTAGTTGGCTCGTGCTGAGATTTGAACAGTGTATTGCTTCTTAGGCATTGCTGACTTGGGATGTGTATTCTTGGTACTGATCTGTAACTTCTACAATGACCCACTCAGGCAATGCATTTCACCATGATGTACATGACTTTGCTTCTTCTAGCATGTTCAACCTGGGCGTCAAGTCCATTCCTATGTGGCATGCTTAAGGCCTTGGAACCAATGCTGAGCCGACACTTGTTCACAACTGTTGACAGGCTGCGCCGCATGATGGGTGCCTATGGTTTTTGCGGCAGTGTTGACCTAATCTGTAATATTCCATGCGCAGCAGAGCATGACCCTCACGGTGTCTGCTCAGCTGTCATCAGCCACACATGCATTGCATCCCAGCCACTGCACACAGTCATCTGTAAAGCCTCCTCAGAATGTGTGCTGAGCTTGTGGCTCTCAAATACACCGAATGTAGCCCAAAGGAGTGACTTCATCATTTTTTCTTGAAACTCTATGAACGGGCCAATCCTTGAGAAAATTCGCTTCCAATTTTTTCTTTGAGTTGCTGATCTGCTTGCTTGGAGCCCAGTGAGTCTACTTCAACCTGCTCTGACACCTTTTCATCTGCCTGCATGCTTTCAAACACCCTGATGGCTTTTTCATTGTACGTGATTGTGCCATGCTCGGTTTGGATGTCTGCAATGTGCGAGCTTCTCATCAATGCTGACGGAGAAGTTGCACAGCACCCGTTGTAAACTTTGTGCATTTCTTCAAGACACGCCTTCAGATGGAAGAAGTACAGGTCTTTCCAGCGGCGCTTGCTGTCTGTGCATTGGAGATAGTATCCCGATGTGTGTGGGTTGCGCTGTATGTCATCAGCTGACATTTCCAGGCTTGACCCCATCAAGCCTGGCCTCAGCCTATGCCTGTACTCTGCAAGGCGACCATGGAGATGACCCCCTGACCAGTATTGCAGAAAAGGACCCAGCAGGCAGTCTGTGTGCATCACTCTTCCAGGCGTGATCAACAGGCATTGGCATAGGTAGCAGGTGAAGCAACCACATGTCAGCAACTTCTGCTGACTCTGATATTACTGAGGAGCATTCAGATCATGCTGATTTATACACAATGATCATGCAGTGACGCAGGTGTTGCTCCAGGTATTTGTATCATAGAACTGTGATACAGGCACACTTCATAATGCAGATGCTATTTGCAGTGATGCAGCAGGTGCATACTTGTTTGAGAAGTGCCACAGCAGCTACAGGATCAGTGGCAGCAACAATGGTGCCGAACAGGAAGCTCTAAGGCCAGCTCCGGCCGTATGGAAGGCACATGTTTCATGATGACAGCTGTCATGACAGCCCCAGTTCCAACTCCAACGGCGCCCAGCAGTGTGATGTAGCAAGCGCTGTGGGACAAGTGTGCTTGTGGAAGCGATCCTGCTGCATGAAACAGCACCGGCAGTGCTAGAAGAAGAAACAGGAAGCCTGGGTCAAGTCCCTGGATCAACAGGGTGGATGTCACAACATACTTAGCAAGCAGGCAGGTGCTTGTCAAGAGGCACACGGCATGGATGAGTCTGTTTGTGTCGAGAGTTGTAATCACGTAAACGATGTTCGCAAAAGGCAACATCCACACATGGCCAGATTGCAAAATCTGCTCCAAAATGGTGCCAAGCTTTGGTGCAGGTACTCTTGCCAACACCAAGGGCCAAGCCCCAGACCTACCCTCGAGCTGGCTGCCTGGTCAACTGAGCATTGGCAATCCAACAGCACAGCACCTGTCAGCAGCAACACAGATTATTGGTACCCTGGTGAAGGCGAGAAGCTTAGTACTTGCAGCACCAAGGAACAGAAGCAAAAATCGACTCTGTTGCCAGTGACTCCGCCATACATGATCATGACACTGTCGCACCTATGGTGCCGTCTCAAGAAGCTACAAAAACCACAGCGTAGCTGTCTTTACAGCTCAGGATGGCGTTTGACCTAATTCCAGAAATTTGAAAGCTAGACGCAAAGCCGCGCGCGCAGTTTAAGGCTAGACTCTAAGCTGCTAGTGCCTCACGGCAATACATTGTCTAACTAGTTCAGCTGCTTTAGGCAATTGCTACAGCACTCGAGTTACCGTTGAGCAGTGCTGCTGGTGCGAGAGCCTGTTTGCAAACACTGACAACCATCTCTTGTTATTTTATCTCTGCAACAAACCCTGTATCGCTCTTTTGCAGTGGAGCGTGTGCTCTCCTCAGGCCCTCACTGACGCAAAGAGGCCACGTCGGGCCCCTTCAACGCAGCAAGCATGTTGCCGGACGAGCTGTGGGTGAAGATTTTGTCTCATCTGGGGCCTGAAAGTGATGTGGAGCTGCACACTGGCTCGCTTAAAAAGCTAGCGCAGGATCAAAGGAATCTTTACAGAGTGAGGAGTGTGTGCAGTAGATTTAGCAAGCTCTTCCTTGATTGTCCCAAGCTTTCTAGCTGTCTGATTCTGGAGGGGCGTGAGCGCCCTGTTTGCACCCCTAGTTTACTGGCTTGGTTGAGATGTCATAGCTGCTGTGTGGAGACAGTGGTGACAGAATGTGGTACACCTGCCCTTGAGATGGTTCTAGGTGCTCTTCTGACTCAGCCACAACATCTGAAATCTCTGGCGCTGGGCCAATCCCAAGACCCATATTTGAGAATGACTGCAAGTTTCACAAGTCTTGTGACTTTGAGATTGAGTGCCACAGACTCAAGCGACAATGTTGACATCTGTGCTTTAGAAGCCCTGCCACATTTACACACGCTGTCACTTTACTTGGGGGACTATCGTACAAGGGAGTTACCAAAAGGGTTGTTGAGTTTGCGACTGGAAGATGCTGTTTTAGATCTTGCAGAACCTACCACCTGCGTGGTACCTTTGCAAAACTTGAAGGTAATTCGCAGTCACTTGTCAAGCGTTCACCGTGACGGCATTCTGGCTTACACCCCATTGCAGGAACTGTACCTTGATGGTGGCAGTATTGACAGTAGCTATTACACAAGAGATGACAACACAGTAGAGTTTGGTGAATGTTGTTATGACGGGCGCTTCAGCTGTCCAGATCTGTCAGCCTTGAACTTTGTGAGGGTGCTCCACATGAACGTTTCAGGGCCTGCTATGGCTTATGATGAGCCTATCGACTGGGGCTGTTTGTACTGCCTCTCATCTTTGCAAGCATTGACACTACATTCCCAAACTCAGGGACTGCAGATTGATAATGAGTTGACACTGTTGGGCAACTTGAATTGCTTGACATTGATAGGAGCAGCTCCGCCCTATGCACGTGTGGGGGTTGTTGTGTCTGTGACAATAGATGTCAGTTGGGCTGCAATGCCTACTCTACAAAACATTTACATAGAGAGTGACAGGTTGCATTTTGGTCCAAACATGCTAGAACTGCTTGAGGTCTCAGACCTTAGGCGTGTGACCTTTCTAGATAGCAAGCGTGTGACTGCAGAGGTACCTGCAGATTTTGCAGCTTTGGTACAGAATCTGACAGTGCAACGCCCTGAAGTCACACTCACTGTGAATGGTAGCTGCAAATTGGCAGTGTAAACATGCGCATAGTGCACTATGATGCATGTGATTGTCTTGCATGACATCAGGATAATTAATATACCTGAAAGTGTACTTTTGGAGTGAGAATTGCTATCAAATTTCGTTTGCAGCCAAACACTTGCCTTGCGCCTCATGCTGTCGCAACAGTCAAAGATCTTTGAGGTGCTACAGGTGGTTACCTGTATCAATTTGCACCAATCAATGCGAAAACTGCAGAGAGACACTTGCGCAACAAATAAGCAGCCGCAGCATCAAGCATGTGTGGGTCCTTAAAACGTAGCGCTCGCAGCAAATTCTGAAGTGTCTGTGAGCACAGATTAATGCACAAGGAGTTCCATGGACATGCAATATGTGTCATCAGCATCCAAGCTGCTCTGTACTGTACATGCTTGCCCTGAGTCCTGTTTGTCTTGGGGAAGCCTTTGATCAAGCTGATAAATGAGCAAACAATGCACGAGGCTATCTCCTGTATCTTTTATTTATAGTATATAGCGCTCGTCATGGCCCTGCACAACCCTGCCATTCAACACATGATGGTCTGATAGTGCCAACTGCTGTTTTGAATATATATTGTGTGCTGTGTGTCACGACTCACAGTGCAAGCTGTGATGAACACAGTGGAACATGTACACTGCATCACGAAGATTGCTTGAGCAATAACAGCATGTAGCAACGCTCGTGAGCTGTAAAAACAAGTGCAATGCATTGCTGTATACAAAGCATGCGTTTGAACCACTCTTTGCGTGCTTGGGGAAACAAACCATGAACATCAGGAAAGGCGCAAGTGCTGCACCTGGCTGCTGCTGAGAGCACATCATAGCCAAGACTGCACAGGACTGCGTCAGACAGGTCATTCTGCTCGAAGCAGTAGCCCCCATGAGGCTTCCAACCAGCTTTTCCAAGACTTTGCTTAAGTCAGTTGAAATGCAGACTCCTTGTTCTGCACCGCCTGCAGGTCGAGCACCTGCTCAGCGAGTGCAGCCACAAACTAGTGCAAAATGGCAACCTCGCCGTCAGTGTTTGTGTGATTTGTACTGCTACGCGCTGCTCACTATTGGGTGGTGCAGAGACAGGTTTTCAAACGGAATGCCCCTGACGTGCGCCAGCTGCAGCTCCTCCAGCATGCTTAGGGCAGGAGGCAAGTGCGGCAATGTTTGTCCTCGAACCCGTATTCGCGTCATGTACTCGTGCAGCTCTGGTCCTGAAAGAGTGAACATGGTTACGATGCACAGGCGACGAGACACCGACCTGGCAGCACGCTGCCTTAGGACGTATGCTGATCGACCACCAACTGTACACGCCAATTGACCAGTGCAGGCCAATTCACGTCCAGCGTTCAGGGCGTCGCGAATTAGAATGCCATATACATTTGTGTGCATGCGGATTCAACTTCAGTTGTGCCTCTTTTGACTCAACACGCGAGTCTCCGGCTATAGCAGCTGATACTTAAGCCCCTCACCGTGATCAGTCATTGCTTGCGAGTTCGGATAAAATGCATGTCAACACGAGTCAAAGTTGTCCCCTAATCCGTAGCCAGAGATGTGTTCTTGGACAAAGCACTGCTCACAGGATATGAAACGGCGCCTCGTCGTGAGGCGTTGCTTGTTCCGCAACCGGGGCTTGTAGTTCTTGCCGAGCTACTTGGTGTCGGATCACGACCCAAGTTTGCAAGTTCAATGCTCGATTATGCATCGACGTAGACGCAGGTTGCAGCAAGGTCTGTTGCCTACAATATGTGTGTGCGCATGCCAATATTGCAATCACGCGTGAGCTGCTCTGCACTTCTGTCGCTCTCGTAGGTATCACCGACTCCTGCTGTGAATGCCCGTTGCCGGTGCTGATCAGCATCCATCGCATCCTGGTCTCATGCAGAGCCGTTGACACAACGACTTAAGAGCTTAACCTCGTCAACGGTTCGCGCTCTCCTCTGTTGCTTGTTCCCTGGCTTTACGAGCCATTCAGCCATCACGATATGCGGGGCGATGTGAATGCTGTTTGCAGACCCAACTCGTATGGGCGGCTGTTTCAGCAGCAATACGAGCAGCTCGCCTGATTCGCGATGTCACGCAGAAGAAACTTGTCGAGCCCCGTCAGTAGACCAGCCTGCCTTGGCTGCAGCATCAGCAACCACCTTGCAAACTACACCGGAGAAGCTTGATGTGGCCGCTGAAAAGCTGCTGAACGATGAGCAACTTGCTAGTAGTCAGCAGGGGTGAGAAACAGCTTCAGGAAGCCTTGAACGAATGGCAAAAGCAGCATGAAAGTCAAAGCACACAGCTGCAGCAGCTGATAACACTTCAAATTCAGGAGATCACGACACTGAGAGCACAAGTGATAGACTTGCAAGCTCACCGACAGCAGCAGCAAATCCAGAATCAGAGAGCAGCCTACATCAAGTCACAGATGTTTCCTTCTGCAAATGGCCACAAGATGCAGATTCCTCAGGACTGCTGTGCAGCAGCAATGGCGTGCTGCTTTGCAATTGAAGAAATGAAAGCCGACCTCAAAGTTGAGGGACAAATCATCAGTAAACAGCTAGAAGCTGTGTTAGGTTTTCAGGACAGTCCAAGAGCCAAGGCAGCAAAGCCAGGTGGGGTCATGGGGAAGCCTGGTGATGCAACAGCAAAGCCAGCCGCATTCTTTACAAGTCAGTCTACATTTTGATGATATGGGTGTGCATGACTTACAACAAATTTTCGAGCTAGCTGCACTGTACATCATTTTTTCTGGATTGGCAGATGCCCCAATGAGCTTGTGCTTTATTTCACAGCAGTCTTTCTAACAACGCTGCAATTCACCAGCACGATTCATATGCTTTGAACTTCACAAGGGGTGCTGCGTGTATGACCAGATTGGGGGCCATGCTTACTGCTTCCTGTTGTCAAGAAGACTTTTGATATGTTGTTACCTGTAGCATTACTGTGTACTGGCTTCGCATTTCTTTATCGGAGAGGCTTTGTGCACTGTTGTCCTGTATGCAGCCTGGCAGCAAGCCATTGGCAGAAAATGACTTTTTGGACCTGCAAAGAAACTGTTGATGCCGTCTTAACGTAGTCTCAATTCGCTGTACACAGATCATGTTGTGGACACAGTCTGATTTGATATATGTGGTGGCATCAAATGTGCCCATTTCAGTCTGTGGCTGATCAAGGCGATGTTTTCTTGCCTACACAACCAGCGAGTATTGGTGGTAATGCGACTGCACAAAGTGCTTTCATGCTGTACTAGCAGTACCTGCAGTGCTGAATGTGTTACCTGTAGATCAATGCAATGGCTTGACAACGATGTTGGACGTTACATGCAAGTTGACGCATGCTATGCACGCAGACGTTCTTCTGTTTCCGCAGCAGAATCCAGCTATATTGCTTGATGCGCAGGCTTGCCTGCTTCTCATGAATCCAAATCAATCAATGTCTTTTCAAATGAAATGCATGCTGTTTGAAGATACTTGACCAATATATTGCACAGAAACAGGCAGAGCCCAAGTAGGAGCACACACGTGCAGAAAAATACACCAGTGCAGCTGCAATTAGCACATGCACATCACACATGCTGCCACAAAATACACGATCATGCCACATAATGCAGAAGTTGACAGCCAACAGTATGCCAGAACCTGTCTTGTACACATACATCACTTAACCCACTGTGTGGAGCCTGTCATCCTGCAGATCTATCTCCAAGTATGCCAAAATTTGCTTGCTTGCTTTTGAAAACAGACTCTGGAGCCTAGAACCCAGATGATAATATCAGAGGGCCTCAGGCAGCTGCAGTTGCAAGCTCCTTTTCCACTCTGCAAATGCACAAACATGACCTCAGCGTTTGGTGTGACATCTACAGCCCCAGATGAATGCTACAACTCCACTGACCACGCAAGATGCATCATGCATCAGAACCCAAACACCACCTCTATCAACTTCGCAGCTCTGCTGATGCATGTCTGGACCTGACCTCAAAACAGCTCATATACTGCACCACAGCCAGCAAGCAGAGTGGCAGGTATGGGTTCATGGCTTACCCTGCTTTCAGAGTGGCGCCGTGGTGCTCAATGAGAAGCTCCCTCAGCTTGGGCAGCAAGATGCTCTCCTCACAGGGTACCCCCTTCTCAAACTCAGTAGCAAGGGTGGGGTTCTCCCCAATGGTACCCCCCCTGAATAGTCGCACACCCTCCACTGCCTTTCCATCTAGCTTGGCAGGTCCCCCCATCAAGCCAATGTCGCCCACTTGTGCCTGCACTCACAAACACAGTCGCTTGGCATTGTATTCATCAAAGACATGCATCACCTTCTGGGTTCAAAATCATACAGTTCTGGGTAGCCAATGTCACCCACTTGGGCCTGCACCCTCAAACACACGGTCAAGTTTGCATTCTATTCATCTCAACCCAATGTCACCCACTTATGCCTGTACCCACAAATACTGTCACTTGAAATTGTATTCATCAAAGATGTGTTTTCCCCCTAGATGCATGTTCATACAGTCCTGGGTAGCCAAGCAACAAACAGCAGTGCATGCTCTTGTGCAATTTGCTCAGTGACAGAACACATAATTCAAACAAAGGCTTGAGTCATGTACGGACATGCTGTTGCAGCACAGACAAAGTGCCTGAGTGCCAGCTTCCTCACAGCCGCATGAAGCCTTCAAGCCCTTTGCACAGACAGCATGCCTCGATGCCAGCTTGCCCACAACTACATGTAGCCTTCCACCCCATTCATTGGGGTATAGGGCTTCTTTAGTGTTGGCACTGTACTTAGGCTTGCATGCTTCATATGGCCTTGCACCAGAGCCTGTATGTTCTGCCAGGTGTGCACCACAGGCTGTAAATCACGCTAGGCAGAAGACAAAACAAGTGCACCTTGTTCTTGTTTCAATCTTCTTTGTTTCATTTTTTGCCCATTTGGAAGACTTGAATGACTTTCATAATTTTGGATACATACCTGGCCACAGGAGTTGGGGCAACCAGTCCAATGGATTCTGACAGCCTCAGGGATGTCCAGCTGCTGCTCCAGCTTCTCCACAACAGCCATGGCTCTGTTCTTGGTCTCGATGATTGCGACTCCACAAAACTGGGCACCCGTGCAGGACACAAGGCCTCTAGACAGATTTCCGGGGTTGATCTTGAACCTGCAGAACCACAAAGCTTGATGCAGAAGCTGAGGGTTGGACAGAAGAAGAACAGAAAAGACTCACAACTTTCGGCATCAACTTAATGAGAAGCCGAGTATTATACCGGGCTGCCCAGGGAGGGATGGACAATGGCTCCCTTAGGAGATTTCCGTTACGATTGCTGAGAAGCGTAAGCTTTTGTTTTCTTTCTGAGGGATGGACAGAGCAAGAAGAGAAAAGACTCACACCCTTCAGCATTGATTTAATGAGAAGCCAAGTATTATACCAGGCTGCCCAGTGAGGGAGGGAGGTAAGCGTTGAGCAAGGAGGATGACGGCATGATCAGGGGATGATTCAGGCAATGGTAGGGGATTAACCATGGGATGATCCAGGGAATGACAGCATCACCAGGGGATGAAGCACAGTCCCAGGACTCAGAAGCCACTCCACCATGTTCAAGATTTTAGACAAGCCACGGCAGCAGATTACTAACACATACCATTGCCTACTGCCAAACTGACCCCCCACTGCAATGGTGCTTTGCTCAACAAACCCACAACTGCAAGAAACCTCGAGGCATGGACCATCAGCTGCAGCAACTACATAGTAGCTACGATGCAGGAAACATCATACAGATGTGATACAGATGGGACGCAGGATAATATAAATTCAACTTCCACCGACCATGATACTGTGTCATTGATACAGGTGTGGTACAGATATGATGCAGGCCCACATAGGGGTGACTAACCTCTGGAACATGGGTTCCTGCTGCATAGCTTCCAGGTTCTTCTCAGGTACATTGGGGAAGATGACGTCCTGCTCTACTGTCATACGCATGGTTCCATCTCCATACCTACAGTAACAAGTAACACCGATATTACATCATCGGCATCATTGTCTGCAGATGAGATCACTACGATATTCTGACGTTGTCATGGTCTGAGAAACAGCAAGGCACACAGTGTTGAGGGCTCTGTGAGGAAGAGGATGAAGTACAGGTACGCCACTCATATTGCCAGAGAAGCTTGTGTGATAGTGCAAATGATAAGATACACCCATGCTTTCAAGCCAGGATATCTGATGAGTCACAACTGGCTCCACCACCCAGACTGTAAGGTATCAAATGAAAATGAAATATGATAAACGAGAAGATATGACAAATTAAATAATCAAGAAATGAGAAAGGCACTCACGTTTCTGCAATGTGGGCCAAGTCATCCATGTCATCAGACTGAAGGCGGCCCACAGGTATGCACGCACCCACCCAGAACAACCCCTCCTGCCTCTGGGGGTGCACCCCCAACACGTCTCGCCTCTTCCATTGGTCATCATACTGCACCAAAAAGGAAAGCCACAAATGATGTGCACATTGCATGACAATACACAACATGTAAACCAATAGCTGCGTGTGAACATTGATATTGGTGGGGGTGCATGCAAACTGCCCAACAACTTTTGCATGTTACACCGTGATCAAAGTAATGCACAAGCAGAAGCAGAAGCATAGACCGAGACTAAATCATGCACTATGTATACCAACAGCATATCCAGCGCAGCGCACAGCTGAGCTGGCTGGAAGCAGCTTACTGTTGCGTGTTTGCCAAAAGTATGGTCACAAGCTGTATACTTTGAGACCACAGTCACAGCCAATGTATTTACTGTTGTGTGTTTTCCAAGCTTATGGTAACAGGCAGTATACTTCAATACATTGGTCACATCCTCTATATGTACGAGCCATATGCATCAAGGCTGCATCACTGCAGATTACAGTCACGAGAATGACCTCTACCCCAACTATGGTTGAAGCAGCTTACTGTGATGTGCTTGCCAGGCTTCAGGTCATAGCCAATGTATTTGCTGACAGTCTGCCTGAACTTTTCTGCCCCCATTTCTTCCAGCAGCCACATGAGCCGGGTCTTCTGCCTGTCTGACACTCTCTGACCATAGTCCCTGCATAGGTCATCAGTCATCAGCAAGCTAGGGTTGTGGTGAATAGTCATCAGCAAGCTAGGGATGCAGAGGTTTGGGGATCGCAAAGATTTCTTTTGAATAAACCAGATACATAGGGAGCTACTCAGGCCTGGGCGCGATGAAGGGATGAATGAAAAGACAAACAATCAAACGACTGAGTGAGCGGGTGAGTGTGTGATTGAGTAAGTGGGTGAGTGAGTGAATGCATGACCCTAGGAGAAAGACACACTGTGAGTCAATCAAGGACACGAAAGAAGGAAAGGAACAAATGCTGTACCTGAAGACTTCAAGGATGGCTTTGCAGTAGGGAGCAACCTCCTCAACATCTAGCCAGGTGTCTCCTGGAATGGATGTGGCATTCCTCTTGATGCTGAAGTAGCCTCCCAACTCCACGTTGAACCCAACCTATTTTGAGTGCAACACAGACAATGAGCTCAAAGCTTTTTGACAGCGAAAGAGCACACATATTTGTGACACTTGTGCATGTGCCACAGCAAGAAAGGTGGAGCATACAATCACCAAATTGTGTATGTGTGGAAGGAGGGGGTGGGGGGTGAGTGGGGAGGGGGGGGGGGGTGGTCCACCGTAGCTTGCTAGTCTTGGGATCAAAATGATGTGCAGTCTTTGTGCAGGTTTGCACAGATGCCATCAGCATGCACAAGGAAAAGACACACACAGATGAAAGAAGAAGCAGAAGTCTGGATGGATGGGTAGGGGGGAGACAAGGGCATTGTACCTTGCCAGTCTCAGGGTCTTTTGCAGCGTACAGGCCCACGTCATTGATGTGAGTGTGTGCGAAGTCGTCTCTGGTAGTGGCGAGGCCAATGTTGATCTTGCGTGGTAGGTTCACCAACTCGGGATTGCCCTTGCCATGATTAGTGATCATGTTGTCAATGGCTGCAGTTGCAGCAGAAGCTGTCAGTGGTGTGCATAGCGCTTGGAGGTGCTTACTGGCTGCATATGCTTCAGCTTATTGAGTTTGGCTTACCAGTGTGACATGTAAGCAATTCCCAAAATGAGACACTCAAACATGTCAGAACAAACAGCAGCAGTAGTGCATAAAGCCCCTTGCAGCTTGTGACAACTGAAACACACGTTGCCCTAATCAGTCCAGGGCATATCATGTAGTATATATGCTGGCCAGAGGACCATGCATGACACAGCCAACATATTATGATACATTGGCCTGACAAAGTACAGCATGCAAGAAATGGGGGTGAGGTTGGGTGTGGGGGGTAAGGGGGTGATCACCTTTGCAGAGGGGTCTTGAGTCCACAAACTCATGGGGGTCAAGTCCAGCAATGGGGCTGCCAGTCATATTACGCACATTGTCCATGCCTGCAGAACAACAGCAGCCAGACCTTTCAAGCAGGTCTTGCAATGCATCATATGGATACCGGTACATACGCATGCAGACCAATTCTTCAGCATTGAAAATATGCCAGCAGCATGAATACACAAGCACTTGATGTCAAATGGGCAACTAGGCACACCTAGTAGGTACCTGTCAAGAACGATTAGCTGGAATGCCTGTGAATTAATTTTTCATTACTATTGAGGGTGACAAATGCTTACCAGTCTGTACAAAGGTAACGAATGCTTACCAGTCTGTACAGAGGTAAGGCCCACATCCTGCAGTCCATTCATAATGTCTCCAGCGTCCTCAAGAGGAACTCCTCTGAGCTGAATGTTGGCGCGAGTTGTGATGTCCAAACACCCCTTCTCACCATACTTCCTAACTGCCCCACCCAGGAATCTGGCCTGCTCTGCTGTCAGTTCACCGTTGGGGACCTGCATTTCACACTCATGTTGAGTTATGGCTGCAGAGTATGGGATGGGTGTACACAGCAAGGCAAGGGTTTTGTGGGTGCTGCAGGGTATGGTATACGCAAAGCTGTTTGCCTGCTTAAAGATATGCAAAACCTGCTGCAACTTTTTGCAGCAGCATGTATTTTAACACGTTACTTATTTTCATGGCAAGATCAGGTTCAATGCAAGGCAGGCGGCGCCAAATCATCCATCAGTAACAACCTGGAAAGTCACAGCAACTGACGACAACACTTTGCAGCTGACAACTTGCTGTTCGGCATGCCAAAGAAACCAGTTCATTGCATGTGGGCATAACACGATGACTCGGTGCTCCTGGCGTGTAAGTAGAGCACAGTAACTCATAAGGTGTGCCAGTCAGCATATAAGTCTTGATGCATGTGTCCAAGCTTGTCTATGTTCATAATGCCCATCAACAACTGGTGCAAAGGTGCACGACAGTATGACTCTGAGCCATGCATTCTGCTCCTTGGGCGTTGTCAAGGGCACTTGTTGATATTTTGCAGCACTTGGGCCCCAGTGTTGACATATAAGTATGGGTTCAATTGAAGGTTTAGGGTTTAGCCCCAACCCCTGCCAATATTGGTACATCAGTGAGGAGCTTCCCATACCTTGAGCCTCATCATGAAGAAGCCAGGCGTCCTCTTGCGTCTGTGGAACAGGCCAGACCATTTCAGTCTCAGGTCAATGTCATCCAGCTCCAGATCCTCCCAGGTGGTCTTGCCATCCCTACACCATAACCCAGCATCAGAGAAAAGCAAGAAAGCAAAAGACGGCGCCTTTCTGCATTGTTTGAGAGCCGCATGCAATAGTAGGTGGCCAAAATGTGATAACAGCTTTTGGACGTGTGTGGGACGGCTGTTAATCTCCACAGGGCTTTGATTATGCCTGTGTCAATCGTAGCAAATCAGTCACCATCATACACAGCAACAGCAGCAACAGCAGGTAAAGAAGTTTCATGCATGTAGTCATACATTGCTTGTCTTTCCCCCATAGGTACTTCAGGGGAGAATTCTGCATGCCAGCATCATCATGATAAAGCCAATATAGGCAGCAAGCAGCAAGCAGCATATTTCCTATATCTGTCTACAGCATTGCATTTTGTTTCCTAAAACAGTCAACTGCCACCCGCTACAAACAGATGAGTGCACTTTGTGAGTGCTTGCCAGCAAAACTTTTTGGTGATGAGCCACTGCTTGTGTTGCAACACTGTTTAGCCAGCTGAGACAAGCATGCAGGAGCTCCGGGCTGCTGCCTTAGGAGGCTCTTATCAGGGTCGCCGAAAAGCGATTTTTTTGTTGTTCCTTTTCTTTTCCTTCTTTTCCAAGCATGCAAGTCTACCTGATGAGTTGACCTAGCTCGTGCACTTCTCCCCACATGGCGTGACCACCCTTCTTGTTCTTCAGCTTCTCAATCTTGTTGGCCTTCTTGGCCAAGGCACGTTCCTGCATGCACAGCAAAACATGAGTAGTGTGCTGATGTTTGCACCAGCCAGAGTCACGCCGCTCAGCCAGTGTGAGTTGTTAAGTGACGTATGCAGACAGTGATGTTGAGGGCATGCCTGAAAGCACACATGGAAGCAACTATGGCGAATGGCCAAAGCAATTCCATTGCTGTGCTGCCACTTGCACAAGTTGCTACTAACATCCGCAGCGCAAGGTGAGCTTATGTTACTGAATGCGTGCTATGTGCAGGCTGTTCACAAAGTACAGTCACATGCTTGCATGCATTGCTACAAAGTTGTATGACAATAAGCCTTCTGCATCTACGCTGGGTGCATGTGGAACCAATGATGCATCATAAATGCATCTCCTGCATGAGAGACACGCTGTGCTGCACAAGCACATTGCTAGTCTTGGCAGGATGATTGTGTGTGTGACAGCACTCATGGGATCAAGCAAGGTGACTTTGAAGGCCTCGCACCCTTGCTTCATTTGTCAAAAACTCCAGACCACTGGCTTTGTAGTCCAAGCCTTGCTCATCAAGCATGGCCTGAACAGCTTCGCTGACAGGCTCTGGCTGAGCAGGTGGGAAGACATCATTGACTTGAAACTCGACGCCTTTCTCGACTGCGGTGCTGTTGTCTGCCACAGCAGCGCTTGCACGCACGGTAGCAGCGGGCTGACGACGGCTGCGTGTTACTCTGCTACTAGGACGTGCAGACACTCCAGAGGGCAAGACGGTGGTATGAGCGCTGAGGTTCAACGACTGCATGATGCCTGGAACTGCAAGAGGAGCTACTCGTCAAGCCCATGCAACTTGTTACATAGCAGGACGGACACAACAGCGGGACAGTGCCTCCAGTCGAATGCATGTGCAGCAGGACAGCAGGTGCAGAAGCAGTCGCAGAATCCAGTCTAAATACAGCTGAGCATGCACAAAATCACATCAAAGGTGCCGTCCTTACTTTAACTATACTCTACTCGGTGCCTGATTGCTTCAACACGGCTGCAAAGCGAGATCGTGCTGCACGGATCAAGCGGTTCACATCCACGTCTTGCGGCAAATAAACTGTGGGTCGATGCAAGGAAACGTGTATCGAACTTGCAGGTGGCTGCAAGCCTCGGTGCTTATCGTTGCTTATTGATGTCGTTGCGCAACTACCTGTCTTGTTTTTGATGCCCTGTAGTCACGGTCAGGGTGAATTGCATATCGAAATAGCGCGTCCACGTGACCAAAGGTTTGTACCCCTTGCTGCAAACTGGCCATTGTGATCCCAAACTGCCCGTTATTTTAGGCATGTGACTCATTTCGAGGCTCCACGTGACCCCTGCAAGGCTGGTCCCGCGACAAGTTGGGACAAGTTTGCAGACCTCTATTCAGTTCTCTTGCGCGCAGGCTTGCTCACATTCGACGCGATCTCTGCATCTGATAGACTTTCTGCGTCCTGAGTCGTAAGCTTCTGTTGCCGGTCAGTCGTCTATTGATAGCGTCGCCACCATGGTGGGATCTGTGCGCCTGGGTGCCGCTGCTTGCATGCTGATCTGCTTGGTCGGGCTTGCCTCTGCCAACGTCCCCATCTCAAACCCCACAAGTGAGTCGGATGCATAAATTTGCTCTGTTGGTATTCGTCGTTGATGACAGTTCTTTAACGGCAGCGCTGGCCTTGTTGCAGCCTTGACCTCACTGAAGACAATCCTTGGTGTCACCGTCAGCTACCTCATTGATGGCCTGGCAGTAGCTGGAAACACCAGCTGTGTATCTCAGGCTTTCGGCTCAGCTTGCCTGCCCAAACTTCAGGCCGCTAACTCCAAGTACAAGGTCGTGATCAACTACAGTGTACTGTCGAACTCCACCCTTGAGTCCACGGCCCACGTCCTGTTGAAGGTCTGCTACGACAAGACTTCAACAGTGGACCGTGCGTGGAGGAAAGCAAACAACATCCTTGTGGTGAGTTCTTGTCCTTGAGTCGCTGCTTTTGGCTGTTCGTTGTTCCTGTATATACTGGAACAGACCTGGGTGCTGTCGAACCTTGCTAAGATTCTGTTTTGCTACTGCAGCTGGACAAGCAGTGTGCTTTCACAGTCGCAACAACAGCCACCCTTTCCCCCACCGGTGGTTCAGCCACCTGGATGCCACCTGCTACAGCACCTAACGCTGGATACTTCGTTCGTGCCTATGCTATCTGCCCAAATGCCACCTATGGCCCTTCTCCTTGTGGCTACGGCAATTCTAAGGGATTCTTTGAGGTTGAGCAGGTTAACTCACGGCCAACCAACCTGAAGGGCGCTGTCATTGGAATGTGTTTTGCTGGTCCAGTGTTGTTCTTTGCCTACTTTGGACTTGACACACTTTTGACCAAGAGAAAGGCAGCAAAGATGCCAAGGTGATCAACAGCAGCGCCACTTCCAGGAGCTGAAGGTCTACCTCATACAGAGACTGGTTCTAAGTATACATTTCATTGCGCCTGTATTATACTGTATTGGTGTATGTGCATCAACTTTTCCTGAATAAGACAAGCTTTTGACTTGCAGCAGAGCAGCTTGTTTGTTCCCCTACTGGAGTTGCACTGTCATTTACTTTGAGCCCGACTTGTTGGCTGTTAGTTTAGCTTGATGTTCAATTTGCAATAGCCTGTGGTGACAATGTGATCAATTTTTTGAAACTCAACGTCAGTCAGATCTACGTCTTGTGTTAAGATTTGAGTGTCCAGGATACGGTATATCATGAGCAGCTGCCAGTTTTGTAATGATCTGTAAATCCTATGGAATCGCTACTTCTCAGACGCGTCCAGCATCAGTCCATGCTGCTTCCTGTGCTTCGGCAATGTTGACAGACAGTGCTGCAGCCAGCTGAAACTTGCAGCGACTTTTCCTCTGTCAATACTGCATGCATGTGTGTAGCTAGGGCGTGTATGTGCAGCACTGGTCCTACACGTCTGCATGCTCGCTTTTGCATGCACTCTGGGCCCAGACTGCTGGTGCATGGGACATGGATAAACGTTTTGCTTGATGCATCGCACTGGCAGCTGCTGGTGTTTTCCTGTTTAAATTTAGCGCAATCAGCTCTGTAAAGCTCCCTGACAAGACACTGTACCCAAGCCTGGTTTGTTGCATTGGCAATGCTTCTGTTGGTGACAGCAAACTTCCTGATGGACACTTTGTGCTCAGTATTGCAGGACCAGCAAAGTTTAAGTTACACCTACAAGCCATTTGTACAGCATGTAGCCAATGTCATGTCCAGAAGGCAATGTTAGAATAACACCATTGGCAGTTGAGAGATGAAGTGTTGCAGCCTGGTATAGCTCATGCACGTTCACCACGAATTGTGCGAGCTCGCTGAATGTCCTTTGGCATGATAGCGACAGGCTTAGCATAAATGGCAGCCATGTAAGTGTCCTTGAATAGACCAACCAGGTAGGCCTCAGCTGCATCCTGGAGGGCCAGCACTGCTGAAGACTGGGCCCTCCTGTCAGCCTTGAAGTCTTGAGAGATATGATGACAACGGAGTGGCCAAACTCCATTGCAGGTTGTCGGCACATCCAAGCTGCATGGTATGCAGGTCACACAGTTTATGCACGAATTCTGTATGAGAGGAATCAGAATATTTCAGCTGCCGCTCTCAAGAAAGAATTCCTGAGGCAGTGCCCCCTCAGTAACCGCCCTCTACAAAGCAGCTGCACTTGTCAAAGGCAGCTGCTTTGTAGAGGGCCTTCAGGTTATACTGTAACAGCTGCATGCAGTTGAGACTGCTCAGATCCAGTACAGTCCAGAAGGTTCATTTGCTTAGATGGCGCACACAATTCATGAAAAAGGCCAGTTGAGTTCGTGATACAAGACAGTTGGCAAATTGATGTCTAGTTTGCACATGGACTACGCTGGCATATCTGTTCCTCCAGTGGCCTTGTTCGTGGCATTGAGCTGATTCGCCATCACACTGATTTGTTCATGGAAAATTTGCTTCATCTCTGCTATGTCTTCCTCTAATTGATCAACCTTTTCGTTCTTCTCTCCTAGCAGCTCAAGCGCGGTGTTGTATCTCTGTTGTTGTTCCTGCAACATGCACCATACATTGTCACCAGAACAGCATTGCCTTATTTGATTACGCAGCAGAATATTTGATTACCCTTCAGAGTAACAAGGTTTGACAGACATGACAGCCATGAGGGCAACTCGACGCAGCCTTCAGATTGCACAATTACAGAGTCACAAGAATCTGGAAATACATGCTTGGGATAGGCCTCACTTTCACATTGAAACCTGCTGTTATTGAATGCACTTGCACAGCAAAGCTTCCCAAAGCCTCCTTGCAGACTACCCAAACATCAAAACAGCAATACAACACCTTTACTCCCTGCATTGTAAGTATAATGCAAACAGTCGCGCTCAGCTACACAGCCACTGACTTTCAAACCCTGCATACACTGATGTACAGGCACAACTGGCTCCACACCCCAGACTGATGAAATGAAATCGAGGCCAAGGCAAGCACTTGCATCTGCTCTTCTAGTTGCAGACTGTAAGGTAATGAATGAAATGAAATGACATGAAATGAAATGAAATAGAGGCCAACGCAAGCACCTGCATCTGCGCTTCTAGTTGCCTGGACTGTGCCGCGCTCCTCTCAGCAGCTTCAGCTCTCGCACAAGCTTTCATCAGCTCAGTGTGAACACGCCGTTCAGCTGCTTCAGATGTCAGCAGCCTGCGCTCCAAGTTGGCAATGTGCCCTGCTGTGGCTGGTGCATTCTTGCCTCCTGGTTGCTTGTCATTGGACATAGACCTGCAGAAATTTTCAGATGTCAGCAACCTGCGCTCCAAGTTTGCAACGTGCCCTGCTGTCCCATTCTTGCCACCTGGTTGCTTGCTGCCGGACATAGACCTGCAAAAAAATTCAGATGTCAGCAACCTGCGCTCCAAGTTGGCAATGTGCCCTGCTGTGGCTGGCATATTCTTGCCACCTGATTGCTTGCCAATGGCCATAGACCTGCAGAAATTTTCAGATGTCAGCAGCCTGCACTCCAAATTTGCAATGTGTCCTACTGTGGCTGGCCCATTCTTGCCACCTGGTTGCTTGCCACTGGACATCGACCTGCAGAAATCCATTCAGTCTGATAGCAGCAGGTTCTCTGATGTGATTGATTGACTGGGACCTGTACCTAAGCCTTTGCTCTCGCACGAGCTACATTCTTTGCATTGCTCAATACAGGTTCCATATCACTACATACATTACACACTGTATGTCAACAGGAAGGTTTCGTAACCTTATTCACATGCCGTGAGCTGGGTCAGACAAGTACGCGCTTTCAGCACAAAACAGCTGTATTCAGGGAAGGCAGATGGCACTAGGCATGGCTTACACAGCAACAGGATGACATTTGGTTGGAACCGTGACACAATGTTTGCAAAATGACTCAAATCTGTGCCTGTGCTGTCATACCTGAGCAGTTCATCCCAGTCATCCCCTTCTTGCTTGGAAGGGCCTGCCACCTCAGCAGCAAACGCAGAGGATGAGTCATTGGGCATGTGAGAGGATCCAGATGATTGGCAATGAACAGACTTGGGGGTCTCTGCACCACCCTGCCGCTGACCAATGACCAGAGACGGTGTTGAAACAGGCAGTAGGGTTTGCACGTTTTGGCTGCCATTTAGCCGCTGCAGCAAACCCTTGACCCCATTTAGGACAGATGGCCGCCCCACAGGCTTGCTGACTGGACCTACCAGCTGGGAATCTGAAACTTTGAGCCTGTCATGCAGCTGCTCATGCTCTGACCTCAGATCTTTGAGCTGCTGCTGCAGAGCTTGAGTCTGAGCTTGCAGTGTAAGCTGCTGGCGGTTGTGATCAGTCTTGGCAGTGTTTGCAGATGCCAAGGCAGCTTGCAACTGCCTGTCCATAGCACTGCGGCTTTCCTGCATGACATGCCAATTTAAGAAGGACCATGACCCTGAGTTGCTTTGCAACCAATGCAGATGTAACAAATGAGTCTTGGCAGTGTTTGCTGATGCCAAGGCAGCTTGCAACTGCCTGTCCATAGCACTGTAGCGTTCCTGCATGTCATGCCAAGTCAAGACTGCTCTGGAGAGACAAGACTCGTCCTGCGCATTCCTAGCTCATCATGAGCTGGAAAGCGTTATTGTTGTTGTTATTATTATTACTATTATATTATCATCAGTATTGTTACTATTATCGTTGTCGTTGTTGTTAGTAGTAGTAGTAGCACTATTGTTATATTATTACTATAATATTATATTATATTAGTCTTGTTTTTGTTATTGTTATTGTTATTACTATTGTGCCAAGTCAAGAAGGATTATGACCCTGAGCTGTCCAATGCAGATATGACGAACGTCTGCAGCCACAGACTGGTCGGCATCATCTGGCGTGCTTGGCAAACATCTGCTGCACAGGTGCGTATGCCTTGTGTAACAGACTAGACACAGTTTAACAATATCAGACTAAGACTGCTACATGTCTAGTGACCCCTAGTGATCCCTTCAGCTGATCCCTGAGCTGGGTCTGGGATTTACTCAAGTGAGACTGAGCCATTGAGATTGCTGTGAGCTGCTAGTTGTCCATCTAAGACAAGATTCACTTTGTTGTGTGTTTACACAACCTAGTTCAGGACTCGCTCTAACTCTACAGTGTGACATATCTACAGTACGCTACATCTTGTGGGTGAATGAAGAGACTGCCATGGCCAAGCATTCAGCGAACAAACACAATTACAGACACAGGGACGCAGGTTGCCACAGACTGGGGTTGGCATAAGCCTTCCAACTATCCACATGAGCCTGAGCAATCAAGCTGAGATCTGCTCAGTACTCAACACTCAGCGCATCACACAGGACCTTGCAACTGGAAACAAGGTGTCCCGTATGGGTGTGCCGGAATGTATCAGAAACAGCTTTCAGGGGTGTGTAATCTTGGCTGTGTGGTCATTTCTTTCCTAGTGAAGTGGTTTGAAGCCGATTGACCATGAAAAGTGGTGTTTGAAACAACTTGGCAGAGCAGATTTGAGTCTTGTTTTACAGCTCACCTGCAGCTCAGCAGTCTTCTTCTGCTCAAGATGTAGCTTGGTTTTGTTCTCTTGCAGTCCAGCCTGAGCCTTCAGCACTGCCTGCTTAGCTAGACTGGCAGCAACCTCTGCTCTCTGGGCTTGACTAAAGCTCTGGCGCTCAGCTTCCGTGGCAGCTGCCTGAGCTGACTCAGCCTGTCTGAGTCGCCGGGTGAGGCTCAGCTCTGACTCTTGAGTGGCTCTCTGCTGCTCAGCTGCTTGAGCAGCTATCGACTCAAGCTGCCTGCAAGGCAGACACCAACCCAGAACTGTGACAGTGGGATCTTAGTTGACCAAGGCTAGCAGAGATGTTGCATGCTGATCAGCGTCTCCATTGTGTTGGCAATCATTCATGCGACGACTCATCCTGTTTGGGATTGAGGATGATCAGCCGTGAGCTGGTGATGCTGATCAGCATGCAACCTGATCATTACTTATGATGAGACCCTGCATGTCAGCAAGGCTGTCTGTGCATTGCTCCATCACAGACGCAGCTCCATCACATGGATCCAAGGAGGCTGAACCATGTGTTGCTAAGACAAAGATTGAGAAACACTGGTGCCTGTTGGCAAGCAATGCAGTCTTGCAAAGCAACCTGGCACCAAGCAGAAGTGCAGATTTATGTAGCTGCTGATGAGGCTGCGCAGCCATGCATTTATGTGTTTGTTGAGTACGTGTCTTCCCCTAGGTTCAGGTGTGTACAGTCCTGAGTAGCTCTCCATTCAATGTCCTGTCTGGGCAGTCAGTGCACCAACAAGCCTGCACAGTCAGCAACTTGAGAGAGAGGTCACAACCTGAGCAGAGGCTTGGTGGCTTCAGACGCACTGATTGCCAGCTCAGCCTTCTCAGCTTCCAGGGTGTGAACTTGGTCCTCCAGACGACCCACCTCCCTCCTTAGGGTGGCCTCCCTTTGGGCCCAGCTAGCCTCTGCCGCCTACACAGTAATAATACCAATACTAATAATAATAACAATAGTAATAAAGTCGCTTTCCAGCTCACGATGAGCTAGGTACGTGCCGGACAAGTCTTGTCTCTGCCTACACAGTGTACACCCCATTACCATCAGAACGCCCAATACACATAGCGTACACCAATCAGAATCACCACACAAAGCGTACAACCAGAACACCACACAGCCAGAACACCACACATCCACACCACAGAGTGCACACCAATCAGCTCAAACAGAGCACAGAGTGTACAACAGTCAAACCACCAAGCAATCAGGACACAAGGTGTGCAAGAATCAGAACACCACAGAAAATGTGCACTAGCTAAGGTTCTCATGGGGAAGCAACAGGTCACAGCCATCATTGAAGACAGTAGCAGCCTGTTTGAGCACAGCTAGTGTCTTTTGCTGCATGAGCATTGTCACCCAGCAAGAAGAGGAAGAGGACCAGATGCAGCCTTACAGGCAACCTGCCTTGCTTCTTAGGGTGGCATGTCATGGGCCCAGCTTTCAGCGGGCAAGGTCAGCTATGCAGACGCAACTGCAGTTTGAATTCATGAACTAGCATTTTTACAAGTGAGGTACAGGACCAAGCGAAGCTTCACATTACTCAACAAAGTAAGAGTCAGGCCAGCTGATTCATGACGCCAGTGATAACTAAAAAGTTGAGCTGTATCATAACGTTGCGCTATTGATGCATCATCAAAACATAAGTCTACCGCAGGTAAGCTTCCAGGCCTCACCTCCAATTCAGCCCTTAGACCTGCCAGGTTCCTGTTCATGGCTGTCTCCCTTTCCACAGAGCCCGCCACTGCCTCAGCTCCCCCCCTAGCAGCAGCCGCCTCAGCTTTCTGTATTGCCTCTGCTGCCTGGCGCTGGGCAGCTGCCACCTGGCGCTCTGAGTGTGAGATGGCTGACTCAAGCTGAGCTTCCAGTTCTTGCATCTGAATAGGTAGCATGTACTCTAGATGGTTGAATGGACCACCAAAACAACTAAGGGATGCATCTACAAGGTATACGATAAATGCTTGGGAAGCGCATGCATCCTGACAAGTAACAGTTGAGGCAGATGATGCTGTCGATGATGCGGTGAGGAAATTGGAAAGTCTCAGGGTGGTGTTGACGCAGGTGCGTCTTGCTGGCTGACAGCACTCAGTGCAGACGTCAAATTGTGATATGTTATGAGCAGATGCTCAGTGTAAAAGTCGTATTGGGCATCTCCCTATTGCGCAGTACCGCACCGTCAGAGTGGCTGGCATGACCAGATGACATTTGTCCTAGTGAAGGTAATCTTGGGTCATCGTGCGAAGCATCTTGCACCAGTCAAATGTGAGCAAACATGTATTGGCAGATGGGTTTCATACACACATGGACTACCTAGTCCTGCACATACCTAGCTCATCATGAGCTTGAAAACGTAATTATTATTATCATTTTATGGACTACCTGCTCACCAGCAGCTCGTGAGGCCTGAGCGTATTTCTCCTGTTCCTTCGCCAGCTGGCTCTCAAGCTGTTGCACTCGTCTCATCGTTCTCTGATGCTCAGTCTCTGAGTCCCTAGACGCAGCTCTGAGACTCCGCACTGAGACTTCAAGCTCATCATTGCGCTGAGCCAGACCGAGGCCTTCTTCCTGAGCAGACCATTACAGATTCTGTTACGTTGTATGTACCATTTGGTGTCCCTACAACAAATTTGGCATGAGAGTGAATGACAGACTCAGCTTATGCTTACCTGAAGTTTGAGCGGCCCTGTATGTCTGCATAGTGGTGTACATGTGATAGCTGATCTTGTACAGCATCATTCACAAGCACCCACATTAATATCATTTGACTCCGGTGGTAGTGATCCAATATGTTTTCAAGTTGAACTGTATACAACTACAAATCTTGTCCTGGGTTAGCAAAAGCCACATGCTTAGCAAGACAATATGCTCAGAAGTTCCATTCTATGCATTGTGTCAGTCATGAAGAGTTCAGGGCTATTTCTAGCATGGTTGCGGACCCAGCTGGCCGAGTGCGCATCATAAGATTTTGAGCACAAACATTACAGAGATGGAGAAAGGTTGAGGCATTACACCTTCAGCCAACCTGGGACAACAATGATCATTCATGCCAGTATGGACCATGCACACATCTGTTGTCTGGACAGCAGAATGGCTTTGTGTGTATCACAGTGTGTAATAATGCCCTGATCAAACATGTGCAAGGGTTGGTGAGTTGTTCAAGCACACAGTGCACTTAGCAGTGACACGTTGAGTAAGGTAGTGACCTGGTGATCACTGCACGCTGCTCACCTGCAAGGTTGCAATGAAGTTGTGCTTGTCCACCAATTGAGTAGAGTTTGCTGTGCTGCTCTGACTTGCTGCAGCAATCTGGGCCTTGAGACGCTCCTTCTCATCCTATATAGAATGAGGATTCGCATGCTGACACTGACATTACGGTGTCTGTGGAACAGCCTGTGCTTGCCAATAGTACATGTGCTCAGACTTGCCTGCAGACGCGCGATTGTCTGATCTGCTGAGCCCAGCCTTCTGCTGAATTCCTCCTTCAATTCTGCAAGATCTTCATCAGTTGCACTGCCAGCTGGTTGAGCCTGCTCAAGCTCAGTCCTCAAGTCTTCATTTTCTTTTTGTACAGCACTGTGGATGATGTTGAGAGTTGCTAGCTTGCTCTCATATGCCTTGACCCTGAGCGACGCATATCCAGTTGTCTGAAAGGCAGCGTTGTCAGAGCAGCCTCTTCTATTGATTGGCTACCTGTCAAGCAACTCTCTTCTCAGCTTGTCATCCATTGCTTCACAGCAATTTGCGCCGCAAGTTGTGTAGGAGCGTCTTATGGAGAGGCAGATCAGTGCAGTAGATCACACCTCTCGCATTACGGCAATGCAAGATCGCATAGGATGCCAGCAGCCGTACCCATGGCGCTATATTAGTCTGGAATGCTCGCAACTTTGCGCATGCGGCGCGCATTGCGTTTGACGATCTTGGTTCCCCTCGCTCACGAAGTTGACCCAGTTGACTAACCTATATAGCCGATATATCCCACACACACACACACA
>JAABUP010000648.1_pt1 | contig 74961 bp, 96 predicted proteins | sample 5559201 | NCBI WGS metagenome assembly JAABUP01 (sample SAMN10711887, study PRJNA513373) | rock metagenome | isolation source: Antarctica rocks | place: Antarctica | reverse complement strand
GGCTTCTGCATTGCAGCTTGCTGGTTTGACGCTTGATGGCATGATCCACCTTTGCTCTCACAATGAGCACTTGTTTGCAGTATTGTTGCTTGACCTGGTTGCTTTATGGTTGCTAGGCCAGACAAGGGGCTTGGGAACGTGCTAGCTTTATGCCTTGGCACAGGCTTTGCCTTGGCAATGCTTGCTTTTACTTCCATTCTGACTTTGTTTAGCTGATCCAGCTTTGTGTCATGCATCGTTGGTGGACAGAAACAAGCATGTCTTTCTAGCTGGGTTACTAGCTTTGGATGGGCGGTTGCTTGTTTTGCTTTCATTGTCATGACGCTCAGGATTCATGCCTGAACAAATTCAAGATGTGTTGTTAGCTGTGGCCTTATGGCTTGTGGTGGACTTCACATACTCTTGAGGTTGCTATCGTTGCACTTGTGTAATGAATATCCATCCCACCCAAAAAAAAAAACAAAAATAATGCAGCTAAATCATTGCAGATCATTCAAGCCTATCAAACAGATGTCACAAAGTGTCAACGCTGCAAATGGTAAAAAGCACAGCAAGCCCTGGACGCTGCGGTAGAGACCTTGAAGACCTTGAAGGAAGACTTGAGCTTCTTGTGTGGTCGTGTGCTGTGCCTAACCCCAACACCAACTGCATCATCGAGTGTTAGAAATACAGTAGGTATGCTTTCAGACGGAGGAGCCACAATAAAGTCAGAGGAATAAAAAGCAACACCAGCATCTTGGTGCTTCCCGGTACAGATTGCAACTAGCGCTGACTCAGGCGCATGTGAAGGGCCCTCAGATATCCTGACAGGTACATGTGAGGCAATGACCACAACCTCATCACTTCCAGTTACAACACCCCTCATCCTCAGGAGAGGGATAAAGCAAGGGAGTAGGAGCTGTGGGCACTGTAAGACACAGGAACTGTTATTCCTATGCAATAACTGTTACCAATCCAAAATAAAACACCACACATGGTGGCAATAAAACACCACACAAGGTGGCACATAACCAGACCGACAAGCAAGCAATGCAGCAGAAGCAAAACAAATGCCAGCACCCCAGCCCATCAAAGAGGACCCTGTCCCCTGAAAGGCTCAAAGGCCTGGCTGGCAACCAAAAGCATAATGCTCATGAAAATAAAGCGTCTGAGCCTCTTGCCCCGAGCAGACAGCTGCCCAGCTCTGCACCTTCGCAAGCCTGCTGGACATTTGATGGCAGCTGTTTGTCCAGTAATGGAAGCAGGGCTTGCTGTGCTGACAGGTTAGTAAGCAGCTGTCTCAACATGCCTGTGGGGCTTTCAGCTAAGAGAAATTCATCAAAGATGACTTTGTCAGCTTTCTTGCTCCCACGGAGCACGGCGGCAGAAATCTGCCATTGGGAAGCCCTCGCGCTGCTGCAATTAACTGATGACTGTAGTTTTTTTTTTTTTTTTTTTTTTTTTTTGGGATGGAGAGATATAAATTACACGAAGCAACGATAACAACCTCAAAGAAATGTGATGTCCACTGCATGCCATGAAGCTGAAGCTTGCTGCCGCTGCTTGTGCAAGCGGTAGAAGTAACAGGTGGACTGATCGCCATATTGCTGCAGTCAGACCCCAGCCCGCAAGGCATCTGTTTATACCTGCTGTTGGCGATGCTGCTGTGTAGCTCATCCAAGGCCTGTTGATTACCTGGCGCTGCCACATAGGCTGCGCGAGCTTAGCTAGCAGGCATCCTTAGCATCCTGGTATCCTGAAAGGGGCAGCAAAAGCCCCTTGCCGCATCTTGAGGGTGCACCTTGAGCTCGTCCCATTGGCTGCCCGGCTGAGCGCTGTGTGCACTGGATTCCCCCCCCTTGTCTTTGGGGGCGAGAGCTATCACGTGCACTGGATTTGCATGAAAAAAAGCCCGGATATGAGTTGTCATGAAGTGCCTCAAAGGCAGGGTTAGAAATGATGATAGGAGGCATGAATAATGGGAGCTCTGGCTTACGGCAGAGCATCAGATCAGCTTTGGCTTTGCTAAGAGCAGCCAGCAAGAGCTGCAGTGAAGACGATATCAAGCTACAAATGCAGCTCCTGCTGCGTAGGACAATATAACATGCACATTGGCTGCACTGCGGTCATGCCCTTACTATTGTTTCGTAGGGTCTTGCTGTGTTGACGCACCCTTTCAAATGCGAGACAGATCCACTAGCTTGCAACATGTAAAGCAGGACAGCTTCAGAAAGCATCTTCAGTGTATCTAATGCTGACCACACCTGCATGCTCTCTCACGTCTTTTTTCTTTCTTTTTCTTTTGCATTACAGGGGAAATGTCTCACGTCTGGCTTCAGAAGGAGACACAACCACGGCACAGCTTGCATGCGCACCAGCTGAGCCTCAGCAGCATTCACCTGCTCGGCAGGCAAGTCTGCACGCGACAGAAGGATGGCAATAACCTTGAAAGCTTCTGCCGCCACTTCTGTGCCTGAGCACAGGGCAAGCACCAGCACAGGGATGCCACCTGTGAACAATCAGATCACGCAAGGCTAAAGCAACAAAATAATCTGCATCAGTTTGAAGAGCTGTGACACAGCTACATTGTCTGGCAGTGCTGTCATCTATATAGCTTCCTGTCTATATTTGGTGCATGCATTACAGATGTGGACCGACAGCACAGCAAGCGCTGTGCAAAGCACTTTCTTGACTTGACACCATGACAATTTGTAGTTCTGCACAAAGCATGGTATACACAAAGTGAAGTGAGATGCAGACAAGGCACAGAGTAATAGGCTGTGATTAGACACAGCTAAGCATACAGCTTAAGCACGACGTGAAATTTGTTACTAGCAGACTACACCTGAAATGATATCAGACGCAACAGCTTGCAGAAGGCTGGGCATGCTGCTGGGCAGCAGATCTCTGTGAAAATGGCAGGCCCTGCTGAGATGCAGGGTGTCAAGAACCGATCTTCCCCTCAGCAGTTTTTTTTTTTTTTTGGGTTACAGGGGAATTGTCCATCTTCCCCTGAGCATTTCCTTCATCAGAGGCCTTGCCATCTGTACCAGGAACAGAGGTATGATACGCTCCTCGCCATCATCGTCTGCATGTACTGGCAGCATGGCATCCTCTGACGCTTGGTCGCTTGAAGCAGCAACAGCTGTCCATACAGCATGAAGAGCGTTCTCCCAGAAGTAACCCCAAAAGTAGCCCCAAAAAAAGGAACAAAAGGACGAGCGTTCTCTAGAGCTAAGTCCTTCGATTTCAGCAACGACAAAAGTCCTGCCACCTTGAGCAGGAGCAGAGTAGTACGTACAGGGTTGGACAGCCCGCAAGGATCCCTCGTGGGGCAGCGCCTATGTGAGGGCGAAGCCCGCAAACAGAACTGCCGGCTGCAACTGCAACTTCAACAAACCCCACCAGAGCCTGTCTCTAATTCAAGCCCTGTCCAAGTCATCGCTTGGGATCCCTGTAGGCCTTGGAGGGGCCCAGCGCACCAGCCTACTCAGCTAGGCAGTCCCTTGTCATTGCAAGGTCAGCTGTGTGGCCCGCATCATCTGTCACTTGGGGTGTGGGGATGGGGCAGCCAGCCAGCTCATCAGTTGGTGGTCAGACAAGCGGGCCTACGCTTACGGCTCATCAGGTGTTTTGCCACCAAGCACCCATTGGCCCCGAGCGGTTTGACCTGCCGGCCACGCCTTTTGCCGATACCAACATCGGGGCGATCAGTGGGTGAGACCTTGCAGGCGTCAGTATATTTTGCTTGGCCTTCACGGGGATTGCTTGCCATGGACTGATCGCTTAGGAACGCGTTTTCTAGGCCGTTGTTCGGGCTCAAACCAGGTTCGTTCGGTACCTTCGTCATCTGACGGAGGGTGGACAATTCCCCTGTAACAAAAAAAACAAACAGGGAGATGGCCAGCGCCTCCAACTTGGACAGGCAGCATAGGGTCCTATGGTGGAGCCTGTTGCATGGCAGCTTGATATGTTGAGCTTACAGAGCATACATTGGCAGGGCCATGCCAGCACAGGCCAACTGCCCTTTCCCTTGCTGTATCGACCCCAGTCAGCCTCAGACCATCAGCCACTTGTTTATCACATGCCCGTTTGCATCCACAGTCACTGATTGGCTATGCCGCCTTTGGCGAGTTTTGACAGGGTATCTGCCTGTGGTCTCAGTTGCCAGCTTGTTGGCAGCAGACACACCATCTGAGCAGCTGCCGTCAGATGCGCTCCTTCAGACTTGGCACAGACTCAGGCTAGCAGTGCTGCACAGCATTTGGGCTGCGTCTCAGATTGCTCAGGCCAGCCGGTCAATACAACCTTCAGATGCCTCAGAGCCAGACGCGATCATGGCGTCATCTTCTTCGTCACAACAAGCTTTACTGTCATCATCATCTACCTCACACCACGGCCACTTGGCGAGACAACTCGCGTTGAAGACTGTGAAGGCCATGATTCGCAATGACTGGACCAAATGCAATGACAACATCAAGCAGATTTTTGGAGTCTGCTCAAGCTGCTTAGGGGGAAGGATCCCAGCATGACTCTGGCTGCTTTTCAGAGCCTGTGGTGCCATTGCATCTGTCAGCTACATGCCCTGTGCTGTTATGCTAGCATTTGCTCTTTTAAGCACGGGGTTTCCCTGTGAGCTTATATATAACTTTGTTTTCATCAGTGTTTCTCGCTTCGACTTTGGCGGCCTTTTCCTCTTCATCACAGTGAATAGGGTATGGTGGCTTGCCAAGTTGGATTGGACTTTTCATGAGTGCAGCTTACTTTGCTGGGGGTGCCTAGTTTAAGGGGTTTTGACCTGTTGTCTGGCCTTAGCTCTTCTGATAGGAGGTCTGATGCTGAAGCATGTGGAAGGCACTCACCGAGGGGGGACCAGTCAACCCCCCTCAGTAGCTGGGCGGCCTTGCTCACCCTTAGGGAACCAGCTACACAGGCCGTAAGAGACGGTAGGGACAGACCCGCATTGATCCTGATCCTGGTGATGTGCTGCATGCTTCGGTGGATGCTTCTTGGAGGTCGAGTTGGGCTAGGCATAGTGATACGCCCCTTTTACGAAGTGCATCCAGCTTGGCTTGCTTGTTTTCTCTTATGTTTACCCAGGCCGTGCTCTAGGACGCCGTTCTTACATGATATTGCTTGGCTCGGCAATTTAGCCGGCCAAGGCGCTGTGCCAGTTGCCGAGAGTCATACTTCCTGCATGGCACTGAAAGGGTCACACTTGCCGTTCTTCTTGCCTTGCACGGTGACACACATGTGTCATGACATGACCGACCTTGCCATCAGGGCTGGTCGTCTTGGCGCCAAAACGTTTTGCTTGCCCCTCGCGGGGATTGCTCGCCATGGACTGATCGCTTAGAAACGCGTTTTCTAGGCCGTTGTTCGGACTCAAACCAGGTTCGTTCGGTACCTTCGTCATCTGACGGAGGGTGGACAATTCCCCTGTACCCCCCCCCCAAAAAAACCACATTGCGGACCAGAAGAAGAAGAGGCCGAGCTGCTGTAGAGACAGATAACCATTCTGGGGAAAAGATGTCACTTGCTGTCACTGCAAACCCATCTGGCACGCAGCCTGTAGGGGCTAAGTCTACAAGATCTTTGACAGCTTGTGCGTCAAGCAGCTTCAGTGTGGACCAGCTAGCTTGAGTTGCGACACTTTCAGCAGCTGCTAGCCAGAAGACTGGTATTTCAACATCAATGACAGTGGACCCCACAGACACAAAGTGCAATCGGGCAGGTAAAAGCAGCTGTCAGTTGCAAGGGCTCGCCCTGTCTTTGCTGTAGCTGCAGAAAAATCATTTGATTGAGATTTGCCCCAATTTTGCTTTTGACAAGCAATAAACAGGACAGCACCTGTGCAAGTGGTTGATCTGCTAATTCTGTCCCTTGGCAGTGCAGCCGACAAGCATCAGCAGCTATACCAAACCAGCCACAGAAGCCTTTCAAGACAGCACTCGTAGATGTTTCTGCTGCAAAGCGGTGTTGCCAGGTTAGGTGGCTGTCGATCTGCAGATAACAGACAGTGGATTGAGACAGAGTGAACAGCGGTTCCGCTGTCTGTCATGCTCGACGGACGGACCTGAGCTTCCACAAAAACCTCCATGCCGCGATCTGATCCAAGCGTTTCCATGCTTCTAACGGGAGCAGAAAGGCTACGGTATGGCAAGGTGAAACACAAAAAACGCGCGAATCTGCTCCGAGACCACAAACGGAGATGCAGAAAGACAGGCTGTGAGCAGGGATTGTCCTGGAGGGCCTGCGTCAGCGTTTGGACGGCATCCATGACTATGCCTTGCATTGTCCTAGGGCAGCTCCTACTGTTGGGGTTGTCGCATGCACATACCATCATTGGTTAAGCCTTTTAGCCAGCATAGGCGCTATTGTCAGCTAGTTCCTGGTAGGCGCACGCAGCGGTTTCTGCACTTTAGGGTTCTTATCAGCTGCCAGTTGTTCTTGGCCAGTTTGCTGGGGGCCAGCATGTTGCCAGGGCCAATAGAGTATGCACACAGTGTGGTGGTGTAGCTGTTGCAGATGGAGTGCACATGTTTTCGGGTGTCCAGAACTCCATGCACTTAGGCAGCAGTATGCTCCTTTGTTTCCCACGAATACTGACACTACGTGGTCCCTTTTTGCAACAGGATCACATGCAAGTTTTCAAGTTTGTTCTAAGCTGTCTTGATGTCCTCCAAGTTTAACCTTTGTCTTCTTCTTTATGTAATCAGACTTGCACAATTGTTGGCTGGCTGAAGCATCTGAATCTCTTTCTTCTCTCCTCAAATTCAAGCAGACACCGCCTAGCAACACACCTGCGCTTGTTGCAACTCAGAAGGAGCTTGCAGCAATACCAGCTTCTTGGTCCCCAGAGGATTACCGAATCAAGCAAAATGCTGCGATTTGCTGTCTTGTGTAAGGCAAAGTCTCACGTCTGCTTTCAAGACATGCAAAAAATTGCTGAGCCACTTTGTGAGCAGACACTTCGTGGACTGTCTCAGGCTTTGTCGCAAACACCTTCACTTCAGCCGCACAATGAATGTGTGCCCATTAAATTTGCAGCCCAGCCTGGCAACCAGAAATAACAAGCATTCATGACGCTGGACAGAGTGACATGAGCAACCTGTCTGGCTCAACTGTGTTGTCTCTGCAAGGTCAACAGCGCCTGCATGCAGGTGACAACAGCAGCGCAGGGGACCAGACTGTTCAAGCACAGACGGTTCAAGCACAGCTGCAGCCACAGAGATAATGGCAACCTGAGGAGCAGCGGTAAGGCACAGTGGATGACCTGCCATGTAGGAAGCCTCCTGCTCCAGCAATGGTAGTCACTGACAGTTGAATCAAAGTGCATTGTGCCCTGCACCTCAGATCGCATGCCAGGGCGCATACAGGCTGCATGTGCTGCTCATTTTGTGTTCTAGTGATGCCTGCACAACTGAGTTTGAATCCCAGAAGTAGCCCCATGTTCTGTCTGCTGCGTAGTCCAGTTTTGCATTGATACACTTCTTGTGTTGACCTCTAAGTACTTGGCTCACCACCATGCCTAAACCCATCACAGTCCTTGTGAGGCAGCAAATTGGCTAAACCTGCTGGCAATGAATTTGATGATTGCAAAGTGAAATTGAACACACCATCTTTGCTGACATGTGCATGGACGGCTTGCTGGCGTGTACAGTCAAGTGTCTTGGCTGAGCAGCTATGCAGGCATTAGCAGTGTTCCATTTCCACTAGGTCCAACAACCAACATAGCTCCCTGGCTAATCTGTTAACACTGGCAGACCCCACCATGCCATTGTCATCAAGGTATGCAGCAGGCTTGTCTGTTGCAATCACCTCAAATTGTGTGCAAGACCTGCAATTATGTACAGCATCCATGCCTGTTAGATCTGTTGCTGCAGCAAGCCCTTGCCTGGAAGGCACATGATGCACCCTCCTAGTTTGGCCTGTACTGCCCCTGCTATGCTGCTTTGAGACCACAACAAGTAGTTACTGTACTTTACATGTTGTAAACCACAGCGTAACTTTAAACTATCAGTCAGTCATTGCAAAACACGTGCCATGTAAAGTCTGCCGTGGTTTGGCATTTTGCTATTTTCTGAAGCGCTGATAGGCCTCCGCATATGGCTTTTGCACAGCATGCACACCTTGATACCTATAACTCCTTGTGAACTCACACAAGCACTGTATCACTAGAGCAGCAAGCTGCAGCTAAGTTTGCTTTTAGACAAGGCAAGCTTCATTGCAATTTGGAGACTAGGTGATCACACTGTTCTGTTGCAATGCAGGCAGCTCATTCTCAGGACAAGCAGGCAAGGCAGCTGCAATGGAGGAGTGGAAACAGTGGCAGCTCAAGCTGATATCAAAACGTGTCACTGTCATCAAAGCTGTTCTCTCAGCCAAAGTTTCTCTACGGTCATTCCAGCAGGAATGGGTGCATAAAATTTATGCTGTATGTACTGACAGCCACAGCAGCGGCATTTAGACTGGATAAGTTTCATGCACGACACTGTCACAGCATGTCTGATGCTGAAGAGTATATTCACAGCAGAAAGAAGATCCAAATGACACTAGTTTGTACTTGATTTGTGTCAGTGATGTAAACATAAACTAGCCCAATCAGTTCTAGGAAACAGAGCAACAAAATGGCCTGTGATGTACTGAGCAATACTGTACTCTACAACTAGCGGTGCAAAGTCTACAGGGCTTGACTACATGTGCACACAAAGCTACAAAAAAGACAGTACTCGGCTGAAGTACAGTTCACCACAAGCACAATGCAAAATTGGGCATTCATAGAAGCAAGCATCCATTGACAGAATGGCATCAAAACTGCTCATAGATGACCTCCCAAACTACAAATGCTGCACCCCACAAAGTATTTTGGACCTCAAGATGAGGTTCCATGAGCCTGCAAGCATTTGAACATTCACTGCAGCTAGTTGCACACGGTGCAATCACGGTCTTGACACAGTTGGTATGTACAGCTCTACATATCAGCTGTGTGTGGTAGTGGTCCTGAGCATCCTGCGACCAGCAGTGGCACTTGCGGTTGCACTGCAGTAACCTGCGCAAGGTCTCAAGGCTAAAGGAGTGCTAAAGAAAGTGAAGACAGCCAAAACCAGAAAGAATAGGGCCATGCCCTTCGGTCATAGCTCTGGTTTGCCACCTTATGAGGTGCCCATTTCAATTGCTGAAAAGCATAAAAGTTAGTTGTCCGTTCATAGTAGGTGATACCATCATCTCAAAGCTGACCACAACATGTTCCGCTAGAGACGGCTCATGTCAGATGCCTAGGTTGCTGTCAATGGCAATTTTAACCAGGACATTGGGAACGATGCGCATATGCGCCAAAGACTGCCCAGTGACTGGGGATGTGTTGTGAAGCTGCAACCAGGACTCCAAAGCAGCCTTCTCATAGGTATGCCCATCTGCAGCAATCACCGGCTCCCTCATTACTTCCTGCAGGCCACATCTAATGAGCAGGCAACCCCTTGGCATGTGAAAGACCTCAACAACAGGGCCCCTAACATGCTGCTGTGTAAGCAAAGATTGATACAGCCCTGTACTGCGCAGAATGCAGCCAACATTGACAGGCTGTTTAAACGTTGACTTGACAAGCAATTGTGTCTCAGCCAACCTAAGCAAATGCATGCACGACAGCGTGACCACAAGTGGCAACTAGGCAATCACTGTCAAGTGAGTGTTGACCCATGAGAAGTGGGTGCACAAATGTCACGATCTTGATATGTCTATGCACTTGTTACCTTTGTAATGGGACATGAAAGGAGGTTTTGCAAGAAATCATGCTCGCAATGATGAGCAGTTTGCACAGCTTCATGTTCAGCAGGTGCAGCAGCAACTTCCATTGGGTTGCTGGGAGCTTCAGGCTCTGCACTGCCATCTACCATGGCAGCCTTGGTGGAGTCAGCAGGCTCAATGCTAAGACCAGATGATTTTAGCGTCAATGCTGAGCTTTGTTGTTTTGCAGAGGGCTGTTGCTGCAAACCAAGGTTCTCAAACTCAGACAGCAAAGGTTGTGACCCCAAACCAACTGCTTTAGGTTGTTGCTGCTGCTGCTGCTGCCGCTTTGCCTGTTGCCTAAGCAGCTTAGACGTCTTGGCAGCTGCCATGTTTGCTGCCCGGGTCTCCTCTGCCATCAGCTGCTCATATGCAGAGTCTGCTGAAGCCTGTGTTCTATATAGCGTTGTAGCTTTTCAACCTACAAATGGCAGTGAGATTCTTGGTGAGAATACCACAAATTTGCGTAAGTTGTGATGAATGTGCAATCTTGACACTTCTTAAACTGATCGCTGAACTTGTAAATAGATGAGATGCGTAAAAATTGGTGCATGAACACCTGCTGACGCAACTGTCTAGCTGCAGCTGGCAAGACTGACAAGCTTGCTGGTGATTAGCAATTCACTCTTTGACATGATTAGGGGCAATGTTTTCTCATGCCATTCAGAAGGCAGTCTTACAGGCACCATGTTGCATGTGCTATATGTGCAGCCTGTATGAGTATGCTACATGTGTGCAAGCCTTGCAACATCAGCATGATCAAGCAAAAAGGTGCTGGTTGTCACAAAGGCAATGCAGTGATGCTGAGAAGACCTTTGCCGACAACGTTTTGCATGCGCATCTGCATGGCAATAAATTTACCAAGGGCGCAAAGCAGGCTCGCAGTCTGCGGACAACACTTGCAGGCAGCACCCTGCAGTCCTTTCTGGACATGTAAGCTAGCGCATGCTTGAAGTCAAGAGCTTGCTGCCTGCTTTCAGCCCAGCAGCTCTCTGCCAATCCAGCTATGACGGGTTTCCACACCACATCATCTCGCATGTGTGTGTAGCTTTTGACTACGTTCTCTGCATGCCGTGCAAAAAGAGCATCCAACGTTGTTGCAACAAGCCACAACCCAAAACAACGACATCAAGAGCTACACCAAAACTTGCTTCCAGCACCTATGCATCTAAGGCACAATGCTGTGACATGTCCTCATGGCTTGCCACTCTTGCAGTGGTATTATGCTGCAAGAGCCCACCATGAGCAAAGGTGGGCATCAAAAAAGGAATGGCTGGACTAATGTGCAGAAAACCACCAAGCTGTCACATGATACAACAGGCTGGCACTTACCCAGCAACGCTTGCTTGGCAGTCAAAGACGTCTCAAGCATCGAGATGGCTGTGGAAAACAAGCTGCACTCTACACCGGTTTTGTCTTATATGATCTCCTTCTTGGTGAGAATTTGTCTGTGTCTGCTGGCAAGCTGCTGTACCAGGAGGTACAGGGTTCTCATGACAGCTTGTGCCCCCTCAGCAGGAGGGGCTGTCAAGGGCTCATCAGGCGGCTGCCAGCTTGCATAAGTCTCTGCAACACAAGCTGTGATTGGCATCTCTGCAGTTCCTGTGCCAATTGATGCAAATTGGAAAGTATTTGTGGCACATCACGAAATCCGGGATACATGTGCTGTGTATGATCATGATATGTACTGTAGCTGATCACCACTTTCATGAGGGCGACAGAACAAGCTGGCCCCAAGTTAGTCATCTTACACATTTCTAAGTGACTGGTTGATGATAAAGAGTCACTGTCCAGAGGGTGAACTGCTCACCTAATAATGCAACGTAGGGCATCAGGTCTGTGCACTCCTCTCCTTCAGGCAGATTGTGCTGACCATAATGCGCCAGCCACAAGGGGCAGTGTGGCATAGCGTTCTGCCAGAAGTACACACGTGCTGCAGAGACACCTGAATCTAGCAAGTGACAGGTGATGCACAAGATTTGTGCGTGTAGGTCTGCCATGGCCACTTCCCTCAAGCCAAACGCACAGAAAGCAGACTGATCCACCACACCATCATTGCCTGATTCGGAAGGGAAGAGTGTGTTGGATACCAGCAGGTCAATCAGGCGGACTGCCAAAGCCTGCAGGCAAGATGACACAGGGTGAAGAAAGTGCTGCTTATTCAAGACAGCCGATGCTGAGCATGTGAGCTGACAGTGAGGTCAGGTATCACACAAGAGCAAGCTGCAAAGGATGAACATAGGCGCTGAAGACTGCAAAATCAGCAGATGCCAACCAACAAAAGCAACTTGATAAGAAGGTACGTATGTGCTGCAGTTTGTAATAGCACAAGCAGCTCAGCGAAGAAATGTTGCTGGCCTTCCCTGTATGGCCGCCAAGTCTTTCTGGCACTGACACATGACATGCAGACACATGATAGATTCATACCTGTAAGTCTGCCTCGCTTTCTCTACTGCTTAGCTGCTGTACATTGAAGACGGCTGTATGCATGAAGCACAAGCTAGCATGCAGCATCTGTCGCTGCAAGTTGACAATGCTTGTTGCCAACGGCAGCTGTGTCAGAAGCTGCTCCACCAAGGAAAGGTTACCTGCTGCGTACTGCAGTCACAATTTCCCCAGTCGACGTGCAATCCAATGAAGCTGAAAGCAGACCATGATCTGACAATGCAGCTGCAAGGGCGGTTCATGCTTGTAGTATTGGAGGTCTGTGTGTGTTGACTTGTTTATGTTTAATGCTTGCAATAGGTGAAAGCTGACAAGCAGTCATAGCCGCAACTAGTTGCATTGCTGATTCAATGCAAGGCTGAGTGCTAGTGAGTATGAGCAACTGTAGACAGGGCAGGCAATACCTTGTGAAGGCCAGCGTCCTCCCACACAGCGTCCTGCAGCTGGCCCAGGCTGTACAGCGCTCGTGTCAAGGCAGTGCACTGCTTAATGCTCCATGGCACCGGAGACTGCACAAGCCTTGAGCAATCACGTGTGCAGTCACAAACCATAAAGCTTAAGTGTTTGATACATGCAACTGAGTTGGGTAGCAGCACCTCTGAGGCTTGCTGGGTATTCATGCAAAGTCAAGCAAGCCAAAGACATCCCAGTGTGAATGCTGCACACGCTGTGTAACACTTGTTTAGAAGCACAACTTTGAGTCTAAACTGTGGACAGCTGCATTCAGTGCTTGATGGCGCTGCAAACGTTGCTTGAGGTATACAGCCTACTTGAACCTGCACATGGCAACAGAAAGGCATTACCTTGACAGTTGCTTGCATCCCTCTGTACACAGTATCAAACATGCCCTCCTTTGAGAATCTTGAGTACCATGGTGTCTCAAAAGCTGCCCCTGGGCTTTTCTCTGCATGTGATTGCTGGACTTCCTGCAACATGACATGCTTTACTGAAGACGCTGTAGGCGGTAGCTGCCAGCCAGACTGCACTTGCTCCCCTGCTTGTGGCGAAAGCAGCCGCTGTTGTCAAGCAAGCCAGCAGAGTCGTTATAAGCATATGTGTGTCTGTTGCAGCATCAGAAGCTGGCTGACCTCTGGTGGCAATGCTCAAGAGTGCAAAAATAGGGCTTCTGTACATTATGTTCAATATATAGTGATGCAGTGTCTTTGATCTGAGCATGAGCACACATGCTGTTTTGAGTGACCCCTCCACGGTCCACTAGCATTGGGACGGTTTTCACGTATCAAAGCATACTCACCAGGCAACACAGCCTCGCCAGACAGGCCGCAGCTGTGAGCTGCGCTGCCAATTGGCTTGTCAAGTTTCTGATGGCCTGGGCAAAGCCAGCCTCAGATCTTTGGCCAATGAAAGCCCCAGACGGGCTGTGAGTTTGTAGCAACAAGTGTACGCCTTGCTCATCATCTGCCAGAGCAGCATACAATGCCTCAATCGTCTCTGCTGCCAAGGTGCTGGATGCTTTGGTAGCAGCTTGCTGGCCTGCATATGGCACAGGTCATTGGGCAGTGGCGCAGGCAACAGCGCCAGCAATGCGTCACAGTAAGCTCAAGTGCTCATGAAACATGATACGTCAGGCCACTCACAAAAGATTGTCCACAGATGGGCCACAATCTGTGTCTTCAGTAGCCAGTCAGCGCCCTTGCAGTTGGCGCACCCCTGACAGACTGTACGCTCAGGGAGGGCATGTGCCTGCCTGCGACTGGGCTGGCCATCAGGGCCTAACCATAGCAATGATGGCTGTCTCCCCAGCCTTGTCACCAGCGCCATGAGGAACTTTGACATGGGGTTTTTTGAGTCTTGCCCATACTCCAGATGTCGTAACACCTCAGGAAACGACAACCTGTAGAAGTCAAGCTCAATCATGCAACAGATTGACACTTTGAGACTAAGGCTTAATCTCACTGCTTTGGTAAAGTATCCAGCATAACAAAGCAATCCTGAGCATGCAGCAATGCCCAAAGCATAACCCGTTCTAGAGATAGAGTTGACAGGTGATGCAGGACGTCTCATGCACAGAAGATTACCTCATGAGTGAGCTGACGTAGTCATGACCAAGCTGCATATTTGGTAAGTGGCCAGCTGTCAGATGGAAAGGCAAGTGTGACAGTTCTCGCTGCAGCTTGAGCAGGGAATACTGTTGTGAGGAGCCAGGCGTCACGTGCAGGCCACTGAGAAGGTGTTGCAGTTTGAGGGTGCAGTCCAGAGAAGTGAGAATGTGCTGCCACTGGTGAGCTGTGGGTGTGCGCAGAGGCTGGTTTGTGTCAGTATGAGCAAGGATGCGCTTGAGCAGCCTGTTGGCAGTGTGAGCCACCTTGTGCATCTCATCAACACGCTGCTGTTCCCTGTCTGTCAACAAGTTGACCGACTCATTTCCTGCAGAGCATCAGATCAGCTTTGGCTTTGGTAGGAAGAGCAGCCAGCAAGAAATACAGCGAAAACAATACCAAGCTACAAATGCAGCTCCTGCTGCATATAACATGCACACTGGCTGCACTGCAGTCACGCCCTTATTATTGTTTTGTAGATTCTTGCTGTGACGCACCCTAACGCGAGACAGATACACTAGCTTGCAACATGCAAAGCAGGACAGCTTCATAAAGCATCGTCAGTGCATCCAGTAATGACCACACCTTTCTGGTGTCTCATGTCAAGCTTGAAAAGAAGGCATAACCGCGGCACAGCTTGCATGCGCACCAGCTGAGCCTCAGCAGCATCCACCTGCTCTGCAGGCAAGTCTGCACGTGACAGAAGGATGGCAATTACCTTGACGGCTTCTGCCGCCACTTCTGTGCCTGAGCTCAGGGCAAGCACCAGCACAGGGATGCCACCTGTGAACAATCAGATCACGCAAGGCTGAAGCAACAATATATTGTGCATCAATTTGAAGAGCTATGACACAGCTACATTGTCTGGCAGTGCTGTCATCTATTCAGCTTCCTGTCTATATTTGGTGCATGCATTACAGATGTGGACCGACAGCACAGCAAGCGTTGTGCAAAGCATTTCCTTGGCTTGACACCATGATAACTTGTAATTCTGCACAAAGCAATCGTATATGCAAAGTGAAGAGAGATGCAGACGAGGCACAGAGTAACAGGCTGTGGTGAGACACAGCCAAGCATACAGCTTAAGCATGACATGAATTGTTTCACAAGCACACTACACCTGAAATGATATCAGACGCAACAGCTTGCAGAATGCTGGGGATGCTGCTGGGCAGCAGGTCTCTGTGTAAGCGGCAGGCCCAGCTGAGATACAGGGTGTCAAGAACCGATCTTCCCTTGAACATCTGCTTCATCAGAGGCCTTGCCATCTGTACCAGGAACAGAGACATGATGCACTCCTCGCTATCAGCGTCTGCATGCTTTAGTGGTAGCATGGCATCCTGTGATGCTTGGTCGCTTGAAGCAGCAACTGCTGTCCATACGGCATGAAGAGCATTCTCCAGAGCCAAGTCCTTTGTCTTCAGGAATGACAAAAGTCCTGCCACCTTGAGCAGGAGCAGAGTAGTACGTAGGCTCAAAAGATGATCGCTGATTTCTGAAGAAGCGCTTGTTGTGCTGTTGGCTGCACATGCAAAAGCCGGGTGTGATCTCATCTTGTCCATGTTGGCACGCATGACCTCAGCTCCAGTCTGCTTGCATGCGTCAACATCTGGACATTCTGGAAGCAGCCCAGGCTCGTGCCATGTTGACATTAAGAGCACATTTCGGACCAGAAGAAGAAGAGGCCGAGCTGCTGTAGAGACAGATAACCATTCTGGGGAAAAGATGTCGCTTGTTGTCACTGCAAAGCCATCTGGCACACAGCTTGTAGGGGCCAAGTCTACAAGACCTTTTACAGTTTGTGCATCAAGCAGCTTCAGTGTAGACCAGCTAGCTTGAGTTGCGACACTTTCAGCAGCTGCTAGCCAGAAGACTGGTATTTCAACATCAATGACAGGGGACCCCACAGTGAAGCTTTGCCACATACAAAGTGCAATCGGGCAGGTAAAAGCAGCTGTCAGTTGCAAGGGCTCGCCCCGTCTGTGCTGTAGCTGCAGAGAAAACATCTGAATGAGATTTGCCCTACATTTTGCTTCTGACAAGCGATCAAGGAGGCAGCACCTGTGCAAGTGGTCGATCCGCTATTTCTGTCCCTTGGCAGTGCAGCCGACAAGCATCAGCAGCAATGCCAAAACATTCACAGAAGCCTTTCAAGACGATTCTCGTAGATGTATCTGCTGCAAAGCGATGTTGCCAGGTTAGGTGGCTGTCGATCTGCAGATAACAGACAGTGGACTGAGACAGAGTGAACAGCGGTTCCGCTGTCTGTCATGCTCGGCGGACGGACCTGAGCTTCCACAAACACCTCCATGCCGCGATCTGATCCAAGCGTTGCCTTGCTTCTCACGGGAGCAGTATACGCTACGGTATGGCAAGGTGAAACTTAAGGAACTTAAAAACGCGCCAATTTTTGCTCCGAGACCACAAACGACGGCATCCATGACTATGCCTTACATTGTCCTAGGGCAGCTCCTACTATTGGGGTTGTCGCATGCACATACCATCACTGGTTTGTGCCTGTTAGCCAGCGTAGGCGCCATTTCAGCTAATTGTGTCTGATAGGCGCACGCAGCGGTTTCTGCAGTATAGGCTTGGTTCTCACCAGTTGCCAGTTGTTCTTGGCCGTTTTGCTGAGGGCCAGCGTGTTGCCAGGGCCAACAGGATATGCTCACGTCATGGTGGTGTAGCTGTTGCAGGTAAAATGCACATGATTTCCGACTGTCCAGCTCTCCATGCACTTAGGCAGCAGTATGCTCGTTTGTTTTCCACAAACACTGACACTGTGCGGTCCCTTTTTGCCCAACAGGATCACACGCAAGTTTTCGAGTTTGTTCTAAGCTGTCTTGATATCGTCCAAGTTTGACCTTTGTCTTCTTCTTTATGTCATCAGAATTGTTGGCTTGCTAAAGCATTGTAATCTCTTTCTCTCTCTTCCAGCAGACACCACGTAGCAACACACCTGCGCTTGTTGCAGCTCAGAAGGAGCCTGCAGCAATACTAGCTCCTTGGTCCCCAGGAGGATTATCAAATCAAGCAACATGCTGCGATTTTGTTGTCTTGTGTTAGGCAGAGCCTCACGTCTGCTATCAGACATGCAACAAATTGCTGCTGGCCAGGACTGACCCAGCGCCACTTTGTGAGTAGACACTGCTTGGACTGTCTCAGGCTTTGTCGTAAATCACTTCACTTTAGCTGCAGAATAATGTGTGCCCGTTACTTTTGCAGCTCAGTCTGGCAACCAGAGACAACAAGCATGTATGACGCTGGACAGAGTGACATGAGCGATCTGTCTGGCTCAACTGTGTTGTCTCTACATATGACCCATCTCAACAGCGCATGCATGCAAGTGACAACAGCAGCGCAGGGCACATAGGTCACATGCAGCAGGCTGCTGATTCACGCACAGCTGCAGCCACAGAGATAATGGCAACCTGAGGGGCAGCAGTAAGGCGCTGTGGATGACCTGCCATGTAGGAAGCCTCCTGCTCCAGCACTGATAGTCACTGACATTTGAATCAAAGTGCATTGTGCCCTGCAAGGGCGCATGCAGGCTGCATGTGTTGCCCAATCATTGTTCTAGTGATGCCTGCACAACTAGGCCTGCCTTCCAGAAATACCCCCATGTTCTGTCTGCTGTGTAGTTCCAGTTGCATTAATACAGTTCTTGTGTTGACCTCAATGTTGTACAACTTGGCTCACCATCATGCATAAACCCATCACAGTCCTTGTGAGGCAGCAAATTGGCTAAACCTGCTGGCAATGAATTGGATAATTGCAAAGTGAACTTGTACTCACCATCTTTGCTGACGTGTGCATGGACCACTTGCTGTGCAGGCATTAGCAGCAGATCTTTCCTTTTCACTAAGGCCAATGACCAACATAACACCCTGGCTAATCTTTTAATAATGGCAGTCCCCACCCTGCTATTGTCATCAAGGTATGCAGTGGCTTGTCTGCTGCAATCACCTCAAATTGTCTACAAGAGCTGCATTTATGTACAGCATCCATGCCTGCTAGAACTCTTGCTGCAGCAAGTCCAGCTGGTCAAGGTCAGAGTGCAAGGTCGGAGTGCAAGGTCTGTGATGGCACCCTGGCTGTGAGGCTGAACAGGCCGTCCACCCTGTGCAGGCAGCCCCATAAGCACTCCACTCCATTGTAGCTTCATTGGTCCTGGTCATCTTGTGTCAACCCTGCTTTAGATGCATACAACAGACTCTAACAGTGACAGGCAAAAGTGTACAGACGCATCATTGTTGCTATACCAACTGGCACTGCTACAAATTCCACCATATTGCTTAATTGATGTTCATAGTCAGCTTGGTCAGAACAGCAGCTGCTGTTTGATAGCAGCTATGTCAATGTTCCTACCTTTGACTTGCATTGTTTCTGAATTCCTGCTCCATACATTTAGTTGTTGTTGGTAATACTGGTAGCATGCCAAAATGAGCTGATGTTCGGCAGTCACGTTGACCGATCATCGCGGTACTGTCATGACACCAGCTTGGTCTTAAGCTGGTGTGACCCCATGGCATCTGACATATATGACCCATACCAGATTTATGTAAATATGGGTCCAAACAAGTCAATAGTGCTGACATTCCTGTAAAACGTGTGTCTGGACTCGAAAGTAAGTGTATTCCAGGAGGCATTGGTCACGCCTGGGACATTGCGGACCATCACAAGGGAGTGCTCTCCCTTTGCAGTTATCTACACATACTGCCTACCAGCACAGGAATGTAAATTGATTGAGGGAATGTAAACTGATTGATTGTTTGAATGTCACTATGCAGCTGTGGACAAACAAAATCAAGCACTGCGCGATTGCAGTACAGGACGCGAGTCGATTCGACACGCTGACCCCGACCTGACCGACAACAGCTAGTGCTAGGTGTGTGACAGGCCGTCGTATAGACGATTGTCTTAAAAAACGCCCATATGGCATACACCTTTGCTTCGCGGAGTCAAGAGTTGGCGTCTCCAGCAGCTAAGTTGACCAAATCACCGCCTACTCATTTCTTTCGGGATCTTCCAGCAGAGCTGTGGGATGGCTTGCTTGTGAAAGTCTTTGACGTTTCCACCACAGCACCACAGACCTTACTCAACTTGGCTTGCGTAGACACTTGGCTGGCACAGCGTCTGCGCAACACAGACACTAACGGATTGTGGCAAAATCTGTGGGACATATACTCTTCACAAGAGACCTACTATGCAACAGTACGCAAGAAAAAACAGCTAGAAAAAGAGATGCAAAAGGCGCACGAGCTGATGCCAAACGTTTCCCAGCCTGCAAGAGAGATTTTGAGGCTAGCAGGCTTCAAAGGTTGCATCTTGTGTGGTGACGATCGTGATCATATCTTTTGGCGATTGCTGGTTCATTGTTGTAGCAAGTGTCTTCACTCCAATTTGCTGTCCCAGCAGCAGTTGTGGGACAACTTTGCTTTGCCAGCTGCTTGCTTCAAGGAGACACCCTATCATGATGTAGGCAGACGGAATCACAAGGTCAAATCTTACCTTTATGGTGATGTTCTGCCAATCCTGCAGAAGTATTACAGTGTGAACAGTTTTTATAATTTTAGAAGGCAGTACAATGTTGAGGATCTGAAATCACAGTATAGGCTGCGCCGTGGTGAAGTCATTGCAGAGAGGGTAGCACAAGCAGAGCAGACCTTAGGGTTATTATAAGCAAGGAGGGGGCCATAGCAGAAGTATAAAGCACTGCGGCAGATCTCGAGCATTTGTTGCATAGCTCTAGGCTGCTGTCATGAAGGCAGCATGATTAGCAGAATTCTAAAGAGGACGCGTTGCTCCTTAGTCACACTGTGTATGATACCTGCTGTAAAGTAGAACTATCATTGACCAGTTGTTCAGTCAAACAAATGTGGGATGATCTCAAACCCACCGTAAAATCACATGCAAGCTAGAAAACCACAATGAGAAACTCTACCATGTATTTATAGAGATATACGATACGTTATAGAGCTATACGTTATATGTATACAATACAGCAACAACTGACAGCACTTGAAGTTGCCACAGAAGCTTTTGCTTTTCAATCAACAGAAACTGGACAAATCTGTCTATTGAAATTCAATGCAAGCACAGAGTTATTGAGGGTCAGAATCAAAGTGAGCTCTCTGGCAGCGCAACAGCATGAATTGCAGTGCTGCTAGCAATTCACAATGTCCTGATGTTGAGCTGCAGCCAAAGTAGCCAAAAGGCTGCGCCTTTGTTGATTTGGGAGTTGCAAGATCCATGCATATGTCCCGGACACTAGGTGTATCCCATCACAGTGGAAAGCAGGGCAAGCCATACACATCTATGGCGTCTGGGTAACTGGTGGTTGTCTGAAGCATGTGTCTTGGCCTAAAGTCAGCAATGCCGGGGAAGGAACTCCAATAGCATTGAGACTGAGGCCGTTCGGCGTTTCTGGCATGCATGGGTGCTCAATCTGTCAGCTGTGCATCTGAAGACTGCCTTGTTGTTTGGCATCGTGAACATTGGTCATGGCCAGGCTGCTTCCTGTGGCACATTGTCAATCTTTTTACGACATTCAGCATGCAATGCAAATGCTTGTCTGCATCCCTTGTTGATCATACGTGCACCTGACTCAGGTGGTTCCGGAGCAACTGGCTCTCTCTCTCTTTCTGTTGCGTCTGCGGCACGACTCCCGGCTCAAACGGTTTTGCTGGTCTGCTAGTTGGCCTAAGATTGCACAGCTGAGTCGTTGCAGTGCCAGAGCATGTAACACTCTGACCTAAGTACCAGCCTCCCTCTGATCACATGGGACTACGTCTCGCCTTGCTGCTCCAACTCACGTGCCTAGCGCTTGCTGTGAATTATTTGTACGATGAGACTGTCTGGACCAAGCAAACTTGGCCTGCCTTCAAGCTCCATTTTCCTGCCCAAAAGGTGCTGCAAGCCGCTGGTCACACAGCTGACTTCAGTCGCATAAGCAACCTGGGACCTTTCCAGGAGGACAGCTATCCACAAACATATGCAGGGTGAGTCATGGTGTGCCTGCAAAGGACTGTCCTAGTACTAGTAGTCTGCATACACAGCTGTTGCTTCTGCAGCACCTGGGTCACACCTCTCCTTTACAAGACTGCTGTATGTCTGCAGGACATCTGATGTGTACAAGGACACTGTGCCTGATGAGGTGCTGGGATTGTTGGCTGAACTGATCAAGTGCAGAGCGTGCCGGATTCTGACCAATAATACCTGGCAGTGGGGCACCAATTGGCTGCACAAGACAGGACTGCACTTGACAGAGGAGCAGCTGACTGAGCAAATGCAGGCCATGTGTGAGATCACAGTAAGTGACAGACGCCATGCTTCATGGACATGCAGACAATATAGCAACAGCTCACTTGCATTGAGTGTCAGGCACACTGGTGTGGTGATCATTCTTTAAAGACTCAAATGCATGTTCAAACTTCCCGTGCATGTGTCAAGGTGCCGAGGGACTTGCTGAAGGATTATGCCATTGTCCAAGCAGAGGGCACCCTGAGCGGGGTCGCTTTGCCCCCTGGGGTCACCCCAGCAATGGTCCAGACCTTCAGCATGCAGGAGCGCGACAAGACCAGCCCAACTGCCTATGAGCATATGGCTGTGCAGCGAGCCTGTCATCAGCTGCTATCAAATGTGAGCATGAGCTCTGTCGTTGCCTAAGTTCTCAGTCTTACTACTGCTGAATGACCTGTGCAAAAGTTTGTGGCAGGAATGCAAAGGTTGTGCAAAAGTTCGTGGCAGGAATCTTTTATCCTGTCAAGGATTATAGTGGGCCCACCGGGAGTGAATGCTGGATTAGCTGGGATGGATCTGCCTTTTTCATGCTGCTGCAGCTGCTGCTGCCACACTCTGCATCTCACATTGTGAAGCATTGCATTTTTTCGTCACGCCGCTGAGATGAAGTCAGAAGTTGTTTTCAATTGGCTCAATGTGCTGGCTACAGTGTCAAATTCAGCCTGCAAAACGTCTACATGCCCGCTATGCATGCACTCAGGCTGCCTGCATTACATCTAAGGCACAAAGTTGAGACCACGCGAACAGATGATGCAGAACCATGCTGCTGTTGCTGTTGCAGCAGAGCATGTCAGATGAGGAGAGGCCGCCCCTGCCAGCCTTGTTGACCATTCTCAAGGAGGGCTTCAAGTCATATGAGACCACCAGAAGTGCCCTGCTAGATGAAGATGAGGAAGACGGCAGGACAGCTGACCCAAATGCCCTGCAACAGGATTGCCCAGACAAGCATGAGAAGTGCCCTTTCTGGGCTCACATTGTAGGCAGCCATATTCCTCTCCATGCAACAGTTGCCTAAACCTCATGCTTGCATTGTGATCTTTTTGTTGTTGATTTATTGAACAACGTTCATATACTGTATTACATGGAATGACGCAACTGCATCATGCATCTGCAGCCTGTCCTTGCAACCCTTGAGCTGCCTGCAGCTTGTCAATTTGACAGCCAAGGCAGCTGTCACACATGAGCAAGGTTGCAACTTTTGTTGGAAGCCCTGCAGAACCAGCAAACATCACAACAAAGCTTGTGTTGCTTGATTAGGCACAAGCTGCAATGAATTCTTTCGTAACAGCGTAAAGCATGCCTGACTTCTATGTCTGCATACATTCACAATCGCCAGAATGGCAATGCTGGCAGACCGGCCATTAGCGTACTACGCTTGACTGCATTTCTTCAAAATGTCCCTACATGACTTTCCCAACCGGTAGCTGTGGTGCAGGGTGAGTGTGAGAAGAATGTGCAGTACATGGTGGGCTTTACTGACAAGGCAGGGGAGCAGGTGCCTGGCCACTGCCAGCTCAGCTGTGGCACATGCACCCTTATCTCCCCTTCAGGTAACCCATCAGGCATTTACTCCACAGCGCTGTGCGCGCCGATGCGCTGATGACCCTCCAAAGCCAGGGTTTTGCTGTGAAAGCTTTTGTGTTACATGATGCATGTTGTCAGCAGCCGCCTCCTAGACTTTTGGTGCAACTGCTTCAAGGGTGCTAGCTGAGTCATTGCGCATCAAGCTTGCATCAAGTCAGGCAGCATACATTTGATAGCTTTAGGTGTGGCCAATGGCGTTTGCACACAACCTGTCCTTTTGCGGCTATGTTTGAGAAACCTGATTGCGACATCATCTTGTGTGCAAACAGGCTTGAGTGTAGAGGGTGACAAGTCGCTGAAGGCAGCCAGCAGGAAGCTGCGGGCACAGACCGGCAAGGCAGCGTGTGCAGCAACAGGAGCCTGCTCCACCCCCAAGAGCCCCACCCATGCAGGGGCTCCTACCCCCTCGGTAGCCCCCTCCCCTGCAGCTGCTGGAGCAACTTCCACTGACAGTCATCAGGAGGCCCAGAGCATGTATGTGCTGCTGTGATACCATGCCAACCATATTCAATGAGTCTTGAGTCTCACTGATGATGTGCTGCATGCCTCAAGGAGCATCACTGTGTTTGCTAGCTTGGTCTGTCTTCATTGTGTTACACTGTCAACCTGTTGTGTGAGCCTGCTGCCCCACAGCTTCTTGCAAACGTGCAGTGTCATAAGGCTGTCTTCACACCTCAGGCAGGCTGCAGTCTGCTTGCCTGTGCCTGCTGAACAGCAAACAAAGCTGTGTGTGCTGTTTTGCTCTTTGCAGCCTGACAGCATGCACACCCAGTGCCAAAGGTCCCTCTGCATCTCACCATTCTCTTGGCACATTCCAGCAAACTTCACCGCACCTTTTTGGTCCAGCCCACTCCTCCCACATCTAAAAAACCCTTCTGCCTCACTCCATATCTGTCTTTCCATTGTCTGCAAGTTTCAAGCAGCATGACAGTGCAGGCAGATGCCCACAAAGATCGCAGCACAGCTAGAATTAGGACAATCAATTGGCCCAGTGGGCCATCGCAGGCCGGCTGATGGCCGCATGCAGTCTGAGTGGGCAGAGCACCATCTGTCACACCTCATCGGGAATCAATGCCTCTATATCACCAAGGTATTCCATCATCTTAGATGCGCACGCTGCTTCTGCATCTCAAGCAATGCAATGCATGAGCTGCTTGATGGGTTTGTGATTCAATGACTGTTCAGCTGGACTGTGCAGGGCTTGATGCTGTTCCAATATCCTGAGTTGCTCACAGCGTGATTTGAAAGTCTGAATGAATCTGTGTTATCATCATGGATCCAATCTTTGCACAGATTGTTACATCAAAGCTGTGTCAAGCTGACCTGCTTTGCTGGTATGGGCATCTCTGCTATAACTGTATTTGAGACCATTTGTGCACATGGCACATGCGCAGGGCTGGTGGTCGTATGAGGTGTGCTGCTTGAGCCACATCAACCAATTTCATGCTGAGAATAACCAGTTGCAGGCTGCACACAGTCTAGGTCAGTACCCACAAAAGCTTTATGCGCCTGCAAATGTGTGTTATTAACTTTGTCATCAATGACGGTACGACTTTGTGAACCAAAATTTCAAGATACTGCACCAATACATGCTCTGCTCTGTCTTTCCTGACCATAAGGCTTCGTAGTAATAAGCAGCAAGGTCACAGCTTGTGGAACCAACCATTTGGTGCCTGCCTGATCCAATACCTTACTTGGCCCATCTTGGCCTTCTCTCAAGGATGCTGTCCTAGCAGCGCATTCACCGCTGAGTGAATGTTGTTGCGTGTGCTGATGTGCAAATATTCCAGGATAACAAGGCAATATTTATATGATGCCATGATGACATTACCGCAAGGCTGCAGACTTTGCAGCCAAGACATCTGAGTGCAAGCAGGCAAGATTGTGATAAATGATGTGGGTTGTGTGGTGCAGGCATGTATGATTATGAGACGAGCGCAGTCTCAGGAGCTGGTAAGCCCACAATGTTGGACTACGAGGACCTGCTGCCCGGCATGAAGGTGACCAAAGCTGTTGCAACTCAGTTTTACTCCAATGGCGCAGAGTGTGAGGTGACTGAGTTCAATGAGGGCTATCACAATGCAGATGAGACAAGCATGCTCAGGTGAGCCACACCAACTCCTGCAGTGCAAACTCTGTTGCAATTTGCTTGATGCTGCAGTAGAGCATGATGACATGCAATCTATGTCCTGAAGGACATCAGCACAACAATTCTCACAGCTGGATTCCCTGCACAGACTGACTTGCATTGATCTGTCTTGAATTTACACCATGGCCTTGGCATTTTTTGTCTCAAGAAATGCCTCGAGGTGTCATTGCCTGATGCAGGACCACAGAGCTGCGTCTTGCTTGTTCACCAGACAAGCAATCTCATATGATAATCAGAGAACCAGCTCAGTGTGTGTACATTATCACTCTCTACCTTCCAGCATTGTGTCAAGCTTCTGCACTACCAAGGCCAGCTATCTTGACTGATCACAATGAACTGTAACACAGGTTCAAACAGCACTCTGACTTCACTCTTCACACTACACTACTGGTATACTCTGCATTGGCTATTTGCATACAGCGTCTACTTCCCTCAAACACTGGTCCGCTTGACGCTCTCTACAGCGCCTTCACAAAAGTGTGATTGCAAATGTTGACAATATACATGTGCAAATCGTAGCAACCATATGCTATACATGGCCAAGAAGCACCATCATTACAATAGAGCCTTGGCCTTGCTGATGATGTCCCCAACATAAGGGCGCGTCTGGGAATCGCTGTTGAGGCAGAACTGCACCAGCATGCGCAGCTCTTCTGTATGCCTGTCTTGAGGCGGCCACCACAGCTTGTTGCTGCACCCACAAACATCACACTACTCAGTACAAGCTTCACAAACTAGCCTGTGCTGTCTAGGCTCAATTAAGACAGGAATGGCCATGGTTCTGCTTGCTTGTGCCGCAAACAGTGCTATCATCAGGGCCAGATACGTAGAGGCAATGAAGAAGACTTGCTGCACAAGCTGAGCATGCACAAATGGCGCCCTCACACCAACGAATGGTACTTTAAGCTACTCACATTGGCTGAGAACAAGGCTGCGCAGAAACCACAGAGCTTACTTGATAACAGCCAGGGCCAAGCTTCCGCCAGCCTCATTGACAGCTCTCTCAAAAGGGGAGATGCCATACATCATGAAATATCTGCAACAACATAAGGCATCCAGCAACGCCACTAGAGCAAGGTAAGATGGCAGGGTGGTGAAGCAGATCAAACATATTAGTGTTTCAACAATCTCCCAAGAAATGCAGGCCCCAAGGCTCACACACTGTTGAGATGCTGAGAGACGCTGACTTCGACTTGAGCTTCCCTTCAGAGCTTTGTGCATTTTCACAACAAGTGTGTCAGTGGAATGGATACATGCTGACTGCTAGACTTGGCTCTTGACAAAAGGCATGCGAGAAAAGCAGTTCTTACAGCAAGCATCCCAGGGACCATACGTCCACCCTTTCATCAATGGTGCATTGTGAAGGCACATCAAACAGCTCTGGTGCTTTGTATGGCGCCGTACAGTGTGCCTGCAGGGGCAGCATCACACCTGTTCAAGTGAATGCTTGTATGTCTGCAGAGAAACAGGCTGCACAGGTACCAACACACATGTACCCCCAACATACGGGGTTGTCACAATGATAGATAGGGATTCTGTGCAACAACTCTTGCGCGATACCACAGCATGAAGTCTACCAGCAACACGTCAGCTCCATCACTTGAATCCAGTGAAGGTGCTGTTTGCCATGCAAACTGAGCGCCTGAAGCAGGGGCCTACCACAAACAGACACAAGACCACCTCTTGATTCACAAGCATCAAAATAAGACGCCAATAATGATGCTGACCTCAGCATCTTCTTGATGTGCTAGAGCCTCAGTCCTGTTCCTGACTTCCACATGAGCTGCCTGGCAGCTGCCAAAGTCCATGACCACTGCATGGTAGCTGCTACCCACAGGCTCAGCGCCCACAGCATGCAAGGGCTGGGCTTCCAAGTCATCCCCGGGATGGCTTTGACTGCCTATTGGGTCTGCTGCCTCACTGTCATGCTGCTTATGCCGCTGCAAGAGGACGTTGTGGGGCTTGATGTCACGGTGTGCCAGTGGTGGTGTGCACTTGTGCAGGGCTTGGACACCATGAATTACCTGGGGCCAGGCAAACAGGACTTGGGAAAGCTGGTTATAGCTGCCGGTACCTTGTCACAAGAAATCCTTGCATGAGCATGCACATCACACTCCTGTTTTTGTGTCACCTCAACAAACTCACTCCCTCAAGCACTCCTTGCAAAGCTGTAGCCATACTATATAGAAGTCAATGGTGCACTAGGTTCAGCAGGCGCTGGGTGTGGTAAGTGTATTTGTATACTGCAGGTCAGCTATTTAAGCATTTGTCATCTTCACACAAAACAAAGAAGATCCTCAGAGTACCAAAGGTGATGTGACTCTGCAATGAAGCTTGACCAAGGCAGTGACATCAGAGCAGGCAATACATGTCACAGCTGTAACCCACTCCACGTATAGAAGGCAATAGCCAGCGAAGTGATCAATGCGGGCGTAAAGCAAGGGAGAGCGAGGTCGGATTGAGAGCAAGCTGCACCTGAAGAAAGATTTGCAGGATGTCTTTGGAGTCAAAAGGATCTTGAGTCTGTTGCCTCCTGGTCACCTCATCATTCAGAGAGCCTTCCTGTACCAACAGATGGTCTCTGTATCTCCTCAGCCGCAACAACTTGCATGTGCGCATGGCAAAGCCAGCCAGCAGTTGCTAAATGCACAGCTCAGCATATCATGTAATGCCACGGACACACACACTCAACTCTGGTAGCTGCTGTGACTCAGCTGGGCTCCATCCTTGTGTGTCAAGCAGGAAGGAGGAGGAAAAGGCACTTGCCTCATACACAGGAAAAAGCATGTACACAAGCTGCAGCATGCGGCCATCACTGCGGTCAGGCACTACTGCCTGTGCTAGGAGTGGCAGCAGGTTTGGATGCTGCAGCCGTGTCATGACTTGTACTTCTTTTTCTGCTGCTGTCAGCTGTTCACTGCTGCCAGCCAAAATCTGCAGCAATTGAGATGCCAGGAGCTCATCATGATGCTCCTGCATACTGTTCAAAGCTTCAAAGCAGCCGCAAACCTTTTTGAGCGCAAAATATGACTCACTGACAGCCGGATTTTCCTCCGTAGGGAGCTCTCGCACTAAGTAGACAAAGGAATAGCCACCTTCACCTAACTGTCAGGCAGATTAAAGTTAGACACTGATTGTATGTTTGCCAGGCCTCTCAGGCAGGGTTGAAACCACGCTTACAAGCTTGATCACTCTGAAACGTCGGTGATCTAGCACAACATTCTCTCCGAGAGCTCCAGGCAGCCAGTTTTGGAAGATGCTCATGCATCCAAAACCGTCCAAGCAGCTGATCAAGGAGGCATTCACCCGATCCATGCGTTGCTTAGTATCTTGGCAGCAGCTCAGTCTAGAAAGCTGAAGCGCGGCAAGGTCAGTCGTCACTGCAGCACACCTGCAAGTGGTGTTTTCCGCGGCATTGGCGTAAATCACCTGCTTGCCCCTGCCCGAACAAACAAATGAAACGCCAGCAGAACCGAGATGGAAAGGCACTCAGTCTGTGATGAAGGCTTTGCTTGGAAGGCACAGCATGCACCCTCCCGGTTCTAGCCTGTACTGCCCCTGCTATGCTGCTTTGAGACCATAACAAGTAACAACTGTGGTTTACATGTGGTAAAATCACAGCATAACTTTGACCTATTGGCCAGTGACTGCAAAACATGTGCCCTGTAAAATCTGCCATGGTTTAGCATTTTGCTATTTCCTGAAACGCTATGCCTCTGCATATGACTTTTGCACAGCAACCATACCTTGGTACCTATGGCTCCTTGTGAAGTCACACAAGCACAGGATTATTAGAGCAGCAAGCTGCAGCTATGTCAGCTTTAGACAAGGCAACCTTCCTTGCAATGCACTAGCAATGTTGAAGACACAGTCGTGCAATCTGTACTGTCATGTGAGGTGAAAATTTCAGACATGACAGCACAATTTGCACGACTGCATAAGCTGTGCCCATCTGAGAATCGCTCAGCGAAACTTTTTCTCAGGTCATTCCAGCAGGACTGGGTGCATATACTGTATGTTGTGTGCACTGACAGCCACAGCAGCGGAATTTACACTGGCGGATGTTGCATGCAGGACAAAATTACAGCAACCTGTCACAGCATGTCTTGGTGCTGAAGGGTATATTCACAGCAAGCATGCTGCTTGCAAGCAGAAAGAAGGTCCAAATGACACTAGGTTGTACTTGATTCATGTAACTCCTGTAAAGTTCAAATTAGCTCAATCAGTTCTAAGAAATGGAGCAACAGAATAGTCTGTAATATACCAAGCAATACTCTAATCTACAACTAGCAGTGCAAGGTCTACAGTGCTTGACTACATGTGCACACAAAGCTACAACAAACACAGTACTTGGTTAACATACACTTCATCACAAAAACAAAGCAAAATTGGGCAGTCAAAGCAGCCAACATCCATTAGCAGAATGGCGTCAGACCTTTTTGTAGCATGACAGAAAAAATTCTGAAAATGCCGCACCCCACAACCTACTTTGGACCTCAAGATGAGGTTCCACGAGCCATTCGTAACCTACAAGCGTTCGAGTTTTCACTGCACGGCACAATCACGGTCTTGACACAGTTGATATGTACAGCTGTGCATGTCAGCTGTGTGTGGTAGTGGCACAAGACCATGTTCTCACTTCCTGAGCATCCTGCGACCAGCAGTGGCACTTGCGCTTGCACTGCCACCACTTGTACTGCTAGAAGCATCACTGCTGGCAGAGCTTGACCTGATGTTCCCGCCAAAAGCAAGAGTACCACCAGAACTTGCACTTGCAGCAGCAGAGCCACTGCTGCTTGATGGTGTTGTAGGTGTGTAAGAACTGGAAGCTGGAGGTGCAGTTGGAGGACTAACACTCTGACCAGCTGGTCTGCACTGCCACCAAGTGCTGTCATATCGCACACAAGTCAACCCACTGTCACACTGCATATAACTCCATGCCGCATCTGCGCAATATGAGGTGCACTGGTAGGTGCCACCACACTGCGCCCATTCAGCAAGACTCCCTTTGTCAGCAACTGGGGGAGAACTTGCTGAGGAAGGTGCAGAGGAAGCTGGTGGGTAGGGGCTTGGGTTGGATGGGGTAGGGCTGTAGGGGCTGGGTGGAGGTGGGCTTGGCGTTGATGCAGGTGAGGGCGAATATGAGCTGGAAGCTGAGGCAGAAGCTGAGCTTGACCCTGCACAGTTGTAAAGTTGTTCAGCAATGACTGCACACCAAGAGCAACTCACGTGAGTGAAGGCCCTCTGTGCAGCAGCAGCAAGTCACACCACAGCTGTATGTACACACAGCATAGCAATGCAACAAATTCATTGTCACAGCACAACGTGTCAACCAGCTGCAGAGCCAGCTCATAGCATCATCAACCATATAACTACAATCTTAATGAAATCAGTGCAAAGAAGACATAGCCAATTTTGCATACCAGATGCTGTAGAAGCTTCAGCAGGTGCGGCCTCAGGGCTGGGTAACCTGACTGGTCCCCCGGGGGATGCAGGGTTAGAGGTGGTGGTGGTGACCCAGGTCCCATTGGGAGCATTCCAGTGCACAGGAACAGGGCCTGACTCTGCTGAAGTGATACCTGCAGCCCACATGGCATGCCTATTAAACTGCAACAGACATAGCCAACCAACATGTCTGGTAATGGTCCGCATAGCGACAATAGCATTGCAAAGCAGACTCGGAAAGAGGAGCTTGAACAAAGTTTTGAAATGAGCTATAACAACTCTTCAACGGCTGGGCAGCAGGGATAGCATGGCATTGAGCAAGGTCGCTGCTGCAAGTAGACATGCAAATATACTGCAGTCTAAATGTTGAGCAAGTCATTGAACATAGCTGCTCAATGCTCACCTGGATATTGAGGGGTAAGGGGCAGGGCCCCTGCGGTAGCCCCAGCAGCATCAGGGGTAGGAACTGGGAACTGCCCAGTGCCCTGCCCTCCTTGATTGCTGGGGACACAGTCCTCAATGACATCACCCAGGACTGAGGTCAACCGGATGTGCAGTGGGCACTTGTAGATGCCGCCGTTGGCATTCCAGCTGTTGGAGACGTCTCGCCGAAGGGAGGACCAGCTGCCGTCTGTCTCAAGCTCAACATTCTTGAGAGGCACTCTGCAGCAGGCATACAGCTGTGTGATATGCGCTAGGCAATGTGCGCTTTGCATCATGGCAAGTCAATAAAGGTCTGCTGCAACAAGTCCAATACTGTTGTTACCCATGACACAAAACCAGCACTGATGCTGGCAAGCAACACACTGACCTGTGGACATACTAGCATGCAACAACTCTGTCAAACTCAGCTTCAATTCATACAAAGCAGCTCATGCAGCAAATGCCCAGACAGCTCACAGGTTCAGAGCTTGCCAAGCCAGGCACACACAGCTGAACACAGCAGAAACATACAGACAAAACACAGACTCAGTAAAGCAGCTTACAAAGTAAGCACAAGCCTGTCATAGCAAACACCAAAGGCTCCACACTGAGAAAGCAAAAGGTCACCCCAAGCAAGTGCCTACCTGGTGTTGGAGACTGAGAAGGCAAAGTAGTAGGGGTTGGAGAGGGGACTGACTACATGGTAGAAGAAGGTAGACTGGCCCACATTGCAGGGGATGGGCACCCAGTCCACTTGCCACCGCCCATTGCCCGCAGTGGCAAGATCAATGCTGCCAGGAGCGCACTCTGGGCACCTGCAAGGCAGACACTTCACTCATTCCCATGACATAATGAAGCTGCACTCAGTGCTAAGACACACAAGATGCACTGAAGAGTACTGCCTGCCCTCAGCTGGGTGTTGAAGTGCATGAGGAGCAAAGGTTGGGTGTGTCTGCTGTAGGTTGACTGTAGCTTGAGTGGTGCAACACTGGCATTTTTTCAGGCTGAATGGTGCAGGCATTTGCATTGATAGGACTTGTATACATAGACCCAAGCACAGGCCGCATGCTGAACGACTTGCATGTATCTACAGGTGTTGCTGAAAGACCAGGGTTCAACAATACCTGTTGTCCACTAGTGCATATTGCCATGTCTGAGGGATGGGCTGGGTGCCAATTCCAGTGCCGGTGCCTCTGAACTTGATGCACATACCACAGGTGATACCACTGCTGTACTGGTCATCATTGATGGCCACAGTGAGAGTGGTGCCGGTTGACCAGGGCAGGCCAAGGCTGTTTGCGCCATTGCCACTGAATCCACAAGCTCCTTGGTTGTCTGAACCCAGCCCATAAAATGTACCCTGCATCATGATCAGCAGATCCAAAGTCTGTCCATGAGACTCGAACTGCGTGTGTTACCCAACCCTGTGTTTCAGATATGTCTTTGCAAGCACCATGATGAGGACCACTAGGCTCAGCAGAGACATTTTGAGTGGTAACACCAAGCTGCCTTCAACATGTCCATGTCACAGTGTGCTGTCAAGCAGCAGGCAGAAGCCAGTCTGATTACACTGTGTAAGGGGAGATCAACTGATGTGTTGAGGGCCTCACATCGCCTGTGTACTGCAGTGGTGGGTCCTCTGGGACAGTCAGTGCAGCCCAGTCAACAGGGTCGCTGGCAGCACTGCTGTGCTGTAACGAAGCTGTCACCAAGCCCCACAGGGCAGCTTTGATGCTGAAGTGCGTTGGCATTGCAAAACTGGTCTGCAGTGCCGCTTGCCAACGTTGTGCGTGAAGCACTTGAAGCCGGCTCAAAGTGCGCTGATGGCTCGCTGGTTGACGCTGATTGCCCTGCAGACTATGACAAAGTCTGAGCCGCCGTGGGCAGCAAGAGCTGGTCAGGCAGGTGTGTTAGTCCGTCAGCGGGCTGAGGGGCAGAATTTCAGAAAGAACGTTGGCTTGGCTTGCCGTTTGCTTTGCGGCAACACATGACGCTGCAAAGCTTCAGTGCACACTGCCTCGCATGGGGTGGCTCACCTGTCAGCTGTGGTTCTCAGGGCTGTCTGCAGCCAAACTTCAAGTCGCACAGCCCGTTGCGCTGCCGCGGCTGGGTGTTGAGAGGCTCCGCCTGGCCGCCTCTTGCAAGAGCAATAGACGAGAGGGTGCTTGCGGTCTAAGGTGAGTGACCGAGGCGAGGTGACAAAACGGTGAGTGCAAACTCTGAGCAAAGCCAGTTGCAGCTGCTTGCGTTTTTGCAGTATGCGGGAACCAAGGGGTGGACAGCTGAGCCAAAAAGCTTACAGCTTGAACGTGAATGCAACTGACATATACGCGCAATGATCAAGGAAGACGCCGCACTCTAAGAGGCAAGCGAATATGACAGTCGGACCGCAATCTAAAGCTGTACCGCAGAGCACAGCATGCCGCTCAAATTCAAGTTTGCGCGGGCACGTGGGCCTCAAATGTTCATTCCAGTCAGACGTAGCCGTTGAGCGGTGCTCAGCGGTGGTCCGAGTAGTACCCACGTTGGCAAGCTGGTTACATGACTCATCAGCTCACCATGTCCCGTCTGACTTGCAGTTGCCCCTCTGTCGGACCATATCAGGATGGATCTGCCACCTTGCAGACGAAACAGACTTGTCCCACACCAAATGTACAGTTACTCGCTCAGGTCATGCACATATGTCAGCCAGCGGTTAGACACGGCACAGCCCTTAACAATTCGCAGGGGTTTCAGGGCACGATGTCAAATGCTATACAGTGGTTTGCACTGGACCGTTCATCTCTCGCATGTTTTAAATTCTGTTACTGCATCACCATCACCACCATGGTGAAACGCTTTCAACCTAGACGACTGCAGGCTGTGGGCAGATACACTATGCGAGTACTTGAAACCTTGACTGCATCTGCAGGCTGTGTGCCTGCCGGCTCCAGATACCCAAGTTTTTGGGAACCAAAATGCTGCTCTCAAAACATTGCCAGTTAAGCAAAAGCAGCTATAGCCTAGGGATGCAAAAGAGACATCTGGTCAACATGCCCTAATTTGCTCTGGAAGTGCTGGCTTGAGTCACCAAAAGGCAGGGCGTTTAGATTTGCCAAAGTCAACTGCTCAAGATATGGCACTTTTGTGATAGGTGGCTCCACTGACTCAATAATGCTGCCTCAAAGCAGCAGGAGGCCTCCCTAGGTCAGTGATGTGAAGTCTGCCAGCTGATGAAACTCAGTGAGGGTCTCAAACTCAAAGCGTATGAATTTAGGTGTTGATGGAACAACAGATGTAGAGCTGTGAGAATGCCCATGCTTCAACAAGAGGTCTCAACAGACTGCATGATTAATCAATATTGCAGTTTTGGTAAACAGCCAGGGCATCAAGCTCGACTGTGCCTCATCAACTTTGCCTAGCTGCTTCTCATCCAGGAACATGTGACGTCTGAGCTGTCCAAGCACATTGCAGAAGTCCTTGCACACCAGAGGTGACTTTCGAAAGCAGGCCTGTACCTCATAAGCATAGGCATCATGGCCTACTTCGAATTCATCTGTCTTCAACACTCGCCTTACAAATTTGAAAGCTCCGGCCCACAGGTCTCCTGGAAGTGAGAATTGGCCTTTGGCTTTTCGGCCTAGGTTGCAACCCCAACGATCAAATCAAGATTGATATGAGTAGATGGGCTGCCCGAACAGCAATTTAGGTGCTTCAAAGAGCTTGCTGAGGAAGGTCGGTGGACTCAGGGCGCGTCTAGCTTGGTAACCAAGCCCTGCTTGCTTCGCCAGCGGAATGTCTGCTGCAACCTTGATGGCTCATGCAGACAGCAGGAAACGTTCAGCTAGCTGCTGTGCCTGGAGCGACTGTCGTGAGCAGAACATCATGGGACACAATACATCTCAGCACGATGTCGTTGCATCGGCATCACATCAGGCCTCCGTTGAATGCGTTAGGGAAGGTGTTTCGCTTGCCCTTCCTGGCTCCGGAACCAGGAATTGCATTTGCTACTTATAATAACTTCTGTCCTCTACTCGCAGTTCGAACGCTGCAGAAGCTGCAAAGACTTCCGTGTGTCGCGCTTTAAAGGCAAAGATTGATCGGGCCTTGAAGCTCGTATCTATTTGACCACCAGATTCCAACCGCTGGTCACGTTTTGGTCCATTCGCCGTCGTTGTGCGCAATCTCAAGCCCCCACGGCATCTATCGTCGTTGACCAGCTGCCAACAGGTAAGCTCTTGTCGAAAAGGCTGCCGGATGCAATAATGGATGCTGGACATTGTATCGATCACTTTTGATTTTCACATGTGCACCGGACGCCGCCCGCTTTTAGGCCTTGCACCTGGCACTATTGTAGTCGCTGTGAGCTGGCACTGCTGCTATCAAACTGCTGCAGTTGGGGTTAACAAAACAATGTCGCCCAGCATGTACCTGAAAATGGCGGCCACTGTAAAGGCTGCTCTGCTTGCGAACCCTGCCCTCGTTTGTGCAGGTCAATGGGGATTGACACTCAGCTACACGTGAAATCTAGAAATCAGGATGCAGCTCGCGTGGAGTTGTTGCAGCGCAAGCTCGTGCTTCTGCAGCACTCAGGCAAGTCACCAGGGGTCTGACTAATATAGCTATCCCTTCCTCTGTATCATTGTGTGCTCAACAACTGGTGCCACTCCTCTTGGACACAATGTGAACTGCTACAACTGCTTGCTGCAAACAGGTGCTGTTGGCAATGAGGCCCAGCAAGTGAGAGCTGAGCTGGACAAAATGGAAGAGGACAGGGCTGCTCACAGCGATGAGTACCCCATCTTTCAGCTCATTCCAAAGGAGATGATGATCAACAAGGGCAAGAACATGAAGCTTCTGCCCAATGACATGGGTCAGTGGCACACCAAAGTAAGTATTGGCTCTGTAGGGAGCATCAAGAGCACATGATGCATCCTCATGACTTGCTGACACCTTGTGGTCTTGTGTTGCATAGGATTCTGCACACCTGCCCTTCAGTTTGTTTCCCTCTCATACTGTTGACCCTTTCCGCATATCATCCTGTGTCTACTGACTAGTAACACGTCACTCTAGACCGCGGCATGCGTGTTTGCAAATTGAAACACAATGCATGTATTCATGTCTGCCTACCCAACGTTCACCACCACTGCTTCTACATTGAGTTGCCGATAGCACACACGCTGACCCATGGTATTGCATTCATAAGCAGCCTAGCTGCAGCTAACAGATGCATCTTGGCATCTTCAACAGCCAGTGTACTGATGTGGCAGCGCTGGATGGACAAGCCCCTGCCTCGCAAGGCCCTCCCTAAGCTTATGTGCTGAACTGCTCATGGACAGAGGAAGTGTAGCAATGTGACCTTGTTCTGTGCACTGCGTTCACAAAATAGGAGTTTGCTTGCCATGCACAACAAACCCTGCTGCAGAAATGGAAAATGTGCATCTGAAGGCTGGTCGAATGACTGCGCAGGTGCCTCAGGACAACCCAGCCCAGGCTTTGGTGCTGGCCAAGCAAGTGACTGTGCTAGTGTATGATGGGGCTCGTAAGCTGTGTGGGGGCCTGTCCCCTGTTCTTGTGCCCCCCAGGTAGACCCTCTCATGAAGCCTGCTGCTGATGGAGGGCCTTGAAGCCCTTGCATGCCAGATAGTGATTCACCACACTTCCCCAATCTGGCATGTGCTTCCTGAGAATTTCTCATATCACCACATAGACGCCTTGATGCGATGCTTGCATTCCACAACAGTATCTACCAACGATATCCATGCAAAAAGGCTAATAACCTTATCAGCTAGGATGCATAAGGGTCAAGCAGACATGCAGCTACATTACATATGAGTACATATATGTATCTGCAATCTTACTTTTGTGTGAAGGACTTTGGGGTGATGTGCTGCAGCACAACAGACAGCAGTGCATACGCATCAGTGTCACTTGTTCATGGTCCAAGATCCTGATCAAGAAGCAAGAGACTCAATACAGGACCAAATGAGAAAGCACGAAGTAACATCCTTACGGCAATAGCTCAACTGTGGATGGTGTGTTGCAGAATCCTGATTGAGGACCCAGAGGTGCGAGCCAAGGTGATGTGGCAGGACATTCAGCTGGTGGAGCCCTGGGGAGACGAAGAGGTCAGCGATGACATCTTCTCCTTCAACCCCACCTTCCTCCCCCGGGACAGGCTCAGCAGCACCCAGCAGGCGGTATGCTCTTGCTGCTTCAGCACGCCTGAATTTTGCAACCCAGCTGCACCACTTCCCACCTTCAGTCTGTGTGTGTTGCTCAGCAGACAATAGCATGCCTTGTGCACACTGCTGTATCAAACTCAAACAATTTGGCTGCCTGCTCCCCAAGGATGACAACAACATCACTTGCATCACTTCCACCAGACGTGCTGGGGTTCAGCATCACAGATAGCAGCACAAGACATGCTCAGCTGTGACTGCTTTGCAGTCAGTACCGACCAGCCTACACCCCAGTAAAAGCCAGCCTAGCACCACTCAACTGGCAACTGGCCTGATGCTCCAAAGCTGTTGCATCAGTGTGGCAAGAATCTGCCCACAAGCATGTAGCACAGATGCACAGGCCTTTCCTGAGATGTTGCATGTCAAGAATTTGCTACATCAGGGCGATACTGATTTTCCTGCTACATAACACTTCACTGTCAGCTTTTGTTTGTGCAGGTGTGTGATGAGATGCAAAAGACTCTGGAGATGTGTGAGTTTGTATACTACTGGTCTCGTGAGGGCTGGTGCCTGGAGCTGCTGGAAGAGCTGCGCGGCGGCTTCTCTTGATGCTCTTTGTCCCACAATACATACTATGGTTCTGCCTGCTGTAACAAGCTGAGATACCTTGTTACAGCAGTATTGGGTTCAGCTGCAGCAATAAATTTATAGCTGTAGCCGTGAGCGCTGATGCAATCTGCTGCTCCTTGCCTTGTAGTAGAAGATGCTATGCGTTGTGTATCAGAGTATGCTTGCTTGGCTGTGAAAGACGTTTGGAGCCCTCATTACTCGGGCTGTGTCTGTAATAACAATTCCTTGTTGTGCTGTTTCTGTTTCATTGAATTGGCCTGAGCCCCTGTCAAGAAGCATCAGCTGAGCCCCTGTCGAGAAGCATCAGCAGTGACTGTTTTGCATGACATCGGTGCCAGCAGAAGCCATCAATATACTTCAGCACATCGCCAGCTCTATTCACTTTATAGCGGGTATGTCAGATGTCTATATAGACGTTCTTCTGTGCCCTTTGTCATAAGTTCATATGTTGTAACTTCATACAATACCTTAGGATGTCAGTGCAGCTGCATGCTGTATCAGCAATCAGCTAAGAGGACTTGATCACACACATTATGCAGCAGATGGTGCAAAGCGCAGTCATACTTATACACATGTACATTTGCCAGGAGCTCATGTCTGCGAGGACCTCACAAGCTGTCACAAACAGTAGCTCTGGTTTGCTTCAAGTACATTGAAATTTTGCAAGCCTGACACCTCCCTCAAGCTGAGTGCCCCTTGTGCCATGCAGCAAAGCCTGCTGTTTCATGGCGTCAGAGCAGCACTCAACGTCAATAATACGCATGGTGTTTGCCACTCATTGAGCATGCCAAGTACAAGGGGACAAGCAACAGGCTGGAGATGCAATGCTCGCACTCCCGTGTAGGACATGTGAGAGACCAGACTAGCCCTGATGTTGATGGAGACACAGGTGTTGCAGCATCACCAAATAATCAAATCTTTGGATTGCTTGCTGTGGAACATGCTTGTTTACAGATTGATCAGATGCTTGATATGCACATCTTCATTCAGGAGCAAGAACTTCATATCGTCCAATGTGCTAGCGCTATTGATGCCATGACACATTGCAAGGCCTAGGCAAACGATGAACCTGCACAGAATTCAGACAGTATGGTAAATGAAAGGAGACCTTCATCAGTTGCTTGCTCAAGACAGTCCTAGTAGTGCCATGTAAGCAAAAACAAAAATGGGATGTTTCTGAACACCAGTGTTGTCAAGTCAGGTCTCTTCCCGTGTCATTCTCATGATCAGCCAGATGCTGCAGCGGCCGCAGCGCTAGCTTCTGGTGAGAACCAGCCATCATAGCATCCACCTGCATGCCAGCAAACGCCTGTTTGGCTAGCGCCGAGCTGAGATTATGCCGCAATACCATGCACATGACTACAGACCTTGACAGTTAGACAACAGATGGGCATGGGGCAAAACTGTGCAAAGTGACATTTGCTTTACCTGATGATGTTGCCGCTGCTGCAGCCGAGGCATCGCCGCCAGAAGCTGAAGCAGCAGCTGCTGCAGCGTGTGAGTTGCAATACTTGTGGTACTCACAGCCTTCACAGTGGTGGCTTCCTAGCAAGTGGCGACCTACAACAACATTGTTTTTTAAATGCATCAACCCTATGGCTAGGGTTTGGCTGAAGCAATGGCAGCAATACAAGCGCCATGCAAGTCTGCAAAACATGGCAGTTTGAGATGATAAGCAGCAGTGTGCATCACCTGAACTTGCTGCAGCAGCAGCAGCTACAGCATGAGGAGGGAAGTAGCCTTCGTAGCATCCACCTGCACATCAGGTGTTGTGAGAGCTTTCAAAACGGCAAGCTACAGCTTGATACTGTGAGCAGCCTAGCAATATCACCATACCTGAGGATGCAGCAGCTGCAGCAGCAGACGCATCACCACCAGAAGAAGCAGCAGCAGCTGCTGCAGCATGTGAGTTGCAGTACTTGTGGTATTCACAGCCTTCACAGTGGTGGCTCTCCAGCAGGTGGCGACCTGTGCAGGCTGCAAACTTAGCAGGGCTCTTGCTTAGCTGCTGCAGCAGATAATTGTGCTGCAGCAGCTAATGCAAACTTGGCAGATCACGATGCAGGATGAAGTTAGTTACTAGCTGCTCAGCAACAAATCAAAATGCGAATTAGGCTTGCAAGTCATGTGCCCAAGCAGTGCACTGCAAAAGTTTGCAAAGTGAGCTCAAGTACTGCCTGCAAGCTGGACAAGTCAGTGAAGCCTCACCTGAGCTTGCAGAGGCAGCAGCAGCAGCAGCCTCATGAGAGAAGTATCCCTCATAGCAGGTATCTGCAACCACAGCACACGGAATCTTAGGTCCTGTGAGGCTTTAAGCCGGTACGGCAATGACTGGACAGCTGCAGCAGAGGCTGCAGGGTCGTACCGGAAGAAGCAGCAGCTGCAGCAGCAGATGCATCACCGCCAGAAGCAGAAGCAGCAGCTGCTGCAGCGTGTGAGTTGCAGTACTTGTGGTATTCACAATCTTCGCAGTGGTGACCGTACAGTAGGCTGCGCCCTACAAGTACAAGCTCAGCGATTCAAGGTGGGGGCCAGCACTGATAGATCAGTCGTGGTTGTGCTCACCCTCCCTGAGGTCTCTCGCTGCAACGGCGGTGAAAGCCAGCACCACCAGCAGGAAGCGTACAGCAGCGGCTACTCTCATGATCACCGCGAAAGCGTGACGGCAAAGGGAGCACCTGCAAATCAGGACTGCAGATGAAAGCGGGAAAGTAATTACAACTGGTCGACAACGCAGACACCGTCGCATGCCACTGCTGGCGCTTCACCCAGGCTCATGCACTGACACAGCCCAAGCCGGGCTAAGGAACAAGCGCGCGCGCGGGTTTGCCGTTTTGCACATGTTTCATGAGCAGTGAGCAAGCCAGCCGTAGCCTACCTGATGAAAGCGGTGCAATTGAGAGGTCCGGGCTCAAAGAATGGACTTCACAAAGCGTGGTGTGCAGGCAGGACTTGCGGGTTGCCTGTGCGCTGCGAGTGCAGACTTTAAATAATCTGTTGCATAGTAGAGAGATGTAATATCACATGAAGCGGAAGCTACATTAAATGAATTTCAACACTGTGTCAGTCATGACCATTCAGTTGACAAGATACTCTGCCACCTGTGTGGTTTTGTCGAAGCCATTGGAAGGGGAGGTCAGGTGCTGTTGAACAAAGAATTTAATAGTTATGCCGCCATTTCTACTCCCGGCAGCATAGTGCATCCACCAAGTATGTGCCAGCTACATCACTCACGTCATGGCCTGCCACATGTGGTCACATGTACATGGATGACCAGACGCAGAAATATTTTAGCTAGCCGTGTTTCGAAAGCTGATGTCCACCGGAGACAGGCTTGCTTTAGCAATGGCGATCTACTAGACCATAAAAGATGCCAATCAGCAACGGGGCTGTCTCAGCCAGCTGCTCACATAGCGGGGCAGAGGGTCAAAAGCCTGACTGAGCAACACTTTCAGAACATAGATGATTGCACACTGTTGATAACCACATGGCATCTGCCTTGAAATCCTTCCTGAGCTAAAAGTCAATGTGTTTGCTTTGCATGCACACTGCAGGAAGCGCTATTGATTGCATGGCTGGAGGCAGTTGGAGGCATATGTTATCAGTAGCAGTAGCAGCTCTGTCGACAACCATCTCTTCAGGTTAAAACTGTACTTGCTTTGTTCATACAGTGCCAAAAGGCCTGTTTTTCACAAGTTTTTTTGTCTACTCTTCACTAGGACCCAGCTGACCTTGTCCGTATGCGCTGCTCCAATTGTCAAAGTGGGTGCAATACACTCTGGCATCGCATGCAAATTTGGGTGCCAACAGCTGAACATTCACGTCTGGGATTTCCGAGCCCAGCGCTGTTCTCCTACCAGGTACACTGCCCCCTCATGGTCGGCTGACATGTCCTCATCAGTTTCATTGTTCATGACAAGAATCTTTGCGTCGATTGGTTTTGCATCTGGCCCAAGCAGGGCCTGCCAGGTATCACTGGTCACCACGCCGCTTTCTGGCAGGTTGGCAGTTGCCTACACATGGGTACATCTACTGAAACTGCCCTGGTTGGCAACAGCAGAGACCAGAGCGCTGCAAATGTATGCAATGCAGCTGCAGGACACACATTCTACATCTGCAATTGATTGCACTTGACTCACGACCAACCACTTTCAAAGTGTGCAGCACGACATCTGCTCTTTGCAACGGCTCCTGTACCGAGTTGGTGAGTGCATATGTTGCTGTTTGGCCTGTATAAGTACAAGAACAGGCATGATGTGTGGCAACCTCTCATATGTTGGGGTCAGAGCTGCAACCATGCCAAACAGCTTACTGCTTGCAGTCAAACTTGCACAGCACAACCTGCTTGCAGCAGTCTTTTGCTTTATGAAATGTTCATTCAGGACATCCCACTGATTGCGAGACAAGATGTCACGGTTGTTTAGTCCCAACAGGCTGAAGCACACCTGGAAAGTCTGGACAGCAGAGCAGGTGTCGCTGCCGAACTGCCACCACAGCATGTCATCCTCCCCAGGCCAGAAGCCCTGATGCACCAGGGCTGTTTGGAGCTCGTGCACATGCCGCCCCCCATCCCCCTCCCTTAGCACTGTCCACTTGCTGTAGTCTTTGTCCTCATCCACATACGGTTCCCATTGTACTGTATGCAAGAAGCCACTATGTCAATGCATCCAAATGCTGCTGTATCCGTGCACAGGTTGCATCCAGGTCTTCATGATAAGCTGCATGATGGGCATTGGCGACGTCTGATTACAATGCAGACAACTACCTGACCATGGCAGTTGTCGTTAAGATAGGCATGCATGACATGTGCATGCCTGTCCATGTACGCCTATCTGTGCACAAGACGAGGCAAAGCTTGATTGCCTGGCAATGCTGCATGGGACTTGAATGTGACATCTTGCTGGTTTATGTAGCAGCTTCAGATACTAAGACAGCATCAGTGCATATCAGTGGGAACACCACACAAGCAGATCTTGTAGCAACAGGATCAAGGCGTCATTGCAGATGATCACAAGCATGTGAGACTACCTTGTGGACTTCCGGCAGAAGGATCAACTGGCCTCTTTTCAGCATCCCCAAGGGCTGCAGCTTGCTCAGTTGGCAAACCAGAGCTGCTGCTGTCTGAGGCAGAGCTACTGCTGAGACTGCTGTCTGAGTCAAACTCAGAGTCACTTTCCTGTGAAGACAGCAGATCACCCCAGCTGGCTTCCCAGGGGTGGGGGTCCTTGGCATCTGCATTGCGCTTGGGGGTCATGGGGGCTACAGGATCAGGAGGAGGTTCAGAGGCTGGCAGATCAGGGGTCTCCACCAAAGCTGATTCCTGTAAGGTGACATGATTGTCAGCAAGCATGCCTCGAGTGAAATGCAATCTGCCTGGTGCTGGTTCTCATTGTCAGTGGCACTGCACTTGAGGCATGCTCAGGCTGAGAGCAGCCAGCAATTCACGGACTGATGAGAAGTCTCTTGCACATCTGCTGTGCAGAAGCTTGCATACTGGTGGCAATTGCATGCATGTCCAGCTGCAGATGTATGTGCAAATACAAAACAGGCTCTGCTCCTCCACAGAGCATGAAGCTGCTGTATTGCAAAAGGACTTTGGCTGTTGGCTTTCATGTAGCAAGTGCCATGCAGGATACTATGTGCTTCCACCCAACACTGCAATATTCAGAGTACCACATGCTTGCAGCTCACACACATCACAGATGCAGCAGCATCAGTCAGCTGCATAAGCAGAACTTACATCTACAGGGGGTGCAACAGGCTGCAGTTTATCCCCAAGCAGAGCCCGCCAAGTGGCCTCATCAGCCACCCCATTCTCCTCAATGCCAGAGCAAGCCTGCAAAGCAAAGCAGGGGCACATAAAGCCCCAACGCCCTTGCTGTTATACATGAGTGCATTGCAGCAGCAGATGGACTGCAATTGCTCAGCATCCAGCAAGGGCACTTTGGCAGAGATCCAAACTGGAACAAGAAAAATGTACTGACAAAAGACCAACATCTGTGTACTGCATCGGATGGCTGGTTTGCCATCTTGCTTGCAGTCAGCATATGCTCTGCCAACTATGCCAATGCAACATTGCTAGGGACTATCACAGCATGACATTACCTGGAATGCAAGCACCGCACTCTGTGTGCCGTCTGCAAAAACAAAATCTTCCATCTCCTCCTCCCCACAGTAGTAGCCCTGGTCCATGAGCCCTGACTGAAGCTGATGCACCCGATATATGCTGTCGCTGCCTAAGCACAGGGGTGGCGGTGGGCCCTGAGGGGTCTCCATCTGAGCTGCTGTACCGTCAGCTTCATCTGTAGCTGCTGCTGGCTGAGGCGCAGTGCCTGATGAGTAAGCTATATCAGGTGGAGCAGAGGCCTCAAATGATGGTGTGTACTCAAGCTGAGATGGAGGTGAGGTTGATGATGCTGTGGCAGCAACATCGGATTGTTGCCGTAGGTCAGTGTGTAGCCCTTGTGCCGACTGGGTTGATGGGGATGCAGGAGGGGCTACGGTAGGGTTCTGAATCTGGTGTGTGGACACTGCAGTGAGGTGGGAGTGAAGCTCTTGTATGTGAGCTAAAAGGGCTGCTTCCCGCTGTGCCCATGTGGTGCGTTCATGCTGCCAGTGAGCTAGTTGCTGCTGCCACAGGGCTTCTTGCCGCTGCCATAGCTGCTCTTCTCTTTGTGCTAGGATGTCTGCTTTGTTGTTGCTCCTGCAAAATACCCAAAGTATGGTGCATTGTTGTCAGCATGACTGACATGCCACTAAGCACGTGTTCAGACAGAAACATCTCTACAAATACTGGGTCACTGCACACAGTCAACTTACTGCTGCACAGGAAAGAACGAGGCGCTTGACGTGTCCAATGAGTTGTTTTGTAGCTCCTGCAGCAGATGGTCCTTCGTCATTTGGGTCGCTCCTTGACGTTTCAGCTGTGCATGCATGCAGCGGTGCCTATACGTAAGTGCACAGGAGTACGCATAGGTACAGTACTTAATGCACTCAGATGGTACCTGGAACTTGTTGTTGGATGCATGCTCGTCCCTGTGCTGGGCAAATTCAGCTTGTATGACCACGACCCTTCGAGTCTGAACACCCCGCGTGGGAGGAGCTCGTGTTCGTGCTCGCCGAGAATGCACAAGGAGGGAAGACACAGTGCCTGTGCAAGATGACATGGAGTGTCGCCAATGTACAGCAGCAACTGGCTTGTGTCCGCAGTCGGTCAACGATCAGCTGCGCGAAGAGATAGGAGTACTTTCATATGCAAAATGCTTGCTGGTTTTGCCTGAGCCTCTTCTTCTCGGAATGGGCAACAAATTTCCAATAGGGCAACAACTGCCATCGCGCAACGACCGTGTCCTAAAGTGCCCATTTGCACTCAGCAACCCATCAAGTCCTTGCAATTACTGGCAAGCAGACCGCATTTTGATCATTTGCCGTGCCGGCGAGCAGACAGCGTTCGTTTGCATGCGGTGACCATCGCACAACAAGCATTAGAAAATGTACTGGCTGTGCGCACTCCCGTTGCTGGACAGCAAGGACAGAACATGGAATTTGCTGCAACAGAAGACCACATACGATACCGACATGAGCATCAACTACCGATTCGAGCTGCCAGAACTACGCATAGGCACTCTTGATTCACTCATGGTCCTCAGTGATGACCTGGTCAAAGTCAATGGTCTGATGGAAGCTGTCGTCAACAAGATACGGCGCCAGTTGTTCGAGATGCAGACACTAACAGCTAATGAGGACAAGGACCCCCAGGAGGTGCTAGTGGAAGGCATGCCACCAGACAATTATTTGGAGAGGTTCAGTTGGGATGAGGCCAAGTACCCGCCCAGAAGACCTTTACAGGAAACAATCAGCACTCTGACTGAGACTGTGCAAAGACTGGAAGATGATCTCAAGGTGAGTCATCCTCTGCTCTGAATGTCCTACCTAAAAAAACAGCATCTACCATGATGATCATAGTTGCATGGCTATATGCTTATGCTGCAATGGGGATTGTCAGAGTGTTCAGGTAATAATTCTTGCTGATGTGCAGTAATTTCGTTTTGGAGACCAATGCATGTACTTCGCGTGCAGGTCAGAGTCAGTGAGTACAATCAGGTCAAAGGCCAAGTCAACCAGCAATCACGCAAGCAGACAGGCAGTCTTGCAGTACGAGACCTGGCAGGCGTGGTCAGCAGCAAAGACATCATCAGCACAGAGAATCTTGTAACACTGTTTGTAGTTGTCTCCAAGCACACCAAGCTGGAGTGGCAATCCTCATATGAGAAGTTCTGTGAGTTTGTGGTGAGTCAAGACACACCTGAGACATGCTGTGTTGCGTGTCTGGTTTGGTCTGCTATGCTGCATCTACTCACCTGTGCTGCGCTCGTGCATCCCATCTTAGACTTGTGCAATTGTGCTCAGCATGGCTTTGCACACGCGTCATCTGCCACGTCATCTCATGCTGTGTTGCGCTCACCATCTCTGTCTGCATTAGCTGGGTTTCAGGCAGGCAGCTGTTTTTGGTAAATGCTTTGAAACACACTGCAGGTTCCCAGGTCGTCCAAGGTGGTTGCAGAAGACACTGACAATGCCTTGTTCACCGTCACACTGTTCCGAAGGGTTGCAGACACCTTCAAGACTGCAGCACGTACTCGTGGCTTCCAGGTATTCACTCCCCAGACGCATTGCCTTCTCAGCAGTGCACAGCCACTTAACAGTGCAGCATCCCACTCTTGCCAGTGCTGCAACTGCATCCTCCACACCTGGATGCACCTGTTTGCATGCCTGTGCATTATCATGCAATGACAGCTCATGCATGCATGTTGCTGTCATGACTCCCCTAAAAGCATGATTTGCTGCAGCAAAAGCTTGCTGCAGGCCCTAGTCAGACCACAAATGCCCTCTGATTGAATCTCTTTGTACACGCAAGCTTGTTGTGGCTTGCAGGTGCGCGAGTATGAGTATGATCCAGGTCATCAGCAGGAGTCTCAAGCCGCCAGCCAGAGTCTGCAGTCGGATGCCCAGGCTAAGCGCAGCCAGCTGGAAGAGTGGTCTGCCACTGCCTATGGCGAGGTAGGCTGCGCTTGCTGCAACCTGCCAGACAGATCTGATGTACATACCAACAATACAAATATGCTTTAACAATCCATTGCCTGACAGCACACTGTTCAAGCAACCAATTCGGCTGTTGTGATGCTGTGCCTCCACAAAAGTCGTGCAATAATGCTTCTCAGTCTGTGTCCAGATTGTGTGGCTACTGGCAAGTTACTTGCATGCAGTCATATACAAATCATCAGACAAAAGATGTGTCAGGGCAGAGTGACACTGCTTCCAAATGCAGCTCACACACTTGCATACAGCAGCTTGCATGCAATATTTGGCAAACAACTTTGGGCCGCCGCCCATGACCACCACTCCCACAGGAGCCTTGGCTGCACACATATCAACCTGACCTCTGAGGCAGCTCATATCAACAATGCATCATGAGTAGCGAGCAACAGTGGTTGCTTGGTGTGCAGGCCTTCAGTGCTTGGATCCACACCTGTGCAGTGCGGCTCTTCACAGAGAGCATACTGCGCTATGGCCTTCCACCGCAGTTCTTGGGGGTCTTGATGAAGCCTAACCCCAAGGCGCAAGCCAAGCTCAGGAAATCCCTGGCAAGTGTATTTGGCTCAACAGGTAGATCACTGCGCTCAGCTGGATTGGTCACTGAATGGTGATGCTGACTGCAAAGGCATACAATGCAATACCACATCATTTACCTGCTTTCATTTGATGGAAATGAACATCAGGTAGTGCTGCAATATAAGCACAAAAGAAGTGGCCAACTCAAATCAATTGTGCAAGTAAGTACAGCAGTCAGATGTAGCTGCAGCCTGTGCAGTAGCTGTGATTGCTGCAGCTGGGCTCGGCTCTGTGAAACCTTGCAACATTCAGACCTTGTGTGAGCTAGACTGGCTCAGGAAACAGACAGTATCTGCTTGCCAAGATGGCGTTGCATGTTTTGAGCAGGATAACAGTGCCATTGTTGACAGGAGTGAGCCTAGTTGTGCATGGCCGTACGTTTAATCAGCCTTCTGAGTTCTGTGTTTTGTATGAAGGCTCAGACAAGTACTTTGATGATAAGGAGGGTGGTGGGCCCCCTGGGGCTGAGGGGGAGATGTACCCATATGTATCTTTCAGTATCAGTATTGACAGCTAGTGGAGAAATCGTTTTATATTTGGGTTCTCTGAATGTTTATACTGCAAATCAATATCCTGCCTGCAATACTGTACACTCCGTAGAGGAGAGCATGGTAGCTGTTGTATTGTACCATGCACCGGTGCACCCCTCCAGGGGTGGCACTTCAGTCAAGTGGCAGTGCATTTTCCTATCTCTGAAAAGCTGGTCTGTCCTGTAACATTTGCCGGTGTTTGTGTGCAACAGCCACCAACATACAAATTCGCAAGCTACATTTGTCCTCACTGCAGCTTATAGTACCTATAGCTCACAACAACAGGAGTGCCGCATTCTGTTGCTTCTGATGATAGCGTTGTAAGCAGTGGGTGTTAACATTTGCAAATTTTGATTGTGTATGCCGTGGTCATAATCACTGTGATTGTAATCTGTGCATACTCAGGCTTGTGGCGCGGCCACGCAGCTGCCAAATACTAGTACATCACGACGCTTGCAAGGTGTCAGGACCTCATTCAGCACGTGGGCGTGAATGACTGATGCTTGTTTTCAGTTACGATTCCGTAATCGGAAACCCAAGAAACAATAGAGCAGCTGATGAAGCTATAATCATTGAGGCTTCCTAGGCATCATTATTGCGTGCTAACCGCTAATACAGGCCGTCGTCGATAGCAGGCTGTGCTAGGTGCAGTCTGTATGAGACTTCTGCACTGCTTGTGTGCCATTGCGGACTCAGGCGCACTGTCGAGGTGGCGATTCCGTGCTTGACCTATCGTGCTGACAGGATCCTTTTGCTGTAAGTTGTTTCGTCAAAAGGTCAATTTCCTTTTGTGTCTCCACCCAGCATATCACCTGCAGCATAGCTGAGGTGCGTCCGACCTGCCAAGGCATCGCCGCCGACTGTTCTTGACCGAAACGCTTAGAACATGCTTTACGCGCTCTTCCCAAATGCGGGCCTGATGACAAAGATGCACGCAGGTGGTCGTCAACCAAGATGCCTGGGTTACTGCAGACGCCTTCTGGCCATTTCGCAGAGGCTAAATTTGTGTACGCCCTGATTGCTGAGTTTATAGGCGTGATGCTTTTTGCGTTCGCTGGCAGTGCCACTCCACAAGGCAATGTCAGTACCCAGCAAGGCACCATGACCGATACGGACCAGCAGGATTCGGGAAGTGCTAATTGGGCTCCATGGTACGAGTTGCATGGTGTTGCCGGAAAGGTTTTTGGCACAAATCTTTGTTTCAAAAGCCAGAGCTCATTGTGATTGCCTTTTGTGCAGGGGCAATGGCATGTCACTTGCAGTTCTCAGTAAGCTTCCTTTGCTATGCCCTACCTTTTCTGCAGGCCTGCCTGCTCTCAGTAGCAAATAGTCTTGCTAGTGCTGACACATGTTGGCTATGCAGTCTACATCACAGCCAACATTTCTGGTGGCCATCTCAACCCAGCTGTCACCCTTGCCACTATTGTCACTGGTCACATTTCATTCCTAAAGGGTCTGGCTTATATCTTTGTTCAGATCTGTGGAGCTTGCTTTGGAATGCTGATGGTGGTGAGGTCACTTACCCCATTTGCTGGCTGCCTTCAATATTGCTGCTGAATGCACTTCCCTGCTACTGCATATTAACCAGCTGCTATTTGATGATCAGTCAACAAAAGTTCATCTGCTCTTCCCTGTCCTCCATGAGGATATGTCACTATGTTCATTTTCCTTGTTTGAGACATCGTTTCTGCCTTGATCAGAATTGTGCATCAGCAGGCAAAGATTGCTACATGTGTGGGGCCTGGCAGGCTGTACATGCACCTGTCTCATATACCCGGTGGGTTTTGCAGGCAGGTCTTGTGCCAGGTTCCTATGTGGGCATGGGCAATAATGGAACTGGCTGTTTTACTCGGGGCACTGATGTTACAATGGGTAGGTGTTGCATTACAGCAAGGCATACACCGCAGAGCATACACTGCAGAGCTTCATGCATGGCTGTGCAAAAGCATGCAGCTCACTGCATTGCTTGATCCCACTACAAGTAGTCCAGAAAGTGCTGTGTTTCACCTGATCAGCAGCTGTTTGCACCTTGCCTGTTCTCACTCTGTCTCAGGCACGCAATCAAATCAGAGACAAAGGTGACAAAGGCATCATGTAGACAGCCAATTGGCCCACACTCAAGTGGCAAAGGTCAGCAAGGTGTGGAATCCCATGACCATGCATGCAACGTTTGGTGCAGGGATGCTGTTTGGGTGGGAGACAGTGATGACCTTTGTACTGGTGTCAGTGGTGTATGCTGTGGCTGTTGGGGAGCCCTCCTTTGGCAATTTCGGCCCATATGCTGTTGGTCTCTCCCTGTTTTCTATGGTCTTTGCAGGTCAGCTCACAGTCTTCTGCCTTTGAAGCGATTGCAGTTCTGTCTTACAACAGCAAGCTCCTTCCATGCTAAGAAGAAGGATTACAACCAACATTTGCACTATGACATTGTCTTGCCAAGCTGAGCCTTGCACAACAGCTCATGCACTGCTATATGCACTGAGTCTGCTTGAGCTTTGATAGCATAAGCATGCATTATTGCGCTTGGCAGAGGAATGCATGCTGTGGTCACCCTGTGCTGTTGCCAAGGACATGCATCTGCAGGACCATACTGAGGCGCTCATACCTACCTAGCGGGCAGTGTGACCTAGTCAATGAGCAGTGCATTTCAACAGCGTGTGTCTGACACAGTGTGGGTCTGATACAGGGTCACAATTCACAGGAACTGCCATAAACCCTGCCAGAGCACTTGGTCCTGCTATAGTATTCCACTGCCACTGGAATGAAGTGTGGCTGTACATCATTGCAGGTCAGCTGAACAGCTCTTGTATGTTGGTGATGGTATAGTCACACAGCCCTGAACAGGCTTGTTACTGCTGTCACACTGTCTGGTTGCTGCCCTAAGGTCAAGCGTTAATGCATTTGGCTGAGGGGCAATCAAAACGCCCTAAAGACATTCCAGGTCATTCCAGGTCAACTGCATTCTGTTCCAGCACAGCCGAGCTACATCTTGTACCGCCACATTGCTGCATGGTGGTGCACAGCCTTGCTTGTACTACAAGGCTACACAATCACAGAACACCAAATGCTGAAATTGCTTCTGCTTAGCCATGCATGCTTTACAGATGCACGAAGCTTGAGAATAGCTAAGCTGTCTTACCTGGCCAGGGAGAACTCTCAGGCCAGCTGTTTCAAAGCTGTTCCCCTCTTTGCCTTGATGATTCAGGCAAAGACAGCTTCTGCCACGCTGCCTGTGCAAGTTGATCTTCCCTGTGCAGTTCCTGCATGACTGTACACCTGTGCAGATCCTGCATGCCTGTACAGGATACATTCCAAATTGAGGTGACATCATGCATGTGCTATACTTCACTAAACACAAGCTTGCATCATGCAGAGGGCGTTGGAGGGGTCATAGCGGGTCTGGTTGCTGCCCCTCTGTATGGAGTTGGGGCTACCTGGCTGACAGGCCTGGTCCCCTGGCAGAAGCGCACTGAGTCCCCAGATGGTCCCAGCGGACGTTTAGTAGATCATGCTGCCTCCATGGAGAGGAAGAAGAACAGGGCCTACAAGTATCAGCACAGGGCCACAGACTCTGCAAGCTCCCCTGAGGCAGAGCGGCAGCCCCTTGAGACCATCGTCTGACTTGGAGCTGCAACTGCATCTTGGCCTGTGCATGCACTCCCTTTTTGGGCAAATTTTGATGTTTCTGTTTTACAGCCTGTCTTGAGACCCAAATTTGGCTTCTGGATTCAGCCCTGTCTCTGATGTATGCAATCAATCCTGGTGCAGACTTCCAGCAGGACAGATTTCAAAAGTGTGGGTACAGGATACTTGTAGCTTTTCAGATTGTACCAGAATGGGAATAAACACATCGAGGCAATAATGTAGCCGTATAGCTGTGTGTAGCATGAAACTTCTCTTGAAGGTTTGCTAGAAGGTAGACTGAGTAGTTGGTGCAGTTAAGCACGATTTTTGGTTCTTGCACTTGGGGATTTTGTGCCAGCTTTCTGAAAGCAAATTGTATCACCTCAAGACCTGCTGTCAAGTGCAGGTTCTCCTCGTAGCTATTTGATGACCATTTCATTGTAATTGTGCTGAGCTGCTATCAGCAACACCAGATGTGTTGCATAGCACAGTTTGCGGCTTGCTCCCTCCTAGACACATGTTTGCAGCCTTCATGTACCAGAAGCCTGATTTGCCTGTTGCAGCTTGGTGAGTGCATGAGGAAAACCGTCCAGGGCAGCATCACGGAGTCAGCACAAGACTTTGCTTGTGAGAACAAGCTGCAGTGCCGACCTAAGTTCTACTTTACACAAAAATATGTAGCCAGGGGCGCCAGACTTGCCAGATGCAGCTGTGACCTAGTGGCAATAAATGTGATTGTCAGACCATCTTCAATTGCAGACAGTTGGATTGACATATAAGCGCATAGGAACAAGCCTCTGCAGCCTCTGCAACTGCCGTGCCCCTGTAGCTGGTTGTCTGCACATGTACACAAGCCTTGAACAAGGTCCTCAGCTTGGACTACACTGCCACTGCCTGCAGAGAATCAAAACAGGTGTCTGAGCTACTGCATGCATTGTTTGACAAAACAGGTGATTTGCACTGGACCTGCTCAATGACATACATAGAGCATGCACCATGCTGATCCACACGGCTTGCACCAAAAAGCATTTATATTAAGGCACTGCACTACAAGTGCGAGGCATCCTTCTGAGACAAACGACACAGGCTGAACATGCTGCTGATACCGTAACATTCTCAGGGCCTTAACTGTACACAGGGGGTTGTGATCAGATGTAAAGCTAGTCCCATCCTGAAATTGTCAATGACGACTGTACATCATAGCAGGAAAGAATGCAGAAGCAAAGCCACCTTGCCATGTGTGCTTTGTTCTAGTGCATGCTGACCAGGGCTGAGCCAAGCATCTGCTTCTGCTTCTCTAGCTTGGCTTCAGTTCATCCACGTCCACATCAAACAATGGCTCAAGCGGCAGACTGTGCCGATTGAATACTCCATGGCTCCTCTGCCAACAGAATCTTCATATGGCGAGTTGACAAGAGCGTCTGAAAAGCCTTAAGGAAATCAAGGCATTCCGGCACCTGTACAGTGCATTGGAGCTCATGCTTTCTCCCTACCATGCACTGCACGATAATACCAGGGTGGCTGGCCTGCGAGCAGACCAGAGTCTGCTGTTGCTTATCTCCATTGTTGTTTATAGTCACAAGAACGCCCAGTCCTTCTGTACCAGTGGCACCTGTCAAAGTGGACTGCTGCAGTTGCGTAGACCAACTGCCTGACATCTCTAGCAGCTCTTAAAGCTACGAGCAAAACCTTCTACGCGCACAAATCAAATAGTCAGGGGGCGCTGCATGCAGAACCGGATAAACCAGAAGGTTTTGCCTTGGGCTGGTGTTGCCTGCAGTGCTGACTCAAGCAACCTTGAAACACAGTAATGACAAAGAACATACAAGGCGTTGTACACCATTTGCCGCTGCATGCTCCCAGCGTTTCTGATAAAACCCGCACATGGAAAGAAGGCTTGCAAACTTGGTCACACAAGACAATGAGCCAATGGATGCTCGGTAGCAGCGACAGCATACCCAGGGCAGCAAGTACAATATCATCGCCAACTGCTGGTGATGACTGATATGACTAACTGACTAACAATCTCGGCCTCAAGTTTGACCACGATGGCAGGACGTACTATTCAGGCGATAGGCAATGTTCTTAAAAGTGAAACGCCTTCTTTCCCTTGCAGTTGCAAGCGCAAACTTCCCAGGCTTCTATAAAGGCCGAGGACTCTCGCGAGGCTGTACAGCGAGCTCACCACTGATCTGATCAGCAGTCACTTGCTGGGGTCGGTGGATTCTAACCCAGCGCTAGGCAGTGGTGGTATGGGCAGAGACATCGGTGAGGCCATGGAGACTGAAGAAGGCAAGGGTGCAGCCGCCAATGGCCAACATATTGTTGCCGGAGGCAGCCCACTCACCTCAGAAACTTCCGAAGGTAGCTCTGGTCAGAGTGAGAAGGAGTGGCTAAGGTGCAGCATTCATTCCCGACCTTTTCAATGCAAGGACACCCCAGTGTGTTGTCTCGTACGCTCGTGGGATGCTCTGGCTGATTGACAAGAGCGTTTTTTGTCTTCTGAACTTGGTGCAGCCATAACACGTGCCACCAGCTTATTGTCTATGCTATTTTTGTCTGTGAGGCAACAGTGCTACATGACATGACTGTATGTTTCAGCCAGACTTGCACACAGAAAGCTGTTCTCCACAGAAAGAACAGGGCTGAAGGCGTGTAGGGCGTGCTGTTGGGCTGCAGTCACTAAAGCTCAGGTTTCAGCTGTAGGCATACATCAACACAGACATTTTCTTTGCAGGGAGATGGACCCTCCACCCACCAGGAGAGAAGCCCTTCCCACACCCAAGCAGAAGGACGACAACAGCAGCATTTGGTCCATTATGTGGTCCATTCTCAAGGAGTCGCTAGGCAAGGACTTGACCCACATCACCCTGCCCTTCTTCTTCAATGAGCCTCTCTCTGTGTTGCAAAAGACCATGGAAGATCTGGAGTATGCTGATCTACTCAACAAGGTACACTGTAGTTGGTGGCGTTGTTGCATGCGCAGTGGTGCATGTCATACAGCATGTTGTGCAGAATTGATGCCTTTATGAGCGATGGACGCTTGTTTAACTTTGTCGCTTATTGTGGGGCTTCTTGCACACTCAGCAAAAACATATGCGTCCATTGTTGCATGGTTCTGGAGATATGCATGTCAGTGCTGCTGGCCAGGTGTTCACAGACAAACTGTTGTCACCAGTCACCATGCACAAACAACTGTGTAGTGTATGACAAGTATGGAAGTGTTCACAATAGAAGGCAGTGAATCAGCTCTTGCTTATTTGTGAACAAGCAGAGCCTATACTTTGCAGTTGCTATTGCAGGCTGCGACCAAGCCCCCACAAAGTATAGAGCGCATGCTTTATGTGGCTGCCTTTGCAGTCTCATCGTACTCAGGCACCAACAACCGCTATCTGAAGCCCTTCAACCCCCTGCTTGGAGAGACCTTCGAATTTGAGTACCCCGAGCAAAGTTGGCGAGGGCTTGCCGAAAAGGTACTGCCTGCTGGGTTGTGTCATCCCTGACAGGCATGTTGCTTCAAGGATCCATCAGTGCATGAAGCGCTGCTGGAGAATGCCTGGTCATGCAGTATAACTATGTACAACAAAACTTCTGCAGTTGTAGCTGTGCGAGTCCTGTTTGTCACACACAGATATGCCAGCCTGATCTCAGAAGAAACACCTGTCTGAATGCATGCTCTACACGATGTGATACCTGAAGGTGATCTCCCTTGGTTCACGCAGGCATTTTCTAAGGCATCAATAAGGCAACAATCAAGGAAGCCTGCATGAATTGTGTAACATCGGTTGTTTGTGAACGTCAAGAATCGTTGCAGTCAGGCTGGCAGTGGGCAGCTGCCATGGACAATGACAAACATCAGGAAATGCAACAATGCAGGCTTAGTCACGTCATGTCGTGTTTCAGGTGGTGCACCATCCTACCATCATTGCAATGCATGGTGAAGGGGAGAGCTGGAGCTTTGAAGCTGATGCAGATGTGCGCGCCAAGTTCTGGGGACGCTCTGTGGAGCTGATGCCTGTTGGCCTCATCAGGCTCAAGTTTGATGATGGAGATGAGTACAATTGGGCAAAGGTGAGTCATGGCATCCAGCATGCTGTCAAATGAATCTATGGCGGCAGAGCTGCACTGCAGCCTGCTTTTGCCTGCCTGCCTGCTTGACGTCCGCACCGTCTGTTCATTTTGCTGTGTTGGGTTTGCGTTGAAGAGCAAAGTGCAGTGCAGGTGGCTTTGTTTGCGGTGCAAGACAAGAACCCATTGCTGGATCATGTAACCTTGTCATGTCTTCTTGCCATCAGTTGCCACACACAGTGCTGTCGTGTGGCTCAAATATACTCAAAACCCGTGGCGAGACCTGTCCTAAATGTGCATGACCAATAGCAATGTTGCATGCAAACAAACTGATAGCCTTGGTAGAAATGCACTGTCTGGAATTCGTGCAGGTCACCTCATCCCTGCACATCATGGGCAAGCCACACATAGAGCACTCAGGCATCATGCAAATTAGCAACCTGCAGTCCAGTCTACTGGCCAAGATCAAGTTTGAGGCGTCTAGCAGATTGTCCTGGGGTGAATCTCACCAGGTATACATTCTGTAGCTTTCAATTCGGCTGCATGAGCTGCTGCACCCTTTCTTGCTGTTTTCATCGACAGAACTCTCATCTTTTGGCAACCTCTCTGCCTGCCCAGGGTCTGTCTCGGCCTGTTTCACTGATGTGACAGCTTATCACGCAACCCTATCAACACATCCAAGTCATGAGTGCATGTCAAGCAGCAGTTCAAATGATTGCAAACTCATTCAGTTGTTGATGTGCACAATGTCTGTCAATGTTGTGCTGTCACAGCATTTGTTGCCTTGAGACAGGATCTAACACCTTGTGACAGCATGTGTTACCTTGTGACAGCGTGTATCACCTTGTGACAGCATGTAATGCCTTGTGACAGCATGTGATAACTCATGACAGTATGAATTACCTTGGGATAGGTTGCAGGTATCAGGTGAATTTCTGCGGGATAAGGATAAGCTGCCGTGCACATTGACTGGTACCTGGGACAAAGAGCTGAGCATCACCATGCCCAATGGTGCCAAGCGCAAGATATGGCAGACATACCCCATGCCCAAAGCTGAGAGCAGGTGACCAGCTTGCCCTCGTATCATCAAGGCTGCATGACCTGCCTGCGTTTGAGTTCTAGACAGCACATGTCCTACTAAGGCAATTTGCCCAATGCAGCAAAAAGTGCATCATCAGGTGTGCTCCATGACGCATAGAGCCACATTGTGCCTCGCCTTGCCTCGCCTCGCCTTGCCTTGCCTTTTCTCTGACAGCTGACTGTAAGTGGTGCTGCACATTGTCAGGCTGGGCTTTGATGTCTGCAAGGGGCCATTTCCCTGTGCATCACTGACGCCTCGGTCATCCTGCTTTTGCTGGCTAAATGAAACAGGCTGCAAGGTGCTGATATCATATCTACCCTGTTCCAACAGAATCTGATGTGTCAGCAATGTGCTGATTGGGTATGATGTGCAGGTACAACATGACAAAGTTTGCCATCTACCTGAATGAGGTCACCCCAGGCTTGAAGGGCAAGCTGGCGCCCACTGACTCGCGCCTCAGGCCTGACCAGCATGCACTGGAAGAGGGTGTATATGACCAGGTGTGCATCTGTACTGATTGTCTGACACCCTCACCTGTGCTGAAGTGAATCAGCATTGGCAGTGGGTCTCGACGTTCGCCGATGCAGCATGTGCTTTGCACCTGTTTGGATTCCTGCTGCATAATAGCAATATGCTGAGGAGATCTGCATTTCTGGCAAACTGTTGCAGTGTAATGATCAACCAAAGCTTGTGCAAGCTGAGCTGGCAGGTAAGCCCAGACCAGCTCTGCATTGCAAGTTGAGCCAGTGTGTCCAGCATGCACCTTAGTTTCATTGCTTTGCAGACAGGCGGCAGAAAAGCAGGCACATGTTGCATTAGTGCAGTAAAGTATCGCGCACAACTGCAAGCAGCATCCCAGTACTGAGTGAGTTGCTCAAATGCACACCACATGTGTGCAGGCAAATGCTGAGAAGAAGAGGCTGGAGGTGAAACAAAGAGCAGTCAGAAAAGCAGCAGAGCAGAACAAGGATCCCCTTGAGCCCATCTGGTTTGAACGAATCCCCAAGGGGGTTGCTGGGGAGACAGCCATGTACAAGTACAAAGGCGGGTACTGGGAAGCTCGTAAGAATGGCAACTGGGAGAAGTGTCGAGACATTTTTGGGCAAGCATCATGAGTGCGAATGTTGCAGTCAGCAGGGCTTGAGTGCCCTGCAAGATATTGCCTTGTCAAGTATGAGCAAAATTTATGGAAAATGTGCATGCATAGATGCAGCTAGGTTTTTGTCAGTTGGTCAGTAGTGAGCAGTCTGCTTCCTTGGCAGCTTGTATATCAGAGCACATTACCAGGTGGTTTGACTACTTGTCAGATGGATGGTGACTATTCATTACCAGTGCTACAGAAATTGATAGAAGTTTTCGACTTGTTTGTGCTTGCGTTGTTTTATTATAATATTGTGTGCCAACATCATTTGGAGCCTGCCAAACATAGCTCAGAAAGCAACGACTTGGTGAGTGCTACAAGACATGCAGCAAAGCCATGTGTAAACTACCTTGGCTTGATATTGAAAGATCTTGGTGTTGCGTATCTTGCGTGTGGACAAGTCAACGGTGCTGACACCGGTCACCCCTGTAGTATGTGCGTGATGGACTCGAAGCTTACGCAAACGTAAGTGTGTCCCCGGAGGCACTACTTACGCCTGTGATATTGCGGAAGATCACATCACACGGGAGATTGCTCTCTATTTGCAATGGTCACAGTCAGGGAAATGTAAAGCGATCGAACTGATTGATTGGTTGAAGCCAGCTTGAATGTCCCAATAGCAGCTGTCAAGAGAACAAATCAAGTACTGCGCGATTGCAGCACAGGATGTGACTCGACTTGCGACATAATGCGCTGACCCCTGTCAAGCCGGACTGATCACAGCTAGTGCTGTTGTATGGTGAGGTGTAAGAGAAGCCGGTGTATAGTGAACTGTGCGAAGAAACGCCCATATGGCTTACACAACTGCTTCGCGGCGTGATGAATCGGCGGCTCCAGCAGCTGTGTTGACCGATGTACCGCGTACTCATTTCTTTCGAGATCTTCCAGAAGAGCTGTGGGATGACTTGCTTGTGAAAATCTTTGATGTTTCCATCACAGCACCACAGACCTTGTTCAACTTGGCTTGCGTGGACACCTGGCTGGCTCAGCATCTGCGCGAAACAAAAACTGAGGGGCTGTGGCAAAACTTGTGGAACGTGTACTCTTCACAGGTCACCTACTATGCAACAATACGCAAGAAGAAAAAGTTAGAAAAAGAGACGCAAAAGGCGCACCAGCAGATGCCAAAGGTGTCCCAGCCTGCAAGAGAGATTTTGCGGCTAGCAGGCTTCAGAGGTTGCATCTTTTGTGGTAGTGATCGTGACCATATCTTCTGGAGACTGCTAGTCCACTGTTGTAGGACGTGTTTGCACTCCAACTCGCTGTCCCAGGAGCAGCTGTGGGACAACTTTGCTTTGCCAGCTGCTTGCTTCAAGGACATACCCCATCGTGATGTAGGCAGAAGGAGTCACAAGGTCAGGTTTCACTTTAGTGGTGATATCCTGCCAATCCTGCAGAAATATCATGGTGTGAACAGCTTTGATGATTTCAAACTCAAGTACAATGTTGAGGAACTGAAGTTGCAGTGTAGTAAATGAAGTTGCACTATGCTGAGGTGAGGTCATTGCAAAGAAAAGCACAAGCCGAGCAGATCTTGAGTTTATGACAAGCAAGGAGGAGGCAATAGCAGAAGTACATGTACAGGGCAGCATGTGTAGCATAAGCTGCTGTCATGAAGGCAGCGTGAATAGCAGAATCAAAACGACGCTTTGCTCCTTAGTCCCACTGTGTATGGTACCCGTGGTAGAGTAGAAGTATTGTTGACAAGTTGTTCAGTGACATGGACATTGAATGAGCTCAAACCCACAACAAAATCACATGCAAGCGATTGTTTGGACAATATGCTTGAATGCACAATCTGCAGGGCACGAAGTTTATAAAAATGCATAGCAATTGCAGCTTTTTATACACATGTACATCAGATCAGGACAAGCAGCACAGCACAGGCACGCACCCGACACTGCGAGCTGGCAGCAGAAGGGGGCAATGCGGCAGGGGCAGCAAGCATAAAACCTGTGCCACCACACAAGGCCACGAGCAGCACAGCTGTGAGCCACCTGCTCCAGCTGGGCCTGCCTTAAGGCTTGCCCTGCAACAACACTGCAACACTCAGACCGGACACACACACATATGCTGTGGTCTGGCATCATGGACTTTCAATATGACATGTCATCCCACAGACTTGTAACAGGCCAGATAGACTACATTACAAACATAAAATGCGGGGCAAAAACATATCTCAAGCTGCAGTCTCTGTCAGCTCACAAACGTTGCTGTCTTGAGATGCATGCAAGGGGTCAGTGGGGATTAAACCAGCAATACCATGCTTCTGCAGATCATTGCAGTTGCACAGCAGTCTTGATTCCTCCACAGTACATGGCTACATAGTGAAGCAGCAAAGCTGCTGCTGATGTGCTCTCAAGGGTTTGCAAATTATGCGATGCAGCAGCCGCAAGGCTTCATGCAAGTCAAACACTCTACAGGTGAGACCTATGAAGGCCCTGCCAGCTGGCAGACCTGATGATCTGTTTGGTCAGTCCATTCCAGCTCAGCTCTCAAGATCTTCTTCTCAAGAGCACTTGACCCAGCCTTGCGACTGCCGCAGAATTTCTCCCTGCCTCAGATACCAAACTGTGTACCACACATGAAGGAAGGATACACGTTCACCACCAACAGTTTGATCGACAGCAAGCATGGATGCAGCAGATGCACAAACAGCAGCCAGCAGTGCTTGGACTTGGAGTTGCTTGCAGATGTTTGATTTTTTTGCTTCAGTCTCGTTGGCAAAAAGTTTACATTCATTACTTATCTTGTAAGCCAGTTGTACATATACAATTTTCTGGCATGCTCAGCAAGCCACTGGACCGTGCATAAATTTGGAGACAGTATCCCAAAACAACATCTTACTACTGAAGATTGGGCTCAATGGTAGCAAAAGAAATCTTGTAATTTGATCAGCAACAGATTCACAAAAGGACTTGCAGCAAATTGTTGCATTGCTGCAATCTGGTCTTGAGCCTCTAACAATAGCGTACTAACGCATTGCTTCGCTCAGATACCTCAAGATGGTGTTCAAGTAGTACATCAACAACGTGACAAGATAGTGATTGGTTGTTTGCGCTATCTCCTGTCAGCTTTTGAGACTTTGCAGCTCTCGGTTCTCAGCTGCTTTTGCCATCTGCAAAGACACACCCAAAGTTGGGATCTGGCATGCTGCAGAATGTTACAAGGTACTGCATCGACTTTAGTTCTGATGGTGGCAAATAATGTCTGATAGCTTTTGATCTAAACTCCGATGCAGAAACAGACAGCACAGCTGCCTTTACAAGTCAAAATGCCCAAGTAAGGCTTCAGCAAAAGGCACCAAGCAACCAAGGTGCAGGCAAATGTCAACACCTGAGATCTGAGCAAAATGGGCTGAGATGCACATGTGCTGTAATCACCTCATAATCATTTGGGGTCAAGATCGTCCCATCTCGCAGATCAAGGGTGTCTACGTTTTGCGTCAGGGTGTTCAATCTGTGGAACTTGGAGATGTTTCCCCTTCTGCCATCATAAGAGTCCACTGTGAACCTCCTGGCACTGCGTGGTGTGTCCACTATAGTGTTGCCACCTGCACTTGGACCAAAAGCGACTTGGCAAGAGCCTGCCGCTGCTGAAGTGCAAAAGGGACATGATAACACCACAGGCCAATGTCGCTGTCAGCAGCAGCGTTTCTATGGTGCACATCGATTGCAGTGATTCCACAGCACATTGCAGACAACACTTGTATGATGGTATTGACAGGGGACAGCTGCTTGCAGAGCCTGCAGAGACATGCAGACAGCTGCTGAGGTATGGGATGTTGAAGAACAGACTGTCAGGGGTTACCCACCTAGGGCAGCGAGCTCCCTGTTGAGTCTGCTCTTCCTGGCACGACCACCAGTCCTTGCCCCTGACCTCACGGGCGAACCCCCATCTGGCCCCACCCCTGACCCCTCAGGGGTACTCCCATCAGCCCCTGAACCTGATCCCTCAGGTGCACTCCCATCAACCCCCACACCTGACCCCCCAGGGGCAGAATCAGCCTCCTGCCCTTCTGCAGACCCCGACCCCAGTGCTGCTTTCAAGCCACTCCGAGCTTGAGAGGCAGCCCGGGAAATGCTTCTACGGACAGACGAGGCTGCTGCCCGTGATCTTGTGACAGGGCCAGAGCTCTCCTGGGCTGCTGGAGATGCCTCCTGCACTTCAGCAGCCACCTCTGCCTCTTCTTCTTCAGCAGCTTCATCCTGAAGACCATCATCACCACCGCCACCACTGCTGGAGCTGGGTTGAGGCCAGAGCAGCCAGATGAGGACCAGCACCAATGCGGGCACAGCTGTCCAGATGACAGTCTTCACAAATCGGAGGACGGCCTGTGGACTGCCAAGCTGGGATGACTCATCTGATGCTGTAGTGACCTCAGCAATCTGCTCAAAGGAATCTGCCTGGTCAGCAGAGGAGTCCACGCCAGGCTGTGGCTTGAAGTCCATAGCACCAGAAGCTGAGTCAGCATGCTGCTCAGCATGTGCTGTCAGACTATGCTGGTTGCTGTCTGTGGGAGTGATCTCAGCAGGCTCTGATTGTGCAGTCTGCTCACTGCCAACCTCAAATGCAGCTGGCTGATTGAACAATTGGCTTGAGGATTGGTCCTGGAGCTTCTCAATGCTCTGAGCTGTCTGCTCAGCCGCAGCTGATGAGTCAGCAGGCCGGCTGAACCGAGGCCTATCTGATGCCCACGCTACAAGCTGCTGAAGCTTGGACTGTGACACAGCACTGAGAGGGTTTGTAGGAGGGCCCTGCTCTGTCCTGGCAGCATGAGTCTGAGGCTGTGCCTTGAAGGCATCAGCCTCAGGCCATGACTCAGCAACATTGGCTCCCAGCTCTGACTCAGCAGATGGACTTTCTGCTTCTGTCTCAGTCTCGCTAGGCTCAAGCTCTTGAGCATGAGCTTCAGGCTCCGAGTTAGCACTATCAGCAGGGTCTGACTCTGACTGAGCGTGCTCAGGCACAGCATCATGAGTTGCACTCTGCTCTGGGCCTGAGACCAACACAACAGACTCAGGTGCTGAGTCTTGAGCAGCAGCTGCTGCGTCTGACGGCTGGCGTGTAGTACTAGCTTTTGACATAGGCGGACGCAGAGTCTCTACGGTACCTAGCCAAAAAAGCATCTCGTCTGTCAAGTCATGTGCAGCAGCCAACTTCTAGCTGTAAGAGCAGCAGTGCATATGCATGCTCCAGCTGTGGTTGAGGTGAGTCACAATTCAAGGAATTATGCCGGTATGCATAATGCTGACCACGCTATTGGCAATCCTCACTGCAATATTGGCATTTGAGAACCGACTTGATAGGTCAGCACATTTCAGGGTTTACGTGTGTCAGTGGAGACTTGACTGCTTGATCGCTGCAACTGTGTTGAGGTCTGCAGGTGGATCGTACCTTCAGTAGAGGCTTGAATGCCTGCGGTGCCATCCACTCGAGGATCTTGCTCAAGCAGAGTGGCGTCTGGCGCCAGGTCTGCTTTGCCAATGTCATCATGAATGACGTCATCTGCAGCTGCTGCTGTGTCAGATGCTGGTGACTCAGTCTCACAGTGATCAGCTATCACATGCTCTGCAGACGCCAGCTGAAGCTCATCAGGCTGCTTGAGTTCAGCAGTGATTGCCTCCTCTGACAGGGATGCCCACTCAGGCATGCTGTCTGTCGTCTCAGCCTCGGCCACTGCTGGCTCAGCCTCGGCCACTGCTGGCTCAGCATGAGCCACTGTTGGCTCAGCTTCAGCCACTGCTGGCTCAGCATCAGCCACTGCTGGCTCAGCATCAGCCACTGCTGACTCAGCCTTGGCCACTGCTGGCTCAGCATCAGCCAATGCTGGCTCAGCCTCAACAGGTGGTGACTCAGCCAGGATGTCTGCTGCTTCGGCCTTTGCTGCTGGTGCATCAGCCTGAGCTGATTTGGGCTTGTAAGCAATTTCTGTTGGCTCATTGGAAGGCTGCTGCTCAGTCACAGCAGACGTCCCAACTGCTTCATGGCCGCCCCCATGCACTGCATCATTCACATACACCGTGAGTTGCCCGCAGATATGTGAGCCAGTCCTTTTGCAGGCTGTGCTGCGCAAACAGCAAGCATTGCTTGCGCTGTGTAACAAGACCGCTTGCTGCACTCCCCACAAAAGTAGTCATCACCCTGCCATGGGCAGTGGTACTACTGGACACTTGGCAGACTCGCAAACTTCTACAGGTGATGAGTGACCGTGTTTGCAGTCGTTGATTTGCTCTCTGTCGACCTCCCAGCACCATGAGACCGCTGTACCAAGCTTACTGCAGGGCCTGGCACCAAGCATAGTGCAGGGCCTGGTACCAAACATAGTGCATGGTGCCGGGCACAATACAACACACGTGCAACACCCAGACCCGCCAGGATGTTGTTTCACAGTGTTGAGTGCACATTGCAATGTGAACCCACGAACCAAATCGCCTTTGCCTTTTCACAGATAGCTGATGAGTAACCCAGCATGTCGTTCTTAGGTGATGCCTCAAGCATAGATGTGCATTGCAAGGTGAACCCACGAACCAAATCGCCTTTGCCTTTTCACAGACAGCTGATACATAACCCAGCATGTCATTGATAGGTGGTGCCTCAAGCATAGTTGGGTAACAGCAGCAAACAGCAGCACAGACCTGGCAAGGAAGGCATGTCCAAATCTTGCCCAGCAGGCTCTGATGACAGCCCAGCTAGTTCCCCAACCGACTCCAATCCCTCCAGCAGCCACAGCCCAGTCCTTGTCAGCAGTGCACCAGCAGCCTTTGGCACGCTGCTCAGGTGGTGACTTAGCCTGTGTGGCTCTGCACTAGTCAGCTGCTTAGGCAGCTTCTGAGATGATGTCATGACCTGCCGCCATAGGTCTCCTGGAGCTGCCATTGCATGCTGGCCCCAGTGAGAGCCCACCTGCAATTTTGCAATTCGTAACCCAGTTTTGTCTCTTTTAGCATTGCTTTGCAGACTATGAAGAAGGCCTTGCATCCTTGAGACGCTGATACGATATGATTGCATGGCAGTGGTTCTCCTTGGGCATGGCACAACTGTCCCAGCTGGATGCAAGGGTGGCTCAGCGCACAATGGATGCAGATTCACAAACAGCATTTGCAGCTGGACAGATACAGGTCAGAAGTGCATCTCACAGAGTCACAAGGCACATCCCAGCAGCGTTACTGTGCTTGCAGCAGGCAGCATCTAGTTATTAATGCGGCTCTTCCAGTATCAACAGTCAAGCGTTCCAGCACAGCCTCACCTGCTCAATGCCTTCCTCCAAGCCCTGCTTGGGCACCAGCTGGGGTAGCCCCTCAGCAGCTCGCTGACAGCTCTGCCAACAGCTTGCCACCCCTCTTCCAACCCCTTGAGACATCCTGTTGAAGGACATGCTCTGGATTCTATGCCAAGCATACAGACCAGCTGTACCAGGCTCATCACCTCCTGCTGGTCCTTCTGCTGGTGCCTCATGCTGAAATGCTTTGGATGGGGAAAGAGATGTGGGTAGGCAAGACATGACTGCAGATGTGGCTTGATGCCAGACTTGCAGAGGCCCCTGTGTGATGTGCTGCTCCCAGGAGGGGGTGTCTGAGGGGTGCTGCTGGTCAGAGGGGTGGGAGTGGGCACTGAGGGGTACCAAGGGTGGAAGCTTGCTCGCTGCCTGCTCAGCCATGCCTGCACGCAATGCGCAGCATCCTTCTGTACAGCTATTGGGCATTGCCCGTCTGCAATGTGTTTTGAAGCCAATGCGTTTTGAAGAAAGTAGGCGCCTTGATGGGCCAGGCGACATTGCACAATGTACTCAAAAGCCAAGGCAGCAGAATATGACATGGCTTGCCCGTAACATAATGCTGCAGCATCTGTACAAAACAACAGGGAAAGAATGATGCACACAAAAATGGCAGCACAAGCAACGGTGACCTGCAATTTGCTGGAATGCTTAGGCTGGGATATGACAGTCTGCATTATGCACAGTACAACATGCAGCACCTTTCACATTGAAGCAACATGCCAAGGTGATGTTGCTAGACAGTCTGCAGCGACGGATGAGTATCATTACAGCACAGGTGCGCACCTGACATCGCTTGTTGCCAGCTGGCAGCAGGAGGGGGCACGGCAGCAGGGGGAGCAAGCATGAAGGCTGTGCCACCACACAAGGCCATGAGTAGCACAGCTGTCAGCAGCCTGCTCCAGCTGAACCTGCCTTGCCCTGTAACAACAGATGCCACCGCAACACTCAGACCACAACCACACCCATGAGTCAACTTCTGGCCCCACGCATCATGCAACATGATAGATGCCTTTGCAGGCTCATGAGAGCGAAGGTGCATCATGTCCTAAGTGAGTTCAGGCAGTGTGGGGGCAGCTGCAACCATAACATCAGGACTCAGTCATCACTTTGCGGCGCATCAGTAGACAGTAGTAGACTGAGCCCTCTGGCTTTGCTGTGCAGCTATTCTGCTGTGCAGCATTCCAAGACCACTATTGCTGCAGTGCACCTTCACTGAGAAGGTCTGCCTGCTAGATGCTGCTGACTGTCAGCTTGTGCAGACTGTCAGCCAATGAGGCAAGCAAGCTGTCAAAGCAGAAGGGGAGGGCTACCTTCGGGGGTGTGCTTGGCGAGCTTGCGCGCTCTTCTCTGCTGTGCCTTCTTGCTCAGAGCTGCAGTCAGTGAGTCCTGTCCATCCAGATCCTTCCTTGCAGCGCTCCCACTGCCTATCCCTACAGTGTAGCACCACTGTCTAGTGATGCACACTAATACCTTGTGGTTAGTTGTGGCATGTTCTGTGAGTTAGCAAGGCTCTTATTTACTTCACAAGGAAGCGTCTTTGAATGGCATGTTACCTTGACTCCTGTACACTTGTCCAACAAAGATTCCTTGTCCTTTGAAAGACAAGAGTTGACATGCTTTTGGCTGCAAGAGGTATGCCAAGCTTGACTGTGAGGAGTATCCTGAAACATCTTCACAACATGAAAAACAAACAAGCGCACCTGGTGTGGCAGCATATCTCTTAGCCAGTGAGGAGGTAGCAATTACTGTGGAGGCTTTGATCTCCCAGGGAGCTCTGGGGGACTGCACTGAAGGGCTGCCTGCCAGTTGTGCCTTTGAAGGCCTAGTCAACAATGGGCTGGGCTGGCCTTGTGCTTCAGTACCCTGCACTCAACGTCAGTTTGTTGGGTGTAGCAAGCAGGGCGATGCCTATGTGCTCAAAGCATGGCCTGCCAGCTGTGACTGAGGACGCTGTATGAAGGCTTGGGATGGGATAGGCTGTGCATGTTTGACCTAACTTCTGTGTACTCACTTCCTCACACTCACTTCCTCACACTCACACATATGCAGCGGCATGTTCTGTCTTGACACGTCAGGATTCAGCTCAGCGCCAAAGGATCAGCCACCGCCATCTTTGCAACACTAGCTTGAACACCTATCCCATGTCAGCTGTACCTGAAGTGCTGAAGAACCCCAGAGTGGCCTGAAGCGCCCACAATGACCTGGAGTCGTGCACATAAAAAGGTGTTCCAGAAAATCATGGAGCCTACCTTCTTGTCTGAGCTAAGTAGTGCGCCTCTCTCAGCTGGTGGAGGCACAGCTTGACTGTAACCACCAAGCATGTGAGCATCCCTTGTGTCTGAGCCGATTGTGTGTGAGGGTCCCACACCCCCCTCAGACCCCCTGCCAGCATCAGGTGAGGTCTCAGCCTGTGCTGCATCTTCCCTGACACCTCCTGAGACGGCCTTTCCTGAAGCTGTTGGGGATGCCCTCGAGACCTCTGGGGCTGCCTTGGCGGCTGTAGAATCCTGATTCAAACCAGCTGCCTTAGAAGGCTCTGCCTGCTGCTGGTGCTGAAACTGGGAAAGCTCAGACCCATTTGCGGCATCCCTATGCCTGAGGCTTGCTGCCTGATGTGGCTCCAGCTGAGACTGCTGCCCAGGCAGTGTTTTGGGCAGCTGCAAAGGCTGCACTGCAGCTGATGCCGTTGATTTGACAATGGCAGCAGCTGGGGTTGCAGCTTCCTGGTTGGTTGGTGCAGAAGCTGCTGCGGCAGCTGCTTCAAAGGCTTGTTGCTCCTTCTCTGGCAACCAGGGGAATCCTGCAGATGCGCACATGCTGTTGCTTGGCGTCGAGCCATAGATCAGCTGAGGAACTGAGCAGTGCAACGCTCGAGGCAGGCTGAGCACAAATGGTCTTGTCAGGGCAAGTTGCACATTGCACCTGGTTTGTGAGGCGGCCGTGCATGGTATGACGCTTTTTGTGCAAGAGTAAGACTGCTGAGCAGTGTGCAACAGAGAATTCCAGAAAACAAGACAGAGATAGCTGACAGCAGAGCACAAATACTTGCAACAATCAGAAACACCAGGCTTTCTGCAAAGAAGGCACAAGCTAAAGTCTGAGCTTGTTACTGCTTCACAAGAGGCAGGCACAGTCAAAGCGAGCTGCTCTTCCAATGCATTGTTCTGCCACTGCATGCTCTCTTGCGAGACCTACCTGATGGATACTGGAAAGCCAGTGCCTTTCTGGGTCCCTTTGTTGCCCTTTGCTGCTGGAGGGCAGCATACTGCTGCCTGGTGAGCCCCTTGTGTAGCAATGGCACCCGTCCCTGCAGCACTGCTGCAGGCTCAGCTGCCTCCTCAGTCACCTTGGCAGCTGCCAGAGAAGCTTTCTTGCCAGCTGCTTGCTGGACAGGGTCTGGAGATTGTGGCTCACGAGCCTCCCTGGAGCTTGACCTTGACCTTGCACGACCTGCATGACACCATGCTTCTTCAGATGTACAGCTCTGAGAGGCATCCCACTGAGCAAAGTCTACTGCGCAATCTGTTCTTCTACTGGCTTGACCATTTGCAGGATGAGCAAATGTATGTGTGCCTTGTAGGGTGCCAAACACTCTGAACTAAAAGGTTTTGTCACGCTATTCAGCGATTATCACGCTATTCAGCGATTATCACAGGAGCCTCCTAAGGCATTAGCCCAGAGGCCAAACACTCGCAGTCACTTCTGGTCATGCACAGTGGACTGAGACTTGTTTGAGTCATCGACTCTGCTGCATCTGTAGACATGACAATGAGCTGGGCAAACTTGAGATGCAAACACAGCAGAACAGGACAGCAATTTCTCAAGGCTACCTGAATGCAAAATATGGTCACAATGTTGTAAGACTGATCACCTGAGGGCGATGCTTGCTTGGCAGGGGTTACTGATGCCTTCACCCTGGAAGCAGTGGGGGTCAGGGACCCCTGGGGGTGCAGGGGTGGCTTCTGAGCACTCACAGACTTGGAGCCTGAGCGGCTTGCCCCTTGATGCACAAGGCGTGATGGTTCAGGCGTGACCGCTTGTGCCAATTTTGGCACAACCACAGGTGAGACAGCCGTTACCCTAGGCAAAGCAGCCTTCACCCCACTCTGCAACCCCCCTTGCTTGATACCATCTGCTGCAGGACCCCTTGACAAGAGGCTTGGCACAACAGATGGCGAGGGCGGGCTAACCACCGGTGAGTCAGCTGTAACCACTGATGGTGCTGTTAGTGCAGGTGGAGAGGGGGTGAGCATGGGTGAAAAGCTGGGCACAGCTGGGGGTGGGGTGAGGCTAGGACTGAGCGTCCTGGCTGCTGCTGCTGGCTGCTTGCTCCTGGCAGGCGGAGTCACTGACACAGCCACTGGCATGACCTACGCATTGATGACAGATAGTTAGTCATTGGTATCTGGCATTACTACTCACGCAATGACCTTTGCAACATGAGCGTTGTGTGCAAATAGCAGACTACCTCTGCTTTTTGAGCTGTGACTGTCTTAATGTATCAAGTTGATGCAATGGCAAGACCACAGAGTAGCAATCAGCCTGACAACAGGTCTCTGGCTATGTTGGTTGGCATCTGTAAACAGGCAGCAGCATACATCATATGTACATGCAGTGTTATCAAGCAGCACATATGGGGGTCCATAGCCCACAGCAACCCAAAGACTCACGAAGGCTGCGTGAGCATCACGATTGATGCTTCAACAGGTGCTTGCCAAGAAGATGCCACCACGTTGCTAGGCGCATGTGACCAGCTCAGGATCTGACGATGGCATTGCGCTGAGGCCTTTACTTGCAAGCTGTCTGTCAGGTTCTCATTTGCAGGCAGACTTTGGACAAGCTACCTGAACCAGGTTCAGCTTTGGGATCTGTGCCTTCACAATGCTGCCGGCAACTGCAGGCTTCTGTGCCAGCTCCTCTTGGGGACCAGCATGCAGCCCATCAGGCAGCACCGCACCTGCCTGCTGCACCAACCCATCTGCAAGCTCAATAGACGTGCCTGCAACTGCCACCTGCAGAGCAGCAGCTAATCATGAGCGCAGCACAGACAGTACAGGTTGTTTTGTCAAACCATAGCAACTGCACTCAATGTCTGCTGTCGTTACGTGCGCATGTGAAAGTCATCACTGCTTGTGATTCCTGCAATCAACTTGTTACATCACCTTGCAATGTGAGCTCTGAATGTGGAGAATGCTGATGATCAATGCCATGTCCATGCACAGGAGTGTCAGATATTGTAGCCAAAAGCATGCATGTCAATGTTCAAGACTGTAGCATAGGCTCCACTTCGAGCTGGTCAAACTTAACCATTGCTTTCCAGTACCCAATACATTGGGAACCCTCCTTGTTGCAGAAATGTTGCGCAAAGGCTACCAGCTGGCCGTGAGCCAATGCACTGCAGCCCATCAAGGCACGAGGAAATGCTGACCTACCTCTGTTGGCACCGGCTGCAATGACAGAACGCTAGCCTTCACTGCCGACAGAATGGGTCTTCGTGCTCTGGGAAACACTGACTGCTTTCTAAAAGCCGGTGACATCTTTTCTGGCAGCTGCCCAGGATTCCTACTGTCTGCTGGCTTGCCAAGCATAGTGGGTGACTGTGCCACACCCATCTGAGCTGCCATGTCAGCAGATTCACTGGACACTGTTTTGCCTTGCACAGGTGCTGAGCTAGAGGCTGCTTCAGACCTGCTAGGCTGCTGGACTGCCTGTCTCGACTTGTCCAAGTTGGCCCCTGAGCTTGCCTGAGAGGCATTCTTTGCTGTCAGAGGAGTGACCGGCAGATCTGGTTTCAGCCCTGCAGGACTACTTGAGACAGGTGCCTTGCTGGTTGCAGGCTTGCTCATCAACTCTGCCTTTGGGACAGCCTTTGCCACTGAAGCCGCATGCAGGTTTGCCTGTTGGGCTGGAGGGATGGTGGAGGCAGCTGCCTTTGCTGTCAAAGCAGTGACTGGCAACTCTGCCTTTCGGCCTGCCTGTGTAACAGGAGGCTTGAGAGCAGACCCTGGCACATCTGTCTGGTCGAGCATCTCTGCAGCCACATGACAGCCTGATGGGGCTACAGATAGACCTGCAGCATGTAGTGAAGCAGGGTTCCCTGAAGATGTTGCCTGCTGATGTGCCTGGTGTACGGTAGGCTGCTGCTTTGACTGCTGTAAACTGAGCACAGCACTGGACTGCTTCGACTCCTCTGGGCCTGATGCAGCCTGTGTGGACACCTTGGCAGGCACAGTAGGCAACTGAGCAGGCTTCAGAAGCATCTGTGTACTCTCAAAAGGCCCCTTGACAGTCTGAGCGTCTGCATCAGGTGACTTCAAAGGCACTTCCAGAGCCTCAGAGGGCATCACAATTGATCCTGAAGGCACTTGAGCTGACTGGAAAGGCGCTGCTGGTAGTTGAGTGGGCCTCTCAGCTGGCCTGATTGGCACTGCTGCAGGCCTGAAGGGCCCTGCTGTTGGCCTAGAAGGCACCTTTGCAGGCTCAGATGGCACCTGTGCAGGCCTCAAAGGCTCTGCTGCTGCAGCAGAAGGCACCTCTGCAGTTTGAAAGGGCACTGCCGCTGGCCTGAAGCGCTGTGCTGCAGCCTTGGGTGAGGGCTCAACCCTTTGCAGAGGCACTGCTGCCTGACCAAAACGCACTGCGGCTGGTCTGAAAGGCACAGGTGCAGCCTCGGCAAAGCCTTCTGCAGGGCTAGCATCCAACTGAGGGGCATGGCTTGCATGGGGCAACACATCCCTTCCCTGCCATGAATATCACCTTGATCAGACCACAACAGGAGAGGTACATGCATAAGGTTGAAACAACCATCAGATGTTGCCAGTGCAAGTGCAACAGGTTGATGTTGCTGATAAGATGAGTAAAGAAATTGTAGACAAGCATAGGTGATGCATGACCCACTGCAGGCATCAGGGCTGATGGCTACATTACGGCAGGCTTAGTGACGTGCTGCAAAAGGGATACATTTTGAACAGACTGCCCCTGGAAGCACTACAGTGATGCCTTGCCCAAGTGATGATTTGCTATCACACAACAGACGCTCCAGGTGCACAAGTTGAACTTCAAATTGCCTTGGAGGCTTTTAAGAACATGCTCCAACAAAGAACAATGATGTCAGCTTGAAAGTGTAGGATATATGGTGCAAGGAGACAGTGTTCAGACCAAGAGTATGGTGAATTTAGCAAGATTCGGATGTGCAATGCATCAAGGTTCACCTTCGCAGCCTGCTGGAGGTGTGCGTTGCTATAATGCACCACTGTACTACTGGCTTGCAGCACGTCTTCTTGCTCCCTCCCCTGCTCTGCTGTCTTGCCTTGCAATGCAACATGAGCCCTCTCTGCAGCAGGTAGCAAATGTTATCTCTTTTGTGTGATGTGACTTTGGCCTGTATAAATGCTGACATGACACGTTTGGTGCTTGGCTACAGCACAACACCATGTCCATACCTTGCCTGACAGGTTTTGAAATTGTGTCTAATTGCTGAGGTCAGCCTGCATGCCTACTGTTGCTTGCCATGATGCTGCACAGCTTTAGAAGTGCTGTGCAATCAACGCTGCTTGGGTAAACAAATTGAGTGCAGGTGTTGCAGTTACAGAGTGTGTTGTGTACAACGATACTGTTTTGGATTACACAGCCAGACATAAGGTGAATGTGCATTATTGGAGAGTGTCACGAGCTGCAATGATTTGTTTTGTAGAGGCGCTGTCCAGGAGTTTCACACTGCGTTCAAGCGTGCAACATCACTCGCTAAGACGAGCCAGGCCAACAACGACATTCATTCTCTGGGCAGGAAGCAGGCTCGACAAGTGTATTAATCCACAAGTAAAATTCGTATCGCGAGCGTGTCACTGAATGGAGCGACTATCGGTCGGGTGCACGACCAGAGGCGACAAAGAAGCTGATGACCTAAATCATCGCACAGCTGACAGTTTAGGTCTATGCCAGCAATCTCACCTGGATTGACCTCAGCACCCTGATCAGCTGCTCCTCCAGCTGGAAGGACTGACTCCGAATGTCTTGCCTGCTTGAGCTGACTTGGGGATTGGTGCTGGCCAACCGGGCTGGAGAACCTGTGGGATATCCATACTGCATACTCTGTTTTGTTCATCAACATTGCAGCTGCTCTAAAGTCTCCATAAACACAGTCTGGACATAGATCTGTCTAGTGCATGCAGCCATAGCAAGCACAGCATGCATGTCTTTGCAACAAGCTCAACTGGAAGACATGGACGCGTGCAAAGCACAAGCTAATCTTTGCACCATTGGTATGGTGACAGTTTCATGAGCAACTATTCTGGTGTGTGTGTGCTGTACATGACAGCATCAGACTGAATGTTGAATGAGCACATCAGGTGGCTATACAAGTGCTGTGAAAGGCATGGAAGACCTATAACTGCAAGCATCCAGGGAAGCTGCCAAACAAGTAGCAAGTCCAAGGCAGCCTTGATTGTGACAAGATGGCACACCCATCGATATGCATAGTCTGTGAAGCACACACTGCTAAACATGTGTGGTAAGCGTTTACCTGGCAGCAACAGCCTGCCTGACAGGCACAAAGGCTTTTGGTGAGAAAGCAGTGACTCGCATATTTGAAGACTGCCTTCCTGTCGACGAAGGCGGTTTGGGTGACAATGTCCCTCGTGGTGAGCTCCCAGCAGCCATACTTTGAGTTTCTAGTGATGCGTCCATCTTTTCAAGTCTTTGCTCTGTGGCCTGCAGTGAGAGAACACTGAAGGCACACAGACAAGGATAATCTGCAGCAGTGCAGCATCATCGTATGACAGAGCTGAGTCAGCAAGTCACTCCAGTCAAATTGCAGGGCTAGCAGACCACTGGGCATGATAGAGCTGTCATAGGGGCAAGCAAGCATGTCACTTACCGACTCTATCGTCAGTGCGCGTCTTAAACCTGCACACCAACCAAATTGGCAATATGCACGTGTGCACAGCAAAAGCAGCACTTTGAGCACGCAGCCAGATATATACCAGTTCGTGGTGAGGGCATAAGATCCTCAATTTCGCTGTCTGAACTGCTACTGTCTGACAGGCCTACACCGGTTGCTCGTGCCTTAGCGTATGCTTCTCGAAAAGCGTGCAGTGGGGTATAAGTACCTGCAAATTCCCAACAACGCAGTCTTTCTGCCTGAATAGACCAGCTGTTTAAGAGAAGTCCGCGACATGCGGCGGAGCTGCGCGAGTTGAAGACAATGTGATGTGTCAGCCAGACGCATCAATGCAAATGCAGTAAGTTGGCAGTTACCCCTGAAGTCCATCTAGTAAGCCATCGATAGCTGCTACATGTTAGTCACTCAACGGGCAATGCTGGGCGAGCAGCGGGTGACATGGAGCGATGGGACACGGGGAAGCCGTGTCCTGTTGGTGCTGCTCTATCGCTTCAGCACATCGAACTGCGCCCAACAGCTCTCTGCCTAACCAGTTTCCCTGAATTCTAAACATCTGTTCTCGTCCCAGGGATTCTCCCAACATTCGGAAAGCGAGTTTGCTATCAATGCAACTTTGCATGCAAGCCGCCGGCCCTTTTGCGTGCTAGGTGCAGCTTGTTGATCGAGGTGGCACTTGACTGGTCCCTATTCAGCAAGTATGGCTGAG
>JAABUP010000647.1_pt1 | contig 75039 bp, 110 predicted proteins | sample 5559201 | NCBI WGS metagenome assembly JAABUP01 (sample SAMN10711887, study PRJNA513373) | rock metagenome | isolation source: Antarctica rocks | place: Antarctica | reverse complement strand
TTGCTCATGTCACTTTTATCGCCTGATTTGTAGACAGCGGTGATCAAGCCAACAGACAACTGCTTGGGAAAGTGACTCACAAGCATCAGATTGAAAATGACTAACAGACAGCTGTGCAAAACTTCACCGCCATCCTTGACCATTTGTAAAGCCGTCTCGCAGTCTGAATTCCGAAGCTGGCCAAGTTCAGGTGCAAGCACTTGAATGTTAGCACCTTTTGCGTTCGAGTTTGCATGTGAGCGCTCCGAGCCTTTCAACCCGCGACCCGTTCGATGCGAAACCGCTGCTTGAGTCAAGCAGCTTGACAAACAAGTCAATGCGAACCCTGATACGAACCCTATAGCAACAGGCAATTCGCAAAGCCCCTCAAGGCAAGATGTCTCGTTCATGGCGCCGTCTGTATATGCCAATCCTCAGGACCGCCACTTAGATTCGAAGAACATATCAGTAGCTTTGGATGAACTGAACAAGGAGCTGCGATTTGGCGGTCGCGTCACCTGCAACTTGTCGTCGAGCGGTTTGACACTGGACTGTGTCCGTGGCTTGCCAGCTCAGTTGCGATCTTTGTCGGCGGACACTCGGGTGTACGCCCTTGATCTCTCACTCAACCGCATCACAGCTGGCTGGGCAGAACTGCTGCCAATAGTTGAAGACTTCCTGAGCGCTAACACAGTAGAATATCTGGACCTGAGCTTGAACTATCTGCCAGCGCTTCAGACGTTGCAACAGAGTGATGTCTTACTGCGTGGCTATGCAGCATATGGTGAGAGACTAAGTCTCGGCGTCGACGGCAACTTCCTGACAGGCAAGCAGGAGTACGATCGCTGGGTTCTTGGTGCCAGGAAGTTCAAGCGCGAAGCTTATGGCTGTTCGTACGATAGTGACTAGCAGCATCACTCTCAAGTCGTCACTAGGTAGCTCATGCCGCTGGTCGTCTGCGTGGTTCATCACTAGTGTGTTGTTGCCCCACGAGTCAGGGTGTTGCAAATTTTGCCAATGAGAGCCCGTTGAGTGAACCATCAGTCTGCACACCTCAGTGCACGCTCTTTTTGTTTGGTTGCTCCAATTTACTCTGCAGTATTGAATGCTGCTTTTGGTATTGCAGACTCTGCCGTTAAACAGCCTTATTCAACACTTTCACAATATCAACCCCTATACAATGACGTTGTGTGACATGTACGAGTGGTGTGAAGCACCTAGGACCCTTACTTGCAAAGGGTTTAGCATGCATGCGTCGTGTGATTCCCGAAGCATCCTTTACATGCTGCTTGCTAATGCTGCAGCAATTGTTGTATATGCATCCTGCACTCATGTATTTTGCACTCTGCAAAATCCATTCAACATCACAAGCAGCATTACAGGCCAGCTGAAGATGTTTCCTGAAGATAATAAATCCTTTGGTAACAATTTTGACCACCAAAGTAACGACAAGGCAAGATCAACAACAACGGTGTGCGTGCAACGAAGTGTACATGACTGCATTTGCCAGAAGTGTCGTCCAGGACGTTGCCATGTCGCGTTTTGTTGCCTACTTAAGTGATATACAGCACGAATGAGCCTGACAGCAGCAAAGTTACATGCAGCATAAGCTGATGATGAAACGAAGCAAGGACAAGGTCATCAGGAAGAGCTGTAACTGCTTGCTGAGCAATGCGCATGGCATCCCATGAGATGCTATCTTGTTTCATGCAGCTAGCACCAGAATCTTGCCCATCGAAGCACAACCTAAGCTTGCAGCTTGAGCAAACCAAGCTTCTTGGGTACTCTGTCATGACTAGTCACCACGTGGTAGTGAACAAGGAATGGGCTCGGCCTAGCAGTTGAATTTACAGGGTTTTTATCAAGGGGTCCGTCCTGCTTAGTCATGCAACCCCATCACATAACCATGACATCATCCTGAAAAGGCTTGGTAATAGCAAATGGTCAGTGGTCAGTGTTGTAAATATGTATACGGATCCTGACGGTGCATAAGGCGGTGCATACTGGAAGCTAATGTGCATCGTCACGGATCCTGACGCTGCATACCAAACGCTAATATGCAGTCAGCAAGGCGAATGAAGTGTTGGGAAAGCACTGCAGCAGGTTGTGGCATGATGGCAATGCCGCAGTGACCAGCAGGAACCACCTGGAACGGGAGCTATTAAAAAACCTTCAGCACCTCATATGACACAGCCCTCACATCCGTTTGAGTTCGTTTACACAAGCCAATTCAAGTGGCCAGATGATGTCATAGAATCTAAGACCGCAACTGCGCTCTTGATCTTGAGTGCATGAAGTGCCATAACACCTTAGCAAGGCACAGCAGGCCCTACTTCGTGTATGTCCTACTAGGAAGAGCTGAAGCATGCAGCAACACTTGCTTGCATCTAGACAGTGGCAATACTGAGGCTCAAGCCCGTGCAACAGAGCTGCTGTATTCAATGCGGGCAGCACCAGCGCCGACACCCTCAGTTGAACCTTCTCCACCCACAGAAATGTCCACAGGCGGTCGCATTTGGGAGCAGGTTGCCAGAGCCTGCAAAGCATACATTTGCTCACATTGTGTTGTTGTACATGTGTCACATATCCACCACGGTGACTGACGGGATTGTGTTCATGTCAGTCGACGATCACTTCTGCCCCAGCTCGCATGTCATGAGTCAGTAAAAGCGCATGACAAAGGAGGACAAAGTACACTGATATCCTATCTCACATGCAGTTTGAACATGAGAGCTTGACGGAATGAACAAGCAGCATGCGCACCGAACACACAGTCACTCATGCAGATTCCTGATCCTAACAATGCCTCACAACTCAAATGCACAATATCTGAAGTGACCATACCTTGTGCACAGGGTCGTTCAGGAACTCATTGACAGAGTCCTCATCCAGCTTCTCATGATTGTCAATGGCCACATACGCCTGTTGTTCCAGGATGTAGTCAAACCTAGGTGCCCATTTCCTGCTTCCAAGGCGCGCTGTGTAGGAGCAGTTGTCCACCATGAACGCAACACCCCTGGCATGCATGTATGGATTCAGACTGTCGGTGGCCTCAATGATGCTCTCATTGCAGATCTCACTGTATGGGTGGCCCTGCAACTCACAGCAATTACATCAGCACCAGCATGCAGCACAAGCAGAAGGCGCTGTTGAGACAGCTAGCTTAGGGTCCAGATACAAAGCTGCACTCAAAACTGTGAGTTAGCTTGTCAGAACGTAGTGCCTCCTCAGATACTAAGCATGAGCAGTACTGAGATCAGCAAATGACAGCATGCATAGCGTTGATGCCAGATCAAATAACAACATTCTCCGGGCTGCAGCCTCTGGAGGCTTCCCTTATGATCGCTGAAAAGCATAAACTCCTCTATTCTTTTCAAAGCACAACATGGGATATATGCAACTGACCTTCTCTCTGAGCACTTGGACGGTTGCCATCATAGTAGCAATGTAGACACCAGCAGTGAAGGGGTTCAGGGGAATGTCCTCCTCTTTACGAGCAGCTCTCACCCTCTGACCCACTTCCTACAAAAGTTGCAAGCCGATCAAGATACTAAGATCATTGGGTTTTAGCATAGCCATTATGCTTACCATCAAGTCGAAGCTAGTACGCAAACTCACAATTCTCTTGAGATTTTGCAACAAATACAGCATCTGCATGTAGCGGGGCACGTGTTCTGTCTGATAGCTAGGGCTTATCAGAACGTACCAAAGTTTCCTGCCGAGTGAGTATGCATTGGAACTGACCAGAGAGGAGACTCATGATTATTGCGCTCTGGTTGGTGCCTTACAGCATCAAGCCAATACCTTTGTAACTACGTTGCCTGCTAGCTCTCCCAGCAACAGCTTGGGTTCCGGAGCTTTGTTGCTATGTCTGGCAACAGTGTTCAGGGTGATGAGATGCGCGAGGAGCTGCCATTTGGGCAGACAGCATCTGTGGTCAACGGAGTTGTATCACCCATGGTGGATGGTACGACGCCACTGACCACAGATGCTGTCTGCCCAAATGGCAGCTCCTCGCGCATCTCATCACGCTGAACAGAGCATTGGGTCATTGGAATGACCCAGCATGGCCACATAACTCACAGCGTGCAACAACGAAGAGATGCTGTGGCACATACTATGCTGTCTCCCTCATCCAACACACAGTGTTTGCAGAGGTTCTGATGTGCACCTGCTTCCCAGCATCTGACAACATGCAAGGACAGTTGAGCTGATACAATCTGTCACTTGTAAGAATAGGGGAATGCAGCAAATGGTACAGGACAGGCATCCAGACAGACTGCTCGGGAAAGACAAGGCTTGTCCCGCACGTACCTAGCTCATCATGAACTGGATAGCGTTGTTAGTACTATTGTCATTGTTGTTATTATCCAGGCACTCTCACCTTCCAAAGGTACGTCTGGTCAATCTTGCCCATGGGAAATCGGTCAAACCTGTCCCCAGCTTGTACAACAGACTTGATCTCATTGCCGCTGGCCACATCCTCATAGATCTCGTAGCAGATGTCCATAGCTGGTCCATGCGATGCTGCGTATGCCTCCTTGAAAATCTTCTTGCCGGCATCATCAAGCTTCTCGTATACTGCTAGCATGCCCTGAGTGCTGATGGTCTTGCTGATGGGGCCTGTGATGCTCTCCACACTGTTCTTGAAAGCGTCGTCCTCACTGTACACACATCAATCAACACATCAATGACACATCAATCAAGCCAGATCAGACCAGGTCAGATCACATCAGCTCAAACAAATTCACTTGCTCATTGCATTGGCAGCGCCACAGCCACAATGCTGTTAGAGCTTTGCAGTTACACATTGTACGCTTGCAAAAATACTAAAACGACAAGCGCCCGCTGTTCATAAGAAGCTTTCTATGCTGTTCAAGCTTGTGGGTTCCATCATATGTAAGGTGATGCTCATCACCAAGAATATGACCCAGTGAAAAGCAGAATCTGGCTGTGCATTGCCTTCTGACTGCCATGCATATGCATGGGAACACGCCCACAAGAAGGCAATGCAAGGGCACACTTGCAAACACATGCATGATGCGACCTGCTGCATGTACACGCTGTATAGCATCTGCTTGGTGACAGCACCTAGACGCACAAGATCCCTACAGCAGCAAACACTCTCACACAACTGCAACGCCAACAGCATGCGCTGACCTCATGCCCTGGCGAGTGAACCGCCTGAAGAGGCCCTCCACCATTCCATGCACAGCTCCCAGCAGTATGCACCTCTCTCCATAGATGTCACTCCTGTACTCACTCTCCAGAGTGGTTCCAAAAGCGAAAGGAGCTCCTACTCCAATTGCCCAGCCCACTGCAATGTCTGCTGCAGTGCCAGTTGCATCCTGCGCAAATGGCAGACTCAAGTTTGCACAGTCCGTGTATTATAGACATTGATGCATGATAAGTATCATGCAAGCACTGCCAAACTGCAAGAGCCTGCACATCATCCTGATGGGATGTTATTTGGCATATAAGGTGGAGTGCTTGTAAAGGCTGCATCAGGATGATCCACCTCACTGGCCATTCCTATGCAAGCTTGTATGAATCTTTGCATAAAAAATCTGCGCCTTAAATGCCAACAGCTAGCACACCTGTAATACCTAAAACATCTCCACAATGCAGAATAACGCGTTTTTACTGTCCCCAGACGTTTCTCTATTTAGATATCTGGTGTGGGGATGACGTTTTTGAATTAAAATAGTCGTTTTGGGATTGAAAAGAGCTGCTGTATTCCTGATGCACAAGCGATGATTCTGCACTTGCATTGAGTGCTGCATGACAGACAGTGCAGGTTGCCAGACCTCTGCTCACTTGATGCGGACGCAGCTCAAAACAAACATTGACACCTGTGGATGATGAAGCACAGCTTGAACAGCAAGCTTGCATGTGTCATTAAAGATTGGCATGCATTAGATATGTTGATGATGCAGTTCAGGTTGTAGTCCACTGTACCTGCTGTACTGCAAAGGAGCAGTTGATGCCAGCACCGTTGACAGACTTGCCCTGCTCATACAGCCTGCGCACTGATGGTCCCATACCCTGCATGTCAGAACGCAGGTGTGTGTCAGCTGACAGAGGGCAGCATCAACCCCCGTTTGTGCACCTCTCGGCATTGCTGAAATGACCTGATCTGGTGCATCCATGACAGAAGGTGTGATACTGCGCTGTGTCGCAGCATGCCGCATGACTGCCTTCGAGACTCTCGTTTGTATCTTATACAGACAAATTATTTCAGACTATACTGAAGCAAACCAGATCACAAGTCACACACAGCTTACACGTTGCATGTACATGCACAGAACAAGGCAAGCCTACCTTGGGTGCAACCAAGACAACATTGATGTCATCTCTAAAATCAACACCATCGTTCTTCAACACTCCCAGCAGAAAGCCGTGTGACAATCCTAGGGTTGCACCAGGCTTCATGGCTGCCAGAATCCTAGGGTACAGGTTAGCCTGCACAGACAGACCAGCTTGACAGCTGACAACTTTGCATGCAAATGGGCAACAGTGTATGCAATGTATTGGACCGCTGCTGTGTCTGATACATTGCTAAGCAGCTTGGCATGATGCGCAACGTGTAAACTTCATCAGCAAAGACTGCTGTGTGCTTTGTAATCGTGCCCCTTGCTGAATGCTAACAGAACTCTTTTGGCAGGACTATGGGCTGACCAATGGCAACAGCCAAGTGAAAGTGTGTCAAGCGTTTGTAGGGAGGCTCAAAACACACATGCTGCTGCTACTGCTGCACTACAGGTGCTCCACCCATCTGTACCTGAGCAGCGTCTGAAATCAGGAGGATGACAAGGTCACTGTCACCAACAACATCAAGGACCTCTCCAAGAGTACCCTGCTCCTCTGTGAATCCACATTGCTTGGCTTCCTCTGCTGACTTTGAGCCTTTCCTGAGGCCGATTGTCACCTTGACGTCCATGTCTGCCTCTGCAAATGAGTCTCGCAGGTTCTGGGCCTGAGCTGGTGCCTGAGATCCCCATCCAAGCACACCAACCTTCTTGATGCCTGCATTGTTACACCGCATGCATCACTGCAGGCTCAGGTAGGCTGCATGAATTCATGCTGAGTCGAAAGGCTGCAGCTGGTTCTCAAGAAGCTCCATTGGTGCTGCAAGTTTGTCACCTTTGAAGGCCTGAGGAAGCAGCTTGTACTTATCGCGACCGCCCCTGTAAATGAACTCCTCAGCACCGGCGAAATCGACCTTCTCCTTTTCAAACACCTTGGTGTCGAACTCCAGCAACTCCTTGACTGCATTGCGGATTTGCAGACTCTGCTTGCGTCCGGAGCTTTTCAGAGTTTTCTGTGCAGCTCGTACGGCTGCACGCCTCAATTGCCGTGAGCCAGCGAACTGGGTGCGCAGAGGTGTGGTCTGAGCGACTGCCTGTGTCTGTACATTGCATCCCATGTGCGCCATCGCGGAGGGCAGCGTGTGCATTGCCATGTTGTAACTTGCAAGTACTCGGCGGCGTCTGCAGTTGACCAGTTCGGATATTACTGCGTACCCAAATTACTATGCTTTGCGCCGAACTCACGTGGAAGCCCACGTGGAGGTGAAGTGGCAGTGCGCACGAACGAAGTCAAGACGATTAAACAACGTCTTCGTTGTTCTGAGCCTTCATGCGCATTGTAATCTCTCTCTCTCTCGCAGCGCAGAGCCGAGGTTTTCGTGCGACAACCTATTCAAGTCACTGCAAAGCAGAGCCCGCGATCATATGGATGCAGAGCTTCAACGACTCCGTCAAGAGAACGAGTGTTTACGAAGTAGACTAGCGCAAGTTTCTGCAAGTCGACCTGAGCCGCATTCCATTGCTGGTGGTGTGGAGGTTGACTCTCAGCCCCGATTGGAGGCAGGCGCACATGGGCTGAGTTCTGCCCAGATAGCTCGATACAGTCGCCAAGTGCTATTGCCCTCTTTCGGCGCTGAAGGTCAGCACCGACGCTGGCTCACTTGGCAGTGATGCCTGCAGTAAGGCATTCAACCGCACTTATGGGGTCTCTGCAGCGCAGGCACGCCTGTTGAACAGCTCCGTGCTGATAATCGGGGCTGGTGGGCTTGGATCACCAGCAGCTTTGTACCTGGCAGCAGCTGGAGCAGGCCGCATCGGTGTTGTTGATCAAGACGTTGTCGAACTCAACAACCTGCACCGTCAGATCATCCACACAGAAGCCCGCATTGGCAAGCACAAAGCAGAGTCTGCTGCAGATGCTTGCCGCCAACTCAACTCAACCAACAAGGTAGCCTGGCCTTCATGCATCAGGCAGCCAGCAGTATGTGCATGCGATGCACTCAACAGTAACCACTCTTGGATGAGCAGACTCCAATTCAAATCAGCGAAGTATTAGCACATCTTTTAAATCACATCCTAAGCTCCTCCACAGCTTTGTGTACACATGTGCACCTGCTCCAGGTTGAAGTGCACAAGGAGGCCATCACACCAAAGAATGCACTTCCGCTTGTATCTCAGTACGATGTGGTGCTGGACTGCACAGACAATGCGCCAACACGCTACCTGATCAGCGACGCCTGTGTAGTGGCTGGCAAGCCTCTGGTGTCTGGTGCAGCCATTGGTACAGATGGTCAACTGACTGTGTACAACCATGGTGAAGATGGTGAGCACTGCAAGTCTATCTGGTGTTGCATAAAACAGCCGCATGTTCTGGCAAAGGTAGCATGCTGTGGCCACAGCAGTATGTCACCATCGTATACAGCTGATTGAACCATTTAAATTTTCTTGTTCTGGCTGCTGAAGCTGTTGCTCAGCCAAAACACCTCAGCTGCATGTTCCTGTTGCTTTCCCCCATACACTTGTTAGCCTTTGCTGCAGGCTGCATTTTATGCTAAGTGTCTGTGCATCTGTGCCTTTTCAAGCCCAAGCTCTGAGCTGGCCTTGATCCTTGTTTGACATCATCCTTGAGCTGATCTGCACATGTAGTGTTTGACTGCAATTCACAACAGCTCCTTGGGCAAGTCAACTTCACAACATTGCTCAGGCAAATCACTTGTTGTCTCCTTATTCCCAGGGCCGTGTTACCGCTGCCTGTTCCCAGTAGCCCCCAGACCCGAGAGCTGCTCACGCTGTTCTGACGCTGGGGTGTTGGGGGTCATCCCTGGCATCATAGGCTCCCTACAAGCCCTGGAAGCTATCAAGATCATGTCAATGGTGGGGCAGGTAGCTAGCAGGAAGCTGGTCATCTTCGATGGCCTGGCTATGCGCTTTCACACTGTCAAGCTGCGTGCTAGGTAAACATCCACAATCAACATGAATCTGACATCCTGCTTTTCAAGACAGCTTGTCCACGGCAACACATGACTCATCCAGTATCCAGCTGTCAGTGCCCATCTGTGCTGTCAGGACTTGCATGCTGTGCTTTGCATCTGTGTGGTCTGCGGCCAATGAATGAGCAGCTCTGTCCACCCAAGCTTGTCCTCTCAAACTATCCCTGTATCACTTTGACACAACTCTGCAGCCAGGTTTGCAGACAGACGCTGCCTGAGTGTCTGCCTTCATGTGCTGCGCAGGATGAAGGATTGCATTGCATGCGGGCCTGATGCAACTGTCACAGCAGAATCTCTGCCAGCGTACAGCTATACAGACTTCACAGGGCAGGAAGCTGCTAATGACTCGGGTCCACCTCAGCTCAACTTACTGCCTCCAGACCAGCGGTGAGTCTTGAGATGATGCATGTGATGTTTCTGAGCATGCACTCACTATTCTGGAACCTCAGTTACATCTGTAAATTTTGCACCAACAGGTGTCACATTTTGTCACCCTGTTTGTAATGCTACAGCACTGCTGATTGAGGAAGGGTCATCTTGTCCAACCCCCTGTGCTGCATGAGAAGCAGCAGCAGAGCAGAGTGAGGATTAGCGTATGTACGAGGTCATCAAGCAGTCAGCTGCTGGTTGCAGAAGTCCCCAGTACAAGGTCTAGACATGCTTGGCAAGAAGTCAGCATCACATCCTGCTGTGCATGAAGAGTTGTGACGATGCAGGATTACACCTCAGGAGCTGCTTGGTAGCTTACAAGCTGGGTCATGCAAGCCTTTGATCATTGATGTGCGGCCACAGCGAGAATTTGAGCTTGTTCACTTGGCAGGTAGGCAACCTGCCGTTGACAAAGTTGTGGTAAGTGTGGCTGTAGATCTGGTGTCTTTGGCATGGTCCTATGCTTTCTTCTGTTTGCACATTTTGACGCAGCCTAAATGGTTAGGGTTTAGGGTTTATACTCCCATGCGTCATTTGTTCACTATACATGTGCCCAGGGATCAGGTGTAAGTTGTCCAGAGTAGCTCTCTGTGTGAGATTCTGGCAGTCATAATTTGTACCCACGGTTGTCCCAGCTGAATTTTCTATTCCTCGAGTCCTTGTCCAAGAGCAGTGTGCTTACGTCAACTCAGCCACAAAGGAAAAGCCAGCTGTTGTGCTGGAAACTTCTGGTATGCTTCACTCCAGCAAGCAGGTCCCTAGACAGGTCTAGGCTACAAGTTAGAGCCATACCTTTAGTTCTTGGGATGATCGCTGGCTTGGTCAGGTCGGCTGCATGTACAAGCCGAAGTCTCAGACTGTGACTGCCTGTTGCTTGCAATTTTGCTCAGCTTGGAGTTGCGTGTGTTTTCCCCACCTTTTGTGTGCTGCTGCAGGGTCAGCCAATTACCCATTTGAAGAGACCTTAGTCCGCTTGCCACACATGATCAAACAATGCAAGCAGCTTACACATGATACGCAGTCACAGATGATCAGCAGTAAGCAGCCAGAAACACCACTGCGGACAGACAGCCATGGCACGTCACACTCATGTTTCCATGAAGCCACAGAAGGATCGACATCCAGTGTCACAGGAGGTGCATCTGATGGTCAGCATGTGGTTGTTGTGTGCAGAAGAGGGAATGACTCACAGCACATAGTACAGTCATTGCGGCAGCATGGTGTCCAGTCAGCAGTTGACCTCATTGGTGGGTTATCTGCATGGTCCCAACATGCCGACCAATCATTCCCAAACTACTGACGGTGGTAGCTGTGCTTATTGCAGAAGACCTTGTATAGCAGATGCTTAATTAAGCTGCAAAAGTCTGCTTTTGACACATTGTGTCTGCTGGCATACAGTAGACGTATGCTGTCTCTGCCATGTCCTTCCCAGTCGACAATGCCTTTGGCTGCTTGGCCTGCGTTAGCTGTAACGTGACCATACATTTAGCAGCAGCTACAATCTCAGCCGCTAACACCAAAGCCTCCACTAGCAGCATGAACACCTATGATTTCTGGCACTTTACCGTGTGCTTTTCTTTGTATGGTTCATGCTTGACGTCCTGGGGACCAAATGGGAGCTGAGAAGAATTCTATTCGTTTAGTGAAAAAGAGGTCTTTACGCACACGACGGGCGTGGTGTACATCCGCATGGCGTGCGCCATTCTTGTTTGACACCGATGATGATCGCACTACCATGGACGTCTTCGACTTGTACGCGCCAGCTGCATGCTTAGTCGCCCTCCTTAGCACCGCATCAGGATGGCTCTTCTGAGAGGAGGCAGGCAGAGAGTGTGTCAGCTTCTCAAATCTCACGTCACTCGACAGAGTTCGGTTGGTCAACGATGCTTCTCAGCGGAACCCGCACCGAAAGAATCAGATGATGATTCTATCACGGTCACAGTCAACCCATTTAAAGGTCACAGACTCGAGCCTCCCAGCCGAGATGTACAAACGAACAAGAAAGAGCTGCTGGACATGTTCGAGGTATGCATGGACATCTCATGCAACAATTTAACAACTCGTACACTTGTACCACACACATTGGTGTCCTGGGGACCTGTAGAAGGCCAACAGCCTTCAAGGCTGTTGGCCTTCTAGAAACAAAACAGAAACCCAATGATTAAGATTTATTTACTACTAAAACAAATTGTTGGCATCTGTGGGCACCTGTGACATACAGTTGACATATGTCAGGGCATGTCAAGTCTCACTTTTGTATCTACAGACTATGGTGCGGATGCGGCGAACGGAGATTGCAGCTGATCTACTGTACAAGCAGAAACTTGCCAGGGGTTTCCTGCATTTAGCAGATGGGCAAGAAGCAGTCCCTGTTGGTATAGAGGCAGCACTGGACTTCAAGGACAGCATGATTCAAAGCTACAGGGATCACTGCACATTCTTGGGTCGCGGAGGTTCAGTCAAAGAGCTTTTTGCAGAACTGCTGGTATACTGCACCTCCTGCTTGGACTGCTTGGACTGCTTATTCAGTCATGCATTTCTGCATTGAGCCTTGCACAGTCCTTGACGCAGCTGCATACAAGAGCTGCTGCGCAAACACCAGCAAACAGTGCTGTTGCCGAGCAATTATGTCTGTCATCAGGAGCAGACACAAGCTTCCGTCAGTAGCATCTCACATGCAAACAGACTGTCGCATGCACTTGCCTGTGCCCACATGGTGTCAATTATGTTACATAAAACTCCTTTTCTTTTACTTTTTTTCAGAATTTCGTGAAAGTGTCGTCTTCCCCAGTTGAAACAATAGCAAGTCTGTTTTCGCTCAAAACGCATCAAAACCTCATCAATACACGCATGTTTGTTGTGTCTGCAGGGCAAGAAAGATGGATGTGCACGAGGATTGGGTGGGTCCATGCACATGTACAAGCGAGAACACAACTTCTTCGGCGGCATCGGCATTGTGGGGGAGCAGTGTCCCCTTGGAGCTGGCCTAGCCTTTGCACACAAATACAGGAATGATGGCCATGTGGCCATGACCCTGTATGGAGATGGAGCAGCCAATCAAGGACAGCTATATGAGGTCAGCACTCAGCTCACGATCTTCAGCCATTTTCATGGGGTTTCAGACCTACAACAGAAACTTAGCTATGTGCAATTTTCTCACGCAGGCTGTCTGTGCTGTGCAGTGGTCATAGCACGCCATGACCTCTGTTGAGATCAACTTCACAACGCGACAGAATGATTGCATGCATCTGTCACCCCAACTTGATCGTCCACCCATTGCTTGCTGCTTCTAGACATTCACGGCTCATTGTCAGATGGTACATGTCGTAACACAACCAGCAGCCACGTCATGCAAAGACATGAATTGATACTCCCACCTGTCAGGCAGACATCCTGAGCAGGTCTCAACAGGCTGCTGCAGCAAACACTCACTAACAGACGAAGTCTGATCCCACAATGCACTTTGACGTCGCAGGCTTTCAACATGGCAGCCATCTGGGAGCTACCCTGTATCTTTGTCTGTGAAAACAACCATTACGGCATGGGCACCGCCGAGCGGCGAGCGTCAAAGTCAGCAGCCTTCTACACACGGGGCGACTACGTGCCTGGCATGTGGATTGATGGCATGGATTCCTTAGCTGTGAAGCAAGGCGTGGCTTTTGCCAAGCAATTCGTGCTGAAAAACGGGCCCATCGTGCTAGAAATGGTGAGCACCATCACACCTGCAAGCTGAGGGTGCTGTACTGTCTGATGTTGATGCAACTGCTGTTGCTGCTGTCTGAGCTTCAGCTGACCTGATGCTTTGACCGGCTGGTGTGGCAGTGTTTCTGTCGCTGCACATATTATCATGGTCATGGTTGCTACCGCTGCTGTGTCCTTGTTGTCAGCATGCAGCAATGTAGACATAACAATCTTGCTGCCATCTACCAGAGTGTTCTCAGGCTGATTGAACCTTGGCAGACAAGCATAGCCTGATCAAAACACACCCATCCCACTACCAATAGCTTGTTTTAGCATGCTGGAGATAGGCCTGGCATTTGTGTATACTTCTGCAGCATTGAATATACTTGATAGGGACAGACAGCTTGGGCTGAGGCTGTCTAGACAATCAAGCTTGGTATGAGCATTGCAACGCAGCAACATCACATTCAGTCATTCAAGGCTGCACCAGCGGCTCACACGAAACTATTAGCAATGTCGTGAGGGTGAAACAAAACAAGTGACATAAAAACATTTTTGGTCTTTATTGGCTCCTGGTGTAGGACACATACAGGTATCATGGGCACAGCATCAGTGATCCCGGCAGCACCTACAGAACACGTGATGAGATCAGCGGCATCAGAAGAGCGCGAGATCCTATCGAGCACGTCAAGACGCTGCTGATAGAGAACAACTTTGCTGAAGGGTCAGACCTGAAGAAGAGGGAAAAGCAGATCAAGAGAGAGGTACTGTACCCTGTCTTCGCAGACTTTTTGCTGGCTTGCAAAGCAGTTGTGACTGCATTCAGTCGCTGGTACTGCTTAAGGCACACTGCTTAAGTGCCATGATCTGCTTGCAAGACATTAACAGGGGCATTTTGCACATGCGCTGTGTTTGCACAGACATGCAGCATGTCGCAGTATGCTTGTTACAGTTACACTTCTGCTCTGTTTGCACATACGGTACATGTACAGCATACAGGCACAGTGTATGTTACAATTACATGTACAGACCAGAGCAGAATGTGCGTCTCTATCGCCAGCGCTCTTGTTTAGCAGAACAGCATTTGGTTTGCAATCTCACAGACTCGTGGCTTTATCTACGCTGCATGCTCTGCACTGCAGGTCGAAGCAGACATTGAAGCAGCAAAAAAGAGTGAATTCCCTCCCATTGAAGACCTTTGGAACAACATCTACAAAGATGGACTTGGAGCCAAGCTACGACCCATTGAAATCAGCAAACCCAAAATCCAGTTGTAGACATCATGCTGGCGTATACCTAGTATCGCTCTTTCATTCTTTGTCTGGTGCTGCATGTCTGTGGCAACAGCTGTATTACATGTCTGCAAAAGGATCAATGCAATTAAGCATGCCTTCAATGGACTACCTGTATCATTTTTATTTGCTGCTTGTTCGCTGTTCTAGGGACCATTTTGAGCCAGGGCTCAAGACTCTGGTTTAGCTGTATTGTATGGCTCTGATAGCTTCCAGAATACATAAGCCCTGGATGTTGATTGATATCATATTAGGGCAGGCTACTTTGCAGGCTTTACCTTATCATTATAAATTTCTTAGATAGTTAGCCTCACATCAAGTCATGCGAATGCTTTTGAGCTGCATGCTGCTAACACAGTTCCCAGAATACGCTGGGAAATTTTTACTTGTAACTGACATGCTGGATGATTTTCGTGACAGGACTATGGTTGAGACAATGTCGTATTTTACAGGAAGCTTTGTCAAACCTGCATGACCTTGTACATGTGTAACCTGACAGAAAAATAGTTGAATTGGCGGAAATCCTGCTGACATTCCATACCAGTTGCAGTCAAAGGCCAGACAAAGCAAGCAACACATGCAGAAATGAGATGAATCCATCAGTAATGCCCAGACGACTGTCCCTAATAGTCCACAGAATGCATTTTAGGCCAAAACTTCCTACAAATGTCTCTGGGTTCATCACAAGCAGCATCACCGCCCATCAGTTTGAAATCATCACGCGATAAATGATTATATTTCAGGTTCACATGATACAAGGATGGCCACCTGCTTTTGGCAAGTGCAGGCAAGGCTGTAGCATCCACTCCATTTGCACCTAACCACAGGAACTCCAATTGCAGCCAATCTCCTGTGCTCAGCAAACCCAGACAGTCTGCGATAGAGCCACACAAAGCTCGATTCAACTCAAGATGACACAATTGCAACCAGGGTCCTTTCACCAAATGACCTATAGCTACGCTGTCCAACGAGTTGTTGCTGAGCTTTAACGTTCTGATAGAAGAAAATTGAGCTGCAACAATGTTCTTCATCATAGCTGCCTTGATCCCATTCCTGCCAAGATCCAAAGTAGACAGCATTGGCCAGTTTGCCTCAATCAGTTGATGCCATGTGAGTGGTCTCCACGCATGGGCACTGTTGTCGTTGAGATACAAAGATGTCAGCTTTGGCCATTGTGCACTAACAAGTCGTTGCAGGCCTGTGTTACTGACTGGGTTGTCCACCAGGCAGACTAACTCAAGCTGCGGCCACCTGTTGTGCTCCACTCCCTCCAAATGCATCAGACAGTTATAGGGAAGCCTCAGGGTTTGGAGCAATGGCCAGTCAGCCTTAAAGATCAGACTAGCCTGTGCATCATCACGTCTCCCAGCACACAGAGTCAAGCTCTCCAATAATGGCCACTGGCACGATAACAACATATGCAGCTCCACTGGCATGCCCTGTCTGAACTACACAGCTAGGTCAGTGAGCATCTGCCATGGCCACGTGCCTGTCCGCAGTGCCATTATGGCGTCAAGGTCAAGCTTGGCAAAAGTGGGCCGCAGCAATGAAATTTGCCGGTGCCCTTGTGGCAGTCCAGCAACAGCGCTGGGGTCCTGAACAGACTGCAAGCTCATACGTTGCAAGTTCGGCCATTGATCTTGAGCAAATGTGAGCATGTGCGACTGATCAGGAATCGTGATGTGCGTCACATACTGCTGAACAAGATCGCGCATGCCTGTGTTGGTGGCCAGCAAAACGTTCAGACTGCGACTTTGCTGCAGGAATTTCAAAATTGTCGGGGCTTGGTGCAGCACATCAGCCAAGCTCAAATCTGAGATGGCTGCCATTACAGACTGTCGACTTGCTGACTCCTCCGTTGCAGTCGCAAGCCATGGTCGCAAGCTGGCTGCTTTCTGACTCATCTTTTGCGTCTCCTAACTCAGTCTGAGTTGAGGGCAGCTAAATCTGCAGTGCTGCGCTGACTCAGTGGGTCCCATAAGTCCTGATCATCAGGACATTTGCATTGCTAGGGAAAACTCAGTGAGTCAGCATGGTACTGCAGCTTACGTGACCAAGTTGCAAGCTGGAAAACCAGAGCTTTAATTAGACTTGCGTCCAAAACTTGGGGTAGCCTTTGCTCAGCAAGAGAGCTGCTAGTGCAGTCAGCGTCTGCAGAGCTGTGTCAAAGTCAAGGGGCAAGGGGAGGGCCAAACTCTGGCTTTTCTTTAAAGCTGGTGAGACTGCTGTGTTGTGCATACACATGAAAACAAAGGCTTGCTGACTGAACAGGCTCTCCTTCTGTCAAAGTAAAGCTTGTTCAGGCAGCAAGCTTTTACTCCGCCGCGGATTTAAAATCCGCGGCGGAGTAAACCTTCATGTGCAAACGCTCTTGTTCTATGCCTGCTGCTTCACTGAGAAAACTGGGTTCTACAAAACAAAGCTGACTAGATTTACCAAAGACCCAGGGTGTCACAGGCTATCGTTGTGTCTGTCTTTCGCGAGCTGCACAGCTGCCAAGTTGGGGCCTTGCTGTCAGCCTTGTTTCACTGTCACAGATCTGTTGCATTTACGGACGCCACAAATGTGCTACAAGCGCTTTCTCATGCCTGAGTTGACAAGGGCTTAAGCCACTTTTGCATAGACTTGAATCCTGGAGATAGCAAATATACAGCCAGGACATGATGCAAACAGTGTATGTCCTTCAGCCATAAAGGCGGGAGCCTGTTGAGCAGCACTGCTGTGTCACGTCTGAGTTTATATTCATTGAAGGTAGAATCATAAACTGTGATCATGCCAAACGGTCGACCATTCAGACACAATCAGCTTCAAGTGCTGAAGAATATTGCTTGCTGAAGTTGTTGAGTTAGATGCGACTCTTCAGTTCATTTCCAGCTCTGGACACGAGTTCACTTCCACCCTTGCCAGATATACTTGACTGCCTGAGCAACCTGAGTCAACGCAGGAGCCTGGTTGCTGGTCTGAGATGGTGCCATACTAGATCTACCTTCAGCACTGGTACCAGCAGGACTGAAGGCTCCTGCATCAAAGCAGCTCAACCTTCAGCTTGCATCCAATGTCATAGTCACAGCATATGTACTGTGATCAAAGCAATTACATGCACAGTGGTGAAACATGATCCTGCCAAGAATGTGAGTCAAACTTGCAGATCCGGTCAAACGATCATGGAACAGCCCATTGTGATGTGGTCAATGCATAGAGACGCTTCACCAGGACAAAGTGAGCATCATGCCCACGTCATTGCACTGGGCACTGCAGTCACAGGTTGACACACCATAAAACAATACATGCATTCACCAACACCAGAAGTATGTACATGCACGGACTGCACCTGTACGCACAGCTTGCAGCAAGCTCTGCTTTGCTTGCTGCATCTGCCGCATCTGCTGTGTCAGCTGCTCAGCGCCCTCATGCACTGCCACTGCAAACATAAACTGCCGCATGAGAAGCGCTGAGTTGATGCCTGGGAGGGTCAGTGTGCCATCAGCAGGTGCTGAGTCTTGCCTGACAGCCTTGATGCTCTGCTGCAGGTCTTTGTGATGGTGGCTGGCCTCATGTGGGTGGCTTGCAGCTGCAAGACATGCTGCAGTGTCAGCTGCAAGGGCATGCACTGCTACTGCAGGAGAAAAGTGTTGCGAGGGCATGCCAACACTGTGAAACAGCTTCAGAGCTTCCACAGCGGGCCTGAGCTTCTGTCAGAGGCCACCATGCTCTACAGCACTTTGGGTAGAAGTGCCAGGTAGTGATTGTCAAGTGGCATGAAAGCTAGTGCAAACAATTCTAAGGGCCGGCCGTGGATCATGAGCTTGCAAAAGCATATTATGAAGATGGCTTGCGGTGACTGAAAAGCTGATTGACGCGGGCGGTGAGACACTGTATGGGTGTTGCAAAACAAACACTGGTGCCTGGTCATCAGTGTTGCCAGGAACAGCGTTGCAGCTGGGACAGAGCCCTTGACAAAGAAGGCCATTCACAGCAAGCGCTGAGTCACCTGGCACACAGCTGAGCTGGTGACTGAGCAGGTCAGGTGCAGCTTCAAGAAGAAGGTTGGAGCCTGGCAGAAGGGCCAATGGCATTGACAGCTGCTCTACAAGACTGCCCAGCTGTGCTTGCAAGCCCTCAAGCAGCCTGCAGTTTGGACATTGACACCTCCCTTCTTGTGCTCTTTAGCTCATAGCAGTGCAAAGCCACCATTCACTTGTTGACATGCACACTGTGCAACAGCATTGTGGCTTGCCAGTGTCCTGTTCAGAACAGAGTTTGAGACACAAGGACCACACACACAGTCATAGACTTGATCAGAACATGCGCAATGCAGACGTGCACCAACGTCACATGATGCAAGAGAAGCAGCTCGATCCAAGCTCCTGTGATGACTCACAAAGGCAGGCAATGGAAATGGGTTCATTAACAGTGTGAGCCAACCACTGACCTGGCTTGATCTGGCGAGGCCTGCCAGAAATACTCCATTACAAAGGAGTACTGCAGTACGCGCCGACAGGCAACCAACTCCCCAGGCAACTGATCTAGATACTCGTACATGTTTCCTGGGGACTGATGCTGCCTTTCATGGGACTGGGATGGGTCTGCTGGTGACTGCGCCGCCTGTGCTGGGGATTGACTGTATGTGTGTTGGGGCCTGCCCTGGGGCTGATACTGACCCTGGGGCTGATCCTTGCCCAATCTTTGCACTTTTGGTGCCTGCTGTTGCTGCTGCTGCTGCTGCTGCTGCTGTGCTGACAATTGTACAGCAGATTGTCTTGCTGCTGCATGTGTCCTAGCAACATGACCACCAGGATACTGTGCAGCAGGCACGGAGTATTCTGCATCAGGGCCTGTTGGCAGCTGCCCTGAGGCAGATTCTGGTGGGTCCATCATCACATGCCGCTGCGGTGAGCTGGGCATGCTGGGATCTTGCAGCAGGGATTTCAGCCCCAAGTCTTGCCTTGACACAAAGGGGGAGGCTATGGGCAAAGATTCAGCGATGGGCAAACTTTGCCCATCAATGGAACCGCCTGACTGTTGCCCCAAGGGAGAGGGATGACATGAACATGACTGGTCAGAAGGAACGCCTGTGCCAGGAGCCTGCGGCTGCAGTGGAAGTTGCTCCTGCAGCTGCGGTAGCTGGTCATGATGAAGCTGCGATGGCGGCTGAGCAGATGATGGTTGACTGATTTGGTGGTGGTGGTGGTGGTGAAGAAAATTTTGGTGGTGGTCAGTCCAGAAGACAGGGGGGGTGCCACTCATCAGCAGGGCCTTCATCCACTGCATGCTCACCTGCAAGTCAATGACAAGCAGATGAGAAAAGAAATGAAAAGACTACACCTTTCGGTGTCAATTTGATGAAACCCAGTAGTATACCGAACTGCCCAGGTGCAAGTCGATGACAAGCAGATGAGGAAAGAAAAGAAAAGACTACACCTTTTGGTGTCAATTTCAAGAGAAGCCAAGTGTTATACCAGGCTGCCCAGGTCAGGACAAGCAGATGACAACATCTGGCTAGGCTTTGCTTGCAAAAGAGGCGCTCAATATAGTGCTGCACAGTCTTTGTGTCTGCAGACGGTATGTATGTACTGAAGTCGAATGCCATTTCCAAGCAAGCAATGTTCTGGTTACATTTGCATGCATGATGGTGATGTTCAAAACATTGTCGACATTTCACAGTCACGTTTTGCTCATGAGAAAGGAATACAACAGACTTGAGAAACAGATTCAATCATCAGCAGAGACGCCGCCATATTGTTTGTCAAACTGCGACTCAGGTTGTACCTGTAATTGTCTGTAACTGCACTCATGCGCCAGAAACCTTCTCATGAAGTAATCCAGCTTCCATCTAGCCCCTGCACTTGTGACCTTCCCAAACAGCGCTCCCAACAGCCCTGCCCCTGCCACTGGCTGACTGGAAGATGAGTCATCACCTGCTGAGGTGGCATCTGGCGGCGGGGGGTTGATGTTGCATCTGAAGTAGCCGCCAGTTTCAGTACTGTGCCTGGCCCAATCTCCTCCACAGATCTGTGACATCTCATATCAGCAACAGCAACAATACATTTTTTTGGTGGAGGAGCAGACATTGCTTATCACACCTATGCTGTGGAGTCCAATGCTTTGCCATAACAGTGCTGGTATATCTGATACCTTAAAAAGTCACACTGTGCAGCCCCATTTTGGGCCATACCAGTGCTGGTACATCTGGCACCTGAGCAAAGATTCAGCCATAATCACCCATGGTGAATTTGCTGGCTACACAAATAGTATCAATGATTAATCTGGCATGATGCAGGAAACAGCACAACACATGCAGCGCTAGGAACATGGTCACAGTCAGCCAAGCCTGCCCTCACAGCCAGATTGCACAGAATAGAGTCAGGATCAAGAAGCTGTCAAGTGTACTTTAGCCACTTACGCAGCACCTGGGCAGCCCAGTATAGTAGTTGGGTTCTCATTGAACTGACGCCAAAAGGTGTACTATTTCGTTTTATCTTCTTTTGTCTTTATTTTGTCTTGTTTTGACTGTTTTGTTTTGTCTTGTTTTGTTTTGTTGTATTTTTGTCTTGTTTTGTTCTCTCTTCTGTTCTACTCACCCAGCAAAACTGGCGCCGGCAGACAGCACAGGACATGTGATTGCAGCCGCCATTCTTCTGAATCCGGCTGCCACAGCCGGGGCAGGGCTGAGTGTGATGCTGCACCCACTGCGCAGCGTTCTGCTTGTCTTCCTCTCGCATTTTACTCAGCACATCTGCCCACTGCGCCGCCTGCATGTCAACACAGCCTGTCTTTGTTCATGTGCAAGCAATGCTGATGGAATGAAGCTGTGGGTTTGCTTATGTGATCTGTCTGATGCTCAGCACCTCTGCCCACTGTGCTGCCTGCATGGCAACACAGCTTGAATCACAGTTGTCTTTGTCCATGTGCAATGCAGCTGATGCAACTCTTGGATTGAAGCTGTGAGACGTGGGGCCGTCTATGTGATTTGTCTGGTGCTGTTTCATGTGCGTCTGCACAGAAGCCTGTGCTGACTGTGCAGCTTTGGTGAGCATGAGGAGTGTTCATCTCATCCTTGGCATACCCAGGTGCTGGAGGGGGTGCAGAAGCTGGATGAAAGCCTCAAAAGTCTTCTCAAAAACATGCATTTTCTCCAAAGTCCGCTGTAAAAAGCAGAAGCTCTGGTTCCATGACAGCAATCACATGTGATTCCAAACCAGAGGCTGCAATCTGTACCTGCTGACAAGTGGCAGGCTCATGTGCGTCCGCTGAGCATGCAAAACAGAAACTATGACCACAGCAGCAGATGACGTCCACAGAGTGTCCAGCTGCCAATGCGTGTGCCATGCTGCTGTTCCTGCTGGCCGCATTTGGTTGGAAAGACAGAGAGCCTGTGCAGTTGGGACTGGGACACCTGTCATCACACACAATGTGCGATTGAGAGGAACATCATTTTCACACATGTTGCCCACACTTCGATGTGAAGATGGCTCAAACTGCTGGGAATGCACCAATGAAGTTGTGCAATCAGCGGCTGTCATGATGTGTTCTTTAGCTTTGCTGTGCTGTCACAAGAGACTTGTATGCCAGCCTTGGCTGAAGCGCACAACAGCAGCAGAAGGGAGATGCTGCCTTACAGGAAGACCACAGCAACATGATGAACATGCTGCTGAAACATGTGTAGATTGAATGAATCTGAGATGCTTTGAAGGCGAATAGTGTTGCCTCAGCAACTAGCCACAGAGTGTCACCACAGGTCTTTGAGACAAGAGTTGGTAAACCAGTCCACTTGGCAAATTATGAGACAAAGATGTTACCTGAAACACTGTAGCCGGTAGCAACAACGTGCATGACAATTTTGACCTGTTGTGCTGTCTACACAACCATGGACACTGCCCAGTCTAGACAGTACACAAAGCTACAGTCGGAAAAAATTCACAGCATCTTGCTCACCACTTCATCAAGGGGCTTGTGTTCACGTGCTGCTGGGCCAACAGCTGCTGGAAGCGCACATCAGCCTGTCTGTCCAAGAGGGCTGTAGCGTGACCAGAGGCAATAGGCAGTCGGCAACCAGGGTGAGGACAGGCAGCCTGATGAATGTGACCCTCTTCCATAGCAGCCCTCAAGATGCCCTGCAAAGATCCACATTTCAGCCATCTCGCATGCCAGTGTCAATGCCGGCAATGGTAGCAGCTAAGCATGTAAGGACAAAGAGTGGTCAAATGCCAGGATTGATGTTGCTGCCTGACAGGACGTCAAAATTGGGGCAGCAACTAGGGACCACATGTGTAACTAAGAATGCAATTGAAAGGTAAAGCGAGTAGACTGCTTTGGACTTGGACAGTCTTAAGTGCTTTTGTGCCGTCGCCACACAAACCTGCCACCCGAGTACAAAACCATTTGGACATATGGACAACACAGCACAGGACAACTGCCGTAGAAGCTGAGGCCAGCCAATGTAGGTGTTTTGCACATGGCGTGCACACATGGCATGTCATACCTGCCAGCATGTGTCACATGTGCAGTGGCCACAGGGCAGCTGCACACTCAGCTGCCATGCTTCCACATCCTCAAAGCACACCATGCACTGCGTCATATATTCAAGGCCTGTAGCCTGTTGAGCCCCTGCTACTAGCTGCGCAACATCTGGCGACATGCCACAGGTCTCAAGAGCACCTGCATGCATGCTAAGCAAATTCAGTGCACATCATCAATTGCGTTGGGGATGCCCAGGATTGAAGGTCTGTTCTTGTGGAATGTCAGACAGAGGCTGCCAATCGTGCTGTGAGCAAGCGCTTCAAGCAGTTGTCAATGGACTGCTGTCCAATGAGAGATGGATGGAGTTTGCTGTGCAGGCAACTTTAATCATGCTATTGGTCATGCTTGTTAATAACATATCAGCATACAGATGCTGCATGATATGTTGATACCAAGCATACAAAATAGCATGATAGAAGTTGCATGCACAGTCAGTCAAGTCACTTGATAAGCAAGTTGTAGAGGCTGAATCAACAGTGGGCATATGTTGCACAGGATGCGGTCATGACTGCCGCTTGTGCATGTGGAGTTCATGGACGCAGGAATCAAAGTGACTAATAATATAGGGAAAATGAATGGCCACCAGTGATGTACAGCTATGCTCCTAGCTGCAAGTCACACAGGGATGGCTCACAGCATTTGCAAACAATATAACAACCTCAGTGGGTCACTTACAAGCAACGAATATAATCTCAGGCAAATACTATTTGTGCAGCAAACACTAGTGCTGCCATTCATCCATGTTCATGCGTGTTGTTATTGTGTTAAGATTACTCTATGATGAATGCGCTCAAACTACTTGCAAATGACAAGAGACTCAAAAATAGGCTTGCCTATTGGCTCCAGAAAGACTGCTCTGCATGCAGCATCAGCATTGCCCTGGTGTGCGTTCAGCAGCATGACTGCTGTGCTCTCGTGGACACCGCATTCTGTCATCACACGCTGAACTGCATCGCCTCTGTGTTGCAGGACTGCACTCAGGTCTGGTAAGAAGATCAGCAGGCTGGGGTTGCATGCTTGCTGGCCATCTGCAGCATTGCAAACAAGCCTTTTGGTAGAGAGGTGGGGTGTGAAGAAGATGGAGTCAAGCTTGCGCTGACATCAGCACCAGTCATGTTGCACCAATGCATGTGACAAGTAAGGGAACAGTCACTGTCAAACTTGCCATCATTGGACATGGTGAAAGCTCTGGATTGCAGCGAGGCCTGCGTCAAGCATGCCTTACAGCCTGCATCGCGCACAAGGCATGAAGCAACATATTATGTTGTACATGCTGTGTCTCTTCAAGCATTTGGCACTGGATGCGTTTTAAGCTGTTGAGTCCACTGACCGCCACTCTGTTGTAGCAGTCACTCAGCATCATTGCAGTAATCAAAAAAGTAATGTCTTTGTCAGGAACTCTGCAGATGGCATGTCCAGAATTACCCTTGTAAGATGAGTAAGGAACAGCTGCCTCAGCTTCTAGTGCATCCTGTTCCCCCTGCAGAGTGGGTCCAAGAGTGCCAGCCCGAACACCTGATGAATTGGTAGGAGCCAACAATGCAGAAAAGATCCTGCCAACGCCAGACTGCAAGCACATAATCCAGTCTCATGACTTATGCCAGCCGCCTGACAGTTGTCAGTCAGGCCAATGAGCAATAATATGTTCCTGCACATGACAGCGCAATTAACAGGCTCATGCCTCGGTGTTGCAATATGCAGTAGCTTGACTTGAGAACCAGTGTGCATCTTTCCAAAGTCTGCCTTGAGTCTGTATCACTGACATGTGGCTCAGAGTGAGACTGCCCAAGGTGAGTGAGGGTGAAAACCCACCACAAGGGAGGACAAGCCGGACTGAGCACTGCTTGACTGCATCGGCATTGCTTCCTGCAGCTGAACTCGCGCACTCTCCAAGGCTGGACCTTCGTACAGGGCACCTGCATGCTGATAGTGCACTGGATGTCGTCTTGCAGTACAAAAGTACGGCCAGGACACTGAACTTGGTACTGTCGGTAGACACAGGCAAAATGACGCTTTGCAACAGGATGTCAGATTTGACATAGCAGAAAGCATCCATGCTGGTGCTGGTTCAAGAAAAGAGACCCGGTCAGTACGTGGCAGAGTCATAGTGTCACCTTAACTGAATAAAGTCAAGGCTGCCAAACAGCAACATAGCCGCCGGAGCAAAGCTTTACCTGCTGTCACCAATAGCTGCACTGCATGCCATTTTCTGCCATGGAATGCTAAGTCTAAGGCCTCTTGATTCTGTAGATTTCTCCAGGACAAGCATCCTTTTGTCAAGAAACCTGTACCAGCTGCTGTGATAAGAAGTGCCTGCACAGCGTTAAACCATATCAGGAGATCCAATCTTTTCTGAACACCGCTTTGTCAATTCTGCTTTTGTGTTATTTGTAAATGAAAATCCTTAAGGGGACAACAAAGCATGAGCAGGTGATCCATGTTCCTGGCAAGCACTTCCATTTTGATTGTGGAATTGTTGCAAACAATACATACCTGCAAAGTGAGCGGGCTGTTGGACCGAGTAGCGCAGTGGATTGCTGTATCCAGCGCAAAGTTAACATCTGAAACATTGATATCAAGGCCATGAAATGACAGCCATAGTACCAGAGCAGCCCTGCTCTGATCATAGTTGCTGACTGGAACGCTATGCCTAGAAACTGGAAAGCATCCAAACAAAAAGTGCTGCAACCTGTGCCATATGAATATGCTTAAATGCGCAGTGACTTTGAACTGAGCAAATACGCAAGCCTCAAGATGCTTCACACCTGCTGGCAGGTGCTCCAGAGGCTATGTAGTGCACCGGCTGGTTGTATAGGTCGTCCTCATAGGCATAGTTCAATGTTGCGGGCAAGCTGGCAGCGTCCTGGTCAACGCCACGAAGCCAATTCCAAAGCATAGTCGTCCAAGTCGTCGTTTGCGGGACGAGAGCATCCTGCAAGGCTTTGACATCTCCTGTCTGACAAGCTGAACGGAGCTTTTGCTGAGCGTCTGAAAGCTGCCGGCTGGACATAACTAGTACAAACACTGGTGCATAGAACGAGAGCCTATCGGATCATGGCTTTGACGGACGTACTGATCCGAATCTGCTGTCATCGGGACGCTCTGCAGCTGGTCGATGAAGTCAACCAAACGGAGCACTCCTGATGTTAAGAGTGTCCGCATCAGCTCATGATCACGTGACCTAACGAAGAAGACGACCACTGCTTTCAGTCTGGATGCAACCAGTAGATACACTCATTCGCAAACTCGTCGTCATCGATGCACCTTTTGCAGAACCTGGTAAGACGCTTGGATCATTAAGATACTTCGCTTGTCAGGAGACAGCTCACAACTTGGTTTTCATGCTTGCACAGAACCAGTATCATACATAATGCATAATGCTTCCCCTGCGTGTCTGGAATGTAGAAGCTGTTACATCATCACTGGCCTGTTGATTTTTGTGGTTCATAAAAAAGCCTTCAACAACGCAGGAAATCCATAAACATTTCTAAAACAGACTTGCATTGCCAAAAGCAAGAAATCAATAAAAAGCATTGTTGTCCCGATTTGTCTTCTCATATACAACCAAAACGCCGGCCTTACAATACCTCTAGCTATGCCTACCAAAGTGATCACACATGTGACCCCCAGCAGCAGCTTGAAAGTATCGGTCTCCACAATAACCTGGTCTGCCTCCCTGTGCTAGAGCCTCTGCTGCTGCAGCATCTTCATCATCTCGCAAGTCTGCCAAACTTTTGACCTTGTCACTATAGATAATGCCATTGAGTGTGACCTGCCTTGGCGCCCTTGCAGCCCCTCGGCCTGTGCCAGTGGAATGAGAGTAAATATATGAGTGTATTACTGTTGCACACAGTAAAATCAATGTCCAGTTTGTTTAGCTATAAGCAAAGAGCAAAGAGCAGAAACACTGCAGCTAGCAAAGGTAAGATTCAGACCCAAATATGGCAAAATACTAATGATGGCAATGTGGTTAGACAGATGCACATATAGTCTGATGGGCATGCATGATTTACTGAGATGTCAAGCCAGTCAGAATAAGCATGTTGCCAAGCAGAATTGCAAGCATATGAGCTGACCATAGATGCCATCAGCATCAGTGCCAGCCTGGACCAAACCAACCAACAAGCCAGCACTCAACACCAAGGCTGCCGTTGATCCTGCTAGCGTTGTCTTCAACCTGGCCAAGATGGGCTTGACCTGCAGCAACAATGCAATCTGGGCATGCAGTGACTGATTGCTGTGTTGTGCTTGCAGCCTTGGTCAGCAGTGTTGTGCTCAGTGTCTCATCTTGTGCCAGAAGTCAACGAGATGCAAATGTACAGAGAGGAGCGTTGTGATGACAAGGTCACCACAGGCTGTCAAGAGCACATGCAGCACAGAGATGCCTTATTACTGCCTAGAAAAACATGAATTGGTGCTCTGACAGCAGGCTGCAGTGCGTTGATAGGCTACTGCCAGCTTGATGCAGCTTTACCTCATATGCGCCCAGCAATCTGTCTCTGGCCAGAACTTCAGGTGGTTTCACAAAAGTCTGCCCATCATACCTGCATCAGCAGCAGTGCAAGTCAGTCAGGTGGTGACAGCCGCTTTTGCTTGCTTGCTAAGCTGAGGACAAGCTTTGCATGACTGCACTGTTCGAACACCCCTGGTTTGCAGGCAGGATTGAGGCTGTTTGCAGGTTTGATTGGGCAAGTGTGGAGTAGGTCAATGCTCCAAGCCCCTGACAGCTGTAAGGAGAATGCATGACAGCATCTGGAAGAAGCAGGTTGATGCACAAGCAATGAAAGCAAGGCACGTGTAACAGAGCATGAGGTCTGCAGCCGCCTGCTCACCAACCAGTCTCTTCATATTCTACAGCAGCACTCAAAAGCCTGTTGCCAACATACGCCCAGCCTAGATATATTCTGACGACAGCAGCAGCCACTACTGCAAGCGCTCCCAGAGTGCCACTCATCATCCATTCAGCAGGCTGCAGTCATTCATTTTCATTTTACAACTCACAGTCTGGGGTGTACGGTCAGACCAGTGCCAATTGAGCTGATGCGTAGACTGCAAGCTGTTTTCACCAGTGTCAGCGTCAAGTCACCTTGCATTCACATTGTGAGCAATTCAAGGTGTACACTTGATGGACGCAAACTTTCACGAGTACCTGCTTAGAAGGATCAAAAGTCTGAAAAGCAATAGGCCCTGCAACAAGCGCGAAGAAGCCAAGCCAAACTGCACCCAATCTGGACAGATATGATGGCGTCTCTAACCTCGCCTGCAGCAGGATATGATAGCGCGAGTCTGATCCTGCTGAGCATTCTTGAACCTGTTTTCCAGACTTGACAACCAGTGCCTATTTGCGCTTACACTTTACAAACTCACAACTCACCCAGGAGTAAAGCCACGTCTCCCTGAGAGCAGCCAGCTCATTGACAGGTCGCTGCTCTGTTGGTACAGGCTGCTCCAGATCAGGATTTAGCCCAAGACCAGAAGCAGAGGGTTGGCTTTGGTTGCGACTTGAGGGAGTGGGTTGCTGTTTTGGCTCGTCGTCCTCGTCATCGCTGCCACCAGTTGCCACCAGACACCGCGTGCATGAATGGCTGGGTCTTCGTGATGAAAAAGTTTGACTTGGATGCTGCGCCCAAAGGGCACGCTTCAGAAACTGACGTCGACCGCAAAAACTTGAACTGCACAAAGGAGACGTCAGGCGGTTGCAGGAAGCCAGCCCTTGATTTTGCATGGACAGTGGTGATCAAAGTGCGCTCCGTAAGATGACCTTAGTCAGAACGGCTCCAAAGTTGGCACAACAGCGCAGAGCACATTCACAGCGTATGTGAAGCACATTCACAGCGTACGTGAAGCACATGTGGTTTGCAACGTATCCTGAATTGCCGCTTGCCGTGGCTTGCAACGCTTTCCGAAAGTGAGGGGGGGGTGGGGGGGGGGGTGGGGAAGGGGCCCCGGGACATGGGGACACCACCACAGGATCTGCGCACATCTGCACTGCATTGCTGGCGTTTTGGCGATTAGCTGGTAGACTGTGCAGCGCTGCAACCTCCGTGTACAATCTCGTGCAAAGTCAATTGACAGGGTTTAATTGAGCTGTTCGACTGCCAGAGCTTCAAGAGCTTCATATCAAGAGCTCGAACCTAAAGTGCGCACCGAGGTACGCACTGCTGTGCTTCATTCGACGCTTTTGTGCTTGCGACTGGGCAGACGTGTCCTCGAGGGTGACGGCTAAACTTGACTGCAACTGGTTTCGGTAGCATAGCGTAAGGCCAACAGGGGTGTTGTCATCTGCAGGCGGGCGCCTTGGCACAAGAGAGTCGGGCGAGTTGCTTGAAGACGGATGAGCTGCCTCTCGAGCCTGCTGATGGCAACGGTGTTATGCACTTCCTTGTTACTGGCAGCCGGCAACGCAGGCAAGTTCTGTATCAGTTTGGTCAAGACACTGACTACTGACGTGCCTCACATAGACCTCTGCCTCAAAACTTTTTATTTGCAGAGCCCCTGCAAAACCAAGGGCGCAGGCTGCTAACCAGTTTTTACACAGACCCAGACACAAACTACCAGAGCTCAACCTTGGTAGATGTTGATACCACTTACAAGAGTCGTAGCTACACCACCGAGACTCAGCGCGCTAAGGTTGCACGCTATGCACAGGCTGCAGCAGTTGCTGCAGCTGGCCAGATACCTGACATGAACAGCACTTTGGCAATGGAGCAAGTTGGGTCCGACAACAGTGCTCTCATGGACAGCTATGCTCAGAAGATGACTGATGCAGCTAGCTCTGCCTCAGATGACACATCCAGCGCTGACACAGCAGCGGCCACCGCAGCTGTTGCCAGCACTGAGTCAGTCAAGCCTGTGCAGGAGTCCGCTCAGCAATCACCTGAATCACCTGAGCAAGGATTTCTGCACTTGACGAGTTTCAAGGACTGGGTCAATGAAACCGCCTCAGAAGTGGGAGATGCAGTTTCTGGTGCAGCTAAGAAGGTGGAGGAGAAGATAAAGGGGTCACCCAGCCCTAGCCCCACCCCTAGCCCTACCCTTAGTCCCAGCACAGCAGCGGTTGCAGCAGTGCAGAGCAGTCACTCACAACTGTACCACCGGGGAGCACACACTGCTAAAGTTACATCTGATGCCATTGGAGGTAGGTATTTGAAATGTGCATATATGCTCAACACCACTAAACTCATATACTCTTTCAGCTGTGGTATCACGTGTTGCATCTGCCTCTCAGTTGGCCAGGATACACATAGTCTTTGGTATGCGTGGTTGAAATGTGCAGATACGCTCAACACCATCAAACTCATACAGCGGCATCTACTTGCATCTACTTCAGCATCTACTTCAGGCGCAATAGCCAACTTAGTTCACGCTCTGGTCGGTGTTGCCAAACAGGTCAAGCACTCCTGAATGGCCAAAGTCTTTTCTGCCTCCCATGAGTTCAGCATATGCCTGTGCGCCAATTCACAGATTGCGCCCTGCAACTGATGCTTGCCAAGTCTTGCCTGTCTCTGCAGGCCTGAATGGCCAAAGTCTTTTCTGCCTTGCTTGAGTGCAGCACACACCTGTACGCCGATTCACAGATTGCCCCCTGCAACTGATGCTTGCCACGTTTTGCCTGTCCCTGCAGGCCCAATACAGCTTTACAACCCATACCAGAGCTCAGACTATGACACCAAGAAGCATCCAGCCAGTGCAGCAATGGACGATGACATCTCCACATCTTCCCAGACTGCTGTGGACACCAAGAGCTGCACCAAGCTGAATGAAGAGGGGGTGTATGGAACCTGCGGTGTCATTGGGGAGTGCATGAGCTCCCCCTACTATACAGGGGCTTATGCCTCTACCCCCAACTACCCCTACTGGACTGCTGGCTTCTCTTCAGACATCTCGGTGAGCTGTTGAGTGCTGAGCTTGTGCATGTGGGCACTTATGGGCTGAGACTTAGGGTTGAGAAAGCATTTTAGCTTGCTTTGGGCAGTCTGAAGCGCTGTGTATACTTGCTGTGATGTTGAGCTTTTGATGATCCTTGGTCTCAAGCCTGATTTGGCTGCAGCTAGACGTACATGGTTGCTCATGTGCCAAAATGCAGCAAATTGCACCAACAGCCATAACCATCATACAAGCCCTTCTGCTGCAGGCGCTAGACATGTGATGGAATTCTGCAGGCAAAAAGATGCCACCATCTTTTCCTGACAGGCCCCAAAGTGCAGCTCAGTAATGTACTGGTTCAAACAATAATTGTTGCTGCAGGTGTCATACAGGGTGACTCATGTGGTGCTATCTGCAAGGCAGGACTGCTGCAGGTGCCCCCTGGCTGGGGCCAACATCTACATTGGGGACCCCAGTGCACTCAACCTGGCCTCAAACGAGAACCCAGACTTGAGCACTGAGTCCAACTGGCAGCTGTGCGCGACGGTGAGAGCAATCTGCATTTCATTTGTACAGCAAGCACAATACACACAATCACAATGTTTGCATCTTCACTGTTGTATGGGATACAGCAAAGGAGCAGCGAGTGTCTGAGGTAGTCTGCTGTATAGTTTTGGTGTTCATGAGTGTGCAGCATACACATGGTGTGTGGAAGTTCCATTCTACAGATGAGTGCAGGCTTGTCCAACAAGATTCAAGTTTAAATGCAAATGGCCATGACAAAAGCTGCATGTAAACAGTTTGATAGCCTCTGCTGAATGCCTATTGTTGCATGTGCAGGTGCCATCATTCACTACAGACTCACCTCCCCTTATATTCTCAGAGAGCGCAGACTACACCGAAACCTTCCTGTGCTCTCAATCGCTGGTTGGCCAGGCTGTAGCAATCCAGCTGCCAGCCGACACTACTATCTTGACTTTGGCAGAAGTGCAGGTTGTTGGCCTTCAGGTTTAGCATGTTGTTATGAAAGGGTGTATTGTTGACCATTGACTTCTTAAATGCATCTGGTAACCGAGGCATTGGTCATAGCAAAGTGCACATGTATGATTTCCACTACCTTGGTGTCTTTCTCTACATTAATGTGCGTATGAAGATGCCAGCCAAGCAGGGCTTTACACTGATTGTCAAGACACAAGAGTATAACATCAAATGCCGAAATAGCGCTGTTTCAAGATTTGGTCTGTTCCATGTACGCCGGCGCAGCACTAAGACTGGCAACATGGAATACAATGAAGCTGTCAGTGACAGGTTTGAAGATTGCTATACTGATAGCTTGTAAGTAAGTATATACATATATGAACCTTTGCCATCCTCCCATCAGACATGATTGCAGAAGCGTTTGCTTGCTGCCAAGGATCAGCAATAACTCACTGCACAGCCTGTCAACTGTCTGTTGCAATCTCTGCACAACTGTCTGTTGCAGTCTGTGCAGAACTGTCCGTTGCAGTATCTTGTTTGCCAGAGAGTATTGGTTCAAGAATGACTAATTTCTAATTCAGAGTTTGACCGGAGGTGTGTGTGTGGTTTCAAAGAGTGTTGTCGACAGCCCGACAAAGACGGGACACCAGACCATCGCAACGGGCGTCATGCATAGCTTTCAAGTGCAGCATGCCTCTCCCAATGACCGCTGTTCTGACAACATCAAGCCTACACGTTCAGAGCATGCAGCATGCCAGCCGGAGGACGACCCTTGGCTTGATCAGGAAAACGGAGCACCAGACTATAGGGACAGCTCCTGCAGCTTCATCTGGGACTACTGGCAGAAATCGGGCACTCACAAGAGCTCCAGCAAGCACAGCGCCACATGCAAGTTCTGCCAGCAAAGAATACAGGACGGGCGCATACCCAGACTGCAAGAGCATACCCTCAGTTGCGCAAAGCTTTCTGAGGAGATGAAACTTGACGTAAGGAGACTAATTGAGGCTGAATACAAGACGGCCAGTGTTTCAGATGTCACAGACTACTGGATGTTTGTGGCAGAGAGTCTGCAGCATGAGCTTCACAGCTTAACAAAGCCAAAGGGTGGGCCAACTACAGGAGCTTTTCCTGCTGCTCAGCAGAAACGTCTGACCTTCTTCGAAGCTCTTGGTTCTTGACAGCCTGTGTGCCTACAGCGACGGCGAGACAATGCTTTGAGGCGCTCAACAGAAGGTCTTTGGACCTGAAAGATCCACTTTGCCGTTTGTGCTCTTTCCTGGACCCCAAGCATAAGGTGCTCACAGAGGACGGCGAAGAGGAGTTGCTCTTGAGATAGGTTGATGTGGGTGCAGAAAGCAGCATGGCTGTCATGTTCATTTGTGGTTTAACAGTGGTCACAAGCATGTAACTTGAAGGAAACTTGAAGGAAACCTCAACAAGCTGTTGCTAGCATGCTTGCGTCCGTGTGCACTTGACTTTGTCTGCATCAGCAATGTCAGTTATAGATACAGCTGTAGCTTGAGTACACTGGCAGATCCTTTCCATTTAATATGCGCACCATGCGAAGCTGTTGCTCTTAGTGCGTGAGTCTATGGTCTCCAGTCATCGAGTTTCTGGAGTTGCCCTTACAAAGCCTGGTGTTATACAGGACCTTCCACAGCATTTGCTTGTATTGGTTTTGCAAGCACAATCCTTGCATATTTGCACGTTGACACACTACTGCTAAAAGCTTTGCTCCCAAAGTGGTGATGCACTGACATCATGTTGTGTCTGTAATGTGTACATACTGGTTCAGACTACTCAGTGACTGGCAGACATGCATGTACTCAAAGCCTGCCCACCAAGCATTTTGTTGGCCGCAGTGAATGTCAGAAAAGGGAATAGCCAATGTCATAGGAATTGCAGAGCGTATGTACGCATCCCAGATGTTACAATGATGCACTTAGAAACTTTTCTCAGGCTTCACGTTACAGCAAGGATGGGAATTGGCCAATTATTATAAGCCATGTACATGACAATCAGATATACAACACCTCATCCCAAGGATGCCTGTATAATGGCTGCTGCAAACGCTTCTGATCTAGAGCATGACCAATCAGGCCAATGCTTCGTGCCAAAACAAAGAGGCCATTCAGATAACCAATCTTCACAATGTCAGCAATCTCAGCCTGCATTCACAAAGCCACCCTGCATTTTCCTGCAAGTACCTTTGTGCAACTGCTACATGCAAGCATGCAGTGCACATATGTTTGTGACAGCACATATGTTTGTGACAGCAGGATACATGTTGTACATGTATGAACCATCACAATGACAGGATTACTCAGCAGCATGTCAGGAAGCCTTGCAGTGCTGCCCACACGCCTCACGGATCCATACAAGCAAAGCACTACAGATGTAATGCATGTTCAACAACACACAGGAGGACACAAAGCCTGTGAGTCAAGCAAAAGCATGCCAAATTGTGTGAAATGAGCAGTGTCGCATTTGTGACATAACTGACGCCTGTCTAGAACGAACTGGAATGCACACCTCTGTGAACAAAGAAGAGGAATGCAGCAGGTCCAGGAACAATGTCCCTATGCAGCCGTCTACATTCAAGACCAGGTTGGCGGCTTTCTGGAGCGTGTAATTCTCCACTTGTACAGCATAGTTTAGGTACTTGGTGCTGGGAAAGAACTTGAATGCATACTTTTGCAGTAGCTCAACCCGCTTGTCGCGATTGTCCTGTGCACCAGAGAGGAAGTTGCTCGTACTGTCATTGCTCGAGTCAGGCTACAACTGTTGTGATCAAGCCTGACACCATGTGCCCTGACAGACTGGTGATGCGATTCGATTTTGGTGTTTTTTGAAAGGGCACGAGACAAAGCTTTTGTTCTGCAACTCCCACAGGCTTGCAGTGCCTGCAGCTCTGCATAGGGTTTGAGAGTGTAGGGTATACAGGGTTACAGAGTGTCAGGTATGTAGGGCTTCAGAGTGTAACGTATATAGGGTTTGAGAGTGTAAGTCATGTAGGGTTTCAGGGTGTGAAGTGTATGTGGTGTAGCTAGCAGTGGTGCTCCCTCTGACAAGCCTATGGCACTCAGCAGCAGGCGGTCATCAGAGAATGTGGTGTACCACTTGAGGTGCTGCATGTTGCAATGTAGTAAGAGACAAGCATGTACTTGGCAAGTTGCATCCCACCTTTGTGGATTTGTGATAGCACTGTCTGCCAGATATACTTTGATAGGTCAGCAGATGTATGCAGCAGCAGCTTTGAACTGTACAGCATGACTCAGGGCTGACATGCTGGCTGACCTAAACAAGTACGACTGATAAGCTGTAACACCAAAAAAAGCTGGCAAGCCTCACCTTGCTCTTTATTCTATGGCCTATGCCAGGTACCCTGATCCCCTTCTTCTTCATGTCCTCTACAAACTCATCTGGTTCCAAGCCTGTGTATGCAATTCCAATGATCCTGGTGCACGATTTCTCCTAAGATACATGCATCAGGTGCCAGCATGCTATGGTGGTCTTATTTGTATGCACTCCAAATGTCTAACACACAATGGTGAAGTTACATGGATCATCAGCCTGATGCCAGATGAGGGTCATAAAGCAAAAATGTCAACTCTTGATCAATGCATCAATCCCCGTGGTTCAGTCAAGGCCACAATGCAGTCACCGTTTGGATGTTCTGCAAACTCGTCCAGGCATGAAGCAGGCTGACAGCTGCATGTTCAACTAGGCTGCAAATGCTTTGGCAGAGCCAGGTGTGTATTAGGAGCATACCTCTGTCACAAGCATCTTGGAAGTAGCGTGCTGAGTCATCGACAGCGCCACCAAAGCGAGGGCCAATAGTGAGTAGGCCACTGACCAAGCATGACACCAGGTCCTTGCCAGCTCGGGCTGTCACAATGGTGTTATGCGCACCTGCAAACATCACAAGTTCTCGCTGAGACACAAACGCAGTCCAGGGAGCGGAGTTGAGCTGAGCTGAGCTGAGCTGTGCTGTGCTGTGCTGGGCTGTGCTGTGCTGTGCTGTGCCATGCCATGCTGCGCACTGTCATGCCATGCTGGGCCATGCTGTGCAGTGTCAAGTCATGCTGTGCTGTGCCAAACTGTGTCTGATCTGCCGTGCTGTGCTGTGCCATGCCATGCTGCTTTCTATGGGCATGCACTAATGCATCTTGGTCTTGGCGCTGCTTCCTTTCTGTCAGCAAAGCACATGCAACATGACAAATCTCTAGTGAGCACGTGCTCTAAAGAACACCTGAGGAAGATGCATAACAAGTTTTGACAGCTGCCATATGCATGTCAATAGGATCACCAAATTCAATCTTGATGCAATACCTGATACACATGGCCCATGATCGGCACACAGCATGACCACCAGCTCAATGAAGCGCGTGGCATACTTGGGCAGCTGCCTCTTGAACCAAAGCAGTGAGATGACATCTCCAACGTTGTAGTCTCCTGTGATGAGCGTGGACATTGTGACCTTGTTGTATGTAGGCTCCTCACCTCTGTCATCACAAATGGAAGACACTATTGTGGTGGGCACCCGTACCTGCAGTCACAGATGCGCAACAACTTTTATCTTTCTTTCCCTTTTCCTTCTATTTTTTTTATATTTCTATTTTGTTTTTATTTTCCGTTTTCTTTTCTTTTTTTCCTTTTCTTTTATTTTTCTGCGTGACAATGTCACCACCAGCATGTAGCAGCGTATGACTGAGTTGCAGCTGGTTTATGGTCTATGATCTGTGACAAACACGGGCAAAATGTCATGAACGCAGGCAGCATGTTGCCTGTTGTGATGAATGCGTGCTGAGATGATGGTCATTACTCACCCCTGCAACACAGGCACATGTGCAAGGCATGGTGTATGATGTGTATGTAGCAAGATCATGTATTCTGCTTGCTAGGAATGTTCATGTTAACAGTCCTACACGCTTACAGCCCTACATGCTTACAGCCCTACTTGCTTACAACCCTACATGCTTACAGCCCTACATGCCTGTCGATCCTGTGTCATCATACGCAGGTCAGCTATGACACGCAGAGCATCAGCCATTGACACAAAACTAAAAATCTGGCTGCAGGATGATTTGCCACAAAAGCCTCGCTGCAAAGTCCTGTGGCTTCAAGGTGGGAGCAGTATCTGCTTTGATGATGTCAACAAAGCCCTCAAGGGGCGCTTGTAAAGCTGTCTTGGCTCTCTTGGCTGTCTTTGGCAGTTTGAAGCTGTTGGCACTACAGGACTATCACTTGTCTACAGGCGCTTGGTCCCTTTTGCTGTGGGAAACTCACTAACAATGTCTGGGGACCAGCAAACAGCCAGTCTATATCAGTCAGATATGTTAAATGGTATGTCAAAGCTGTATGCTTACCTTTCCAGGCTCCGGGCTGCCGCCTTATGAGGCTCCCGTTATGATCGCTGAAAAGCGTAAACTTTTCTTTTCTTTTCTTACCTTGCCAGCCTTCTTGGCTGCTTCAAGGTCTTGTGGAACTGCCCTCACTTCAGATTCAGGCTGGGGTTGTATCTGCCCTTCCTCTACAAGCTGGTCATATGTTGTCTTGATGATGCCTTCAAAGCCCTCGAAAGACTCCGGCACTATTGCACCAGCTGCCTTCAACGCAGCGTTCTTATCCTGCAGGGACAGCAAACACCACGTTTGCTTCACTGCTTCACAGCATGCAGAAGCTGGTGTGTTTGCAATGATCCTGCTCCTTGTAGATATCCTCTGCACTCCCCCCCCAAAGGAAGCCCAGAGGCATATACAGGGAGGGGGGGGGGGGGGGGCTAACACCATATAGCATGTGTGACATGGATGCGTGAAACAAACGCTGCTCTCGGCTTCACGCAAAAGTCAAGGCATACTGGATTTGCTGAGCTTGATACAAGGTGGAGACCTGAGCATTCTAGTTTAGATTTAGCTGTAAATTTCTGAGGTCATTTGAGTCAGCTCATTAGACTCAGATCCATTTTGTTCAATCAGAAGGTCAGGCTTGACTGGCTTTGCACATGTGCCACCGACACACACTCAACTGCTGGTTTGTGTGGCTGCATTACATAAATGTCATCTTGCATCAAGCAAATCATGAAGTGTCTCTGACAAGCTGCGCACACCTGAATGGACTCAGATCACCGGCTTGAGTTGATTCATATCATCGCCTTGTGATTCCGTTCGCCAGAGTGAGAGTTTGACAATGCTTTCACATAGACTTCTTAGTGAGCTTTGAAGCCTGACAGGTCACTACAAATGCCCTGATAAATCATCAATCTCCCCCAGTGTAAAAGCACATTTTTACTGTCACCAGGCATTTCTGAGTCAAGCTTTCTAGTGTACAGATTTCGTTTCTGAAATGAAACAGCCGTTTTGGTATTGAAAAGAGCCATGCATCTCTGCCATGTTACTTCACCACTCAACGAGCACACCTGCTGACGCACCCACCCTTGTTTGTCTCGCTCAAACAGGACTGTGTCACTACAGGACCAGCTGATTATGGGAACAACGTTGAGTCTTGGAGGTGATGCCGATGTCTTTTGGAGGTGATTCCAACATGTTTTTGGGGTAATCCAAATGGGTTTCCCCCCCGTTGATTCCATGCAATACCTCACAATCTGGGGTGTAGAGCCACTGGTGACTCGTCAGACTTCCTGGCTTGTGAGTCAGCAAGCTTGCAGGTGGACTTCCCTCGCCACCCATGTGTTTTGAAAGTGATCCAAGCGCCCCAGCATTATTTCTCATCGGTTTTCACCGTCAGGGTTTTGCAGAACCCTAAACTTTTAAAACTTTTAATTTTGGTAGGGTTGTTGGACAGGTTGTAGGGATTAGGGTTTTTGCATTTTCAGGATTTAGGGTCTGAGAACCGATGAGATTTAACGCTGGGCATCCAAATGTGTGTCGGCAAGTTTGGCAAGTGAAGTTGACTCTGAGTGGACTCGCCTGAGCAGACTCAGAGGCTCCGCCACTCTTCGCCCCAGCATGTCCAAACTGGACCTCAGACTTGAACAGCTTAGCGCAAGTGCCGCTGACCCATGCCACAACAGGTTTGTTGATCTGGCCGGATTTCAGGGCATCCACAAGGCTGTACTCATCGTGGCCCCCTAGCTCGCCCAGAACCACGATTAGCTTGATGTCTGGGATGTTCTGGTAGCGCAGGCAGTGGTCTGAGAGGGTGCTGCCTGGAAAGACATCTCCACCAATGGCAATGCCTGCAGCAGCAGGAACACTGGGCTGTTGGCAGGCAGCCTCTCAGCAAATGACATGTCAACCAATAGTAACGCGTGCAGCATGGAATTGGGTTATTGGCGGGCAGTCTTGTCGCGTTGAGTCTGACACCTTCAATCAAAGCAATGCCTACAGCAGCAGGAAGACTGGGCTGTTGGCGGGCAGTCTTTCAGCGGTGATATTGGTGGGCAGTCTTTCAGAGTTTCAGTGAGTTGAGTCCAACATGTCCAATCAAAGCAATGCCTGCAGCAGCAGGAACACTGGGGTGTTGATGTGAAGCCTTTCAGCAGTGATGTGCGTCTGAAATGTCCATCAACAGCAATGCCTGCAGCATGGGAATTGGGTTGTCGGCAGTCTTTCAGATTTCAGAGAGTTGAGTTTGACATCTTCGATCCAAGCAATGCCTGCAGCGTAAAACCTTGGTTGTTGGCGGGCAGCCTTTCAGCAGTGAGTTGAGTCTGACATCTCCACCAACGGCAATGCCTGCAGCAGCAGGAATACTGGGGTGTTGGCGGGCAGTCTTTCAGCAGTCATGTTGGCGGGCGGTCTTTCAGAGTTTCAGTGAGTTCAGTTTGACATTTTCGATCAAAGCAATGCCTGCAGCATAAAGACTGGGCGGTTGATGAGAAGCCTTTCAGCAGTGAGTTGAGTCTGAAATGTCCATTGACAGCAATGCCTGCAGCATCGAACCTGGGCCATTGGCAGGCGGTCTCTCAGACATTTCCAATCAAAGCAATGCCTGCGATGTGAACCCTGGGACGTCGACGTGCACTCTCTCAGCATTGAGCTGCTTCATCAGGCAGGGCAGGCGTACCTTCATACAGGCCATTCGTGGCTCTTGACAGCACGTTGTACATCTCATTGGACATGCCCCCAGACTTGGACACAAAGCCCACAGAGCCAGGCCTGTACAGCTTGCAAGCCACAATGTTCTCCAGAGTCCCAGCTGTGTCTCCTATACGGAATGCACCAGCCTGTAGACAAGGCACCACATGGTCTGTGTTTGCAGGAATCTCGTCATAAACTTTGCTATAACTGTTGATAAAGCACACATGGCCTGTGTATGCGTTATACTCATCAGGCGCCTTGTCACCATTGTAGATAAAGCCAGCTGGTGTGTGCATGCGCTACATTGACAGCCTTGCCCCTTCATGTTGTAAGTAGTTGCAGCAGAGACTCCCTAACGTTCTGCTCACACATGAGCTGAATCTTTACGCACCGCCTACAGCAATCCGACCTAATGATGAACAGCACTACCGCTATAGGAATGTAGACATAGACATGTACGGGTCTTGCAATGATCATATGGTGGCAGTGATCACATGGTAGCAATGATCGCATGGTGACAGTGATCACAAAATGGCAATGATCACATGGTAGCAATAATCACATGGTGGCAGTGAGTAAGACAGCAGTACCTGCAGTCCCCCTACTGTGGCAGGTCCAAGGGCAATCTTGTTGTGCTTGGCAGCATACGCAATGAGCTGCTTGGTGTCACCTTCTGGGACACCTTCAGCAATGACTGCAATGACTCGTATGGATGGCTGCTGAAGAGCTTCCATGGATGACTCATATGCACTGCAAACCCAGACACAGAGACTGCTGATGACTCATGGGTAGCATGGACACAGTCATTGCATATATGGTCAGACAAAAGCATATTTTCTGCATTGTCCGGCCAACAGATGCATTCAGTTTGTCTGTCTCTGATGCTGGAATGCAGGCGTCTCGCAGAAGAGCTTTGTGTAGCAAATGCAACTCTGTGGACAGTAACTGGTTAGGAGCATTGCAGGATGTGTACAAGCAGACATAGACTCAAGTTGCAGTGGACAGGCAGAGATGCAGACTGGTGGACAAGCAGACCGCAGCAGCTGCATACAGACCATGTCTGTAAGAGTCGGCATGACCATGATTACACTCGGTATGTGCAGTGCATGGTGCTGTATTCACGTGACAGAATGAGTAGCAGGATGATCATGGTGACACCGCAGTTGTACTGGAGTTTGCAGGACATAGCATGCAAGATGATCACAGTACACCAGCATCATGCAGCACGTCACCTTCTGAAGGATGCAAAATTGATAAAGACGTCAGCTGCTCTGTGAGCCTTGATGGCCGCTGGGGTGCTGCAGACAGCAGGGCAATTGCTTCTTGAAAACTTTCAAGGAATTGGTGAGAGCACACAGGCATTGAACTACAGCATTCACAAGACAAGTAGGCAGTGAACCAGCAGAAGCTTTGTTGGTGTCAGGCAGACTGGTTTATGTTCAGCATAAGACAGGCCAGCATGAAGTGTTGGCAATTAGTCAGGCAGCTTTGCAAGGTGTGACCAGACAGTATGCAGTGCACCTTGGTACGCAAGGTGACTGCAGAGCAGAATGATACAGCATGAAGTCACCTGCCATAAACTGGGATGGCAATCTCTTCCGAGCCAAAGAAGAGCTTCTGAAAACCACCTGACGAACCTGGCTGTACAATGCAAGCTACTGAAGGTGTACTACGACCTGCGACACAGTCACTTTTGATTCCTCAAGAAAGCTTGACTCAGACTGCGCCTCTTCCCGGTTGGTTTGCGATCGCAGCTCTCAGCTGCCACAATAGTCGTTTGCGCATACAGCAGCAAGCTGGCGAGGCAGCGAGTGCACGCAGAAGCTAATCAGCGTTCACGTTCTTGATACTGGCACAGGATGATAGCGCACCGCACAAATAATCGAAATCAAGCATGCGCTGGATTGGTTTCTGCTTCCAATTGTAAAACACAGCTTGCGTATCCGCACTAAATATCTGACCATGCTTCACCATCTTCAAGCCAGATGTTGCTTGAACGACAGACACAACCAGGATGATAATCCCGCAGCAGCCACTCAGACAAGCAACCTATTCATGTCGAAGTGACCCACATACTATTGCACGAACTGTGCGCTCACATCGAGTCGCAGATGCATCGACAATGCCTGCGTGATGACTAATTTGTTTTAGCTGGCTATCTGACTTGGCTATACACTCTGCAGGCCTAATATAGGTACCTTGCTGATTGCGTGAGCTTTACAGGTGCGTGCACATCTATGACATGCATGCATGATGTACTCAGGCACAGCATGCGAATTGTGACTGGACATGTTTGCCGAAAACAAGACCCAACAATCTTCAGGGAGCAAAGCATGCTGCGCAGCATCAGGCTGCACTGGACAAGTGGTTTGCCGGTAGCCTACAATGTGCAGAGTGGCAAGTAGCACCAGCGCAGAAGGACATCACTGCATGCTTCAAGCCCGATGCATCATATGATGACATGACACTGTCACTGCAGTACTGACTACCGGTAGTCTGCAATATAATCACAACTGTTAAGTGAGCTGTTTCTGTGCATATTGTTTGCATGAACTGCAAACGATATTCACACAACCATACATTATAATGATTGCTCCTCAGGTCGTGCAAGCGACTCAGTTGCAAGTATCACATGATTTCTGAAGCTGCAGCAGCAGCCCTGTGCACCTGCAGTGAATGAAGCAAAAAGCTATGGCCTGCAGGAACATGCAGCAAGATTCGCTTTCACAAGAGTGGTTTGCGACAACAGGTTTTAGCATACTTTGTTACTCAGCATGCAGCTCAGCAAGCTTCACAGATATGACACCAGCAATGCAACAAAAGCATGCCAGCTACTGCCGAGTGTTGCAACTGCAATAACATTGCCACAGCAAGGTGCGAGTGCACACACAGTAACTGGCCTCACGCACACAAGCTGCAACTGTTGTTACAAGTCTCAGCAACATGCGCCTGGCAGCAGCCCGATGGCCTGAGACTCAGCCAAACAGCGGCAGCCCAGCCATAGCAGGCATTCGACCCTGTCAGAGATGTTAGGATCAATGGACAGACTCAGGCAGCGCTGGTTGTGTAATACGCCAGGCATACATGCCAAGCCTGAAGTCTGACTGCTGCAATGCACACTAGTATGCTAGCTACTGTTTGCGTGCAGGATGGTGTTATGGTTATTGCGCATCACGTGCACAGTCCAGCATGTAGTGTTTTCTCACTGCCAGAAAGAGCGCCCAGCACTAACACTGGCACAAAAAGCGGCAACAAAACCTGCATTGCGCAGCCTAATACACCTTGCTTAACTGCATCCTGTATCTGATGCAACACCTCTATGATCCTGGCGTTCTACCAAGCTCTGCAAATCAGTGTATCAGTGTGTTGTTGCTGAAGAGTGCAGTTTCGAAAATTCACCGTTGGATTCAATTCACCAAGAAAATCAGTGTATCTTTCCAATTGGCCAATGGGAAAGTGTGTCTGAGATCCATTCTATCAGGAAGGCGGCAGCAAAAGCAAACACATGCTCCATTTAAGGCTGCAAAAAGTCATCATCAAGTGCCTGCTGCACAGTGGGTCTGCGAAATGGATCAGGATGCAGCAAGCGCCGAACAAGCCTTGCTGCAGAGGTGTGCTCGTTGACACTAGGAGTAAGCTTAGCCAGCCATTCAGCTTCAAAGGGAACAGCACTGCCAGCGGCATGTGCATCAGCCTGCATGACAATAGTGTATGCATTTTGAACAGCAAGCTTTTGGTCTGCACCATGCTGTAAGTCTGCAAGACCCTTCTGCTGATGCAGCTGATACCATGACATGACAAGGTGCGGCGAGCCTGGCAGGCGAGTCAAAAACCAGGCTTCAAGAACAGCAGACAAGCTGGGATTAACCAACAGTGACAGCATGAAAGACCTTGTGATCATGTATGGAAGGTTTCAAGCTTCTGCCAGAAAGTTATTCAAGTACTGACGTAGCAGGTTGAGTTCACGTAAAGTCGACTCCATAATTACGCAATCTCCGACCTTCCCTGATCATCAACAAGGCAGCATGTTGCGAGCTTGCATGCCGTGGTCTCTGTCAGTGTCTATATTTCCTGGCTGATGTGTCCGCTGGCGACATCGCCTGCGCACCCTTCAGTTGCCGGCCAAGTTTACAGACAGCTAGCTGATCAGGGAGCGCTCCTGCCGAGGGGTCAGCTGCGCCCAGCCTTTGCGTCGGTGCGTTCAAATACAAGGTCACACGCCAAGCAAATTTGGACGTTTGACGAGGGCACCCTGGCTATATTGAATTGTCGTCACCAATTTTTACCGGGCCAAGTGTGCTTGTTGCAGAGCCGACAAGCCTGCACTGTAATGGGGACTAAAGGCATAACTTTGTACACCGCCGGAACCCCAAACGGTTGGAAAGCCAACGTAATAGTCGAGGAGCTGCAAATCCCCTACAAACTTCACGCCCTCAGTCTGTCCAAGAACGAACAAAAGCAAGACTGGTACCTCAAGATCAACCCTAATGGCCGCATTCCTGCCATAGGTGAGCAAGCCATGCCAGTAGTCACATTATGTTTTCATGCATATCCTGATGCACTGCAGCCACACTGGCAGACCATCTCTGGTCAGCTTGATACAAGGATGCAGTGACTGCCTGCAGTGGACCATGATGAGGGGGATCTGGCTGTGTTTGAGTCTGGGGCTCTCATGCTCTATCTTGCTGAGAAGGACCCTGAAGGTACTCTGTTGCCCAAGGATGTATGCAAGCGGGCAGAGGTCATCTCATGGCTTATGTTCCAGATGGTGAGTCACCTGGCGCCCGGGAGCTCTTCATGCATGGAGTGCATGTGGTGCTATGCGTCCACCAATAGATTTTCTCAACAAACTAGTGTAGTGCGACCCCTATTGCTGCTTTCTGCACATTAAACAGCAGCTGAAGGCAATGCTATGTTTGAGCAGAAGTTCCTTACTAAAATTTATCCTGTGATGTGTTTGTCACCCATGCTGGACCAGTACACTTGTGTTGACAGCATGCTCGGCTCGCAATTGACCTGGCAGTTGTTCAGAGACAGCTTTGAACGAGATGCAAAACCACTCACCAAAAGTGTGCGGGGTTTACAAACAAGTGGTGGGTACTCGTATTGCCACATATGCTGTGTCTTAACTTGTGTATCTGCAGGGAGGGCTTGGTCCCATGCAAGGGCAGGCGCATCACTTTGTCAGATACTCTCCTGAGAGGATCGCGTATGGCATCAACAGATACACCAATGAGACAAAGCGGCTGTATAGAGTCATGGACCAGCACCTGAGTGATGGCAAAGAATGGCTGGCGGAGGGGCAGTATACCATTGCTGACATCGCCTGCTTCTGCTGGGTCTATGAACATGCGTGGGCAGGTCAGCTGGCTATATAGGACTTCACTCCTATAGACAACGTCGTCTGTAAATGCTTCAGCATCCATGAATGCTTCACTGTGAATGCTGCACTGTCTGCGCAATCCAACTTGAAGCTGCATCTGCTTGTTGTCCTCTGCAGCTCATCTCTGTTGCATGTCCTGTCAAGCGAGCATCTGCTGTCACTTGCTGGTGATATGAGAGTTAGGCTGCTCTTTGTCTTTGTACACTTGAAGTAGACAGTAAAGAAACACATCGACGGCCTTTTGCAGAATGTAGACATAGTCTTCAGAAAGAGCATGTCAAGGCAAGCTTGTTGATACATTGCACTGTACAGGAAGCAAGCGTATACCATCTGCCTGTGCTGTCTTTGTCCACTGCTGAGGATCACTAGTAGACCCCAGCAATGCACATACATGACACAAGTCAAGTGTCACCATGATCAACACTCATGCTCCTGCTGCAGATTTGCGTTTATCTGCACTGTAATAATAATAATGATTATAATAATAATAACAGTAATAATAACAGTAATAATAATAATAATAGTAGTAATAACAGTAATAATAGTAATTTTGACACTTTCCAGCTCATGATAAGCTGGGTACGTGCAAGGCAAGTAGGTGTTTTGCATTGTGTTTGCTAGCAAGGGCCATGTGGATGCGTGGCTCATAGGAACCCATACGAGAACTTGTGTGAGCAATGCTGTGTTGCTTTCACAGGCATAGAGATTGACAGCATGCCACACCTGAAGGCATGGCTAAAGCGCATTGAAGAGCGGCCGGCTGTACAAAGGGGTCTGGACATCCCTGAAGAGAACATCCACAAGCAAATAGCAAGGGACCCCGACAAGCAGAAGGAGCTCGTTGAGGAGGCCCAAAAGATGACACCTGGTCTTACATGACACTGTTACTGTTACTGTGTAGTAGAAGGGTTGGCCGATCTCATACATTGTGGCAGACCAATTAGAGGCCTTGTGGGCATCTGCTCGATGATCTGCCAGCTCTCGCACCTGAGACCCGCTATATGCACCTGATTGTGCTGCACCTATCTGCAAGCAGGAAGGAATGTTTGACTTGCTGGACGGATGCGCCTGGACATAAGTCAAGCAACAACAGGCCCTAGCTGTGGGGCAGCCTAAATTGGTCCGGAATCCTCTCCCCTGTCCAGAGCGCCATGTTGTGAGAAGAAACAACAAAACTTACACTGGTAGCTGTAGGCGTCATAATGGCAGCCTCTAAATCTAGAGGCAGCCTTGCCATGGTGTGGCCATCCTATGAGCTGCAGCCTTACCTCAATGCATAGCTGTATGTGACGCTGCAAGCTACACTGAATGCAACCGTGTTGTAGTGTGCAGCCATGCTGCAGAGCATTGTATCTGCTCAAAGTTGGTGAAACATGAGTCAGTTGACAGGTGTTGGCAGCTTCTGCCTTGTTTGTCAACAGTGTGGTTAGGTGTACATACTTGTACCTACAGATTCATCGAGAGTTACACTTTGTTTGTAAACTGAATTTTTGGTTACAATATGATTCTGGTCTGACCTGACATCTCTGCAGATGCAAAATGACTGCAAGTGGAGGTTGTAATGGTAGTGGAAATCAATGCAGCAAGCTTAAATGAAGGCTTGGCCCAACCAAGGACCGAGAGCATATTTGAGGCATGGATGTGTAAATCATTCTTTCTTAATAATATCCTCTGTCACCGCTGATTGATTTCACCACTGAGCTGAAACATCCCCAAAATTGCTATAGGGACTGCACACTTTTGAGCTAAACTTGTCTAGCTTCTGGTCACAGCTTGTCAGCCCTCATCTATGCTGCGGGTTTGGGCTCCCGGTGGATTGGGCGCAGCTGGTACTTGGCTGAGTGATCGCCCAAGAACCTTGAGTGCTGTAGTGTTTATGAACAGACCACACATTGGGGCTAGACAGCCGATATTGCCGATTTTTTTCCTGCCCTCCTTCCTGCCCTCCTACTTGCTGCCCTTCCATCTGTCTCCAGTCTGTCTGGCTCCACTTTGCATGGCATGCAACAGGGCTTTGATGCTCTCTAGCTAGAGACTCGCTCGGAGATCTGGATGAAAGCTTGCTGCCCTCATATCAATTCCCACACTTTGTGTCTCATGCCGGCAAGCGTCGCCTTGTGAAGCTGCTGCTGAGAGCTTCCTGCAAATGTGCTATCCTTGTGCATGCAAGGTGTCCAGGGGCTGCAACAGGGCTCTACACGGTTCTGGCCTGAAAGCTTGCTTCCTTTGCACACTTTCTGTCCCATCCCGGCTAGCAAAGCCTTGTGCAGATGCTGATGAGAGCTTCCTCACCATACGCTGGTCAAATGGGCTCATGTTCAGTGTGCACGAGCTGATGTCAATGTTGGATAGCATGTTGAGTATATACCATGGTGAAACAGCTTGTTTAGCATGCTACGACCATACCGTATCCAGAAAGTCCCCCTTCTCGTCCGATCAGGGAAGTCAAACTGGATTGGGCTCAACTAATACTCGGCTGAGTGATCGCCCGGGAACCTTAAGTGCTGTAGTGTTCATGAACTAACCACACAATGGGACTAGACAGCCGGTATTGCTGCCCAATTTTTTCCTGTCCTTCCCTCCTTCCTGTCCTCCTACTTGGAAACCCCATCTGCAGCTTGCCGTTCGGACACACTCATCCAAGGTTGATCAAGGTAGATTATTAGATGGCAAGGTCATGGTGTTCAATGGGCAGCTCCTCAATCTGAGTGCATCATCAACAGTGTATACACACTGCCGTGTTTCCTCTCTTGCCCATTAGAATAATGTGAACATGGCAAAGTCATACAACTGCAGTTTCAACTGCTGTTTAGTGCGCAGAAAGCAGCAACAAGGGTTGCACTACACTAGTTTGTTGAGACAATCTATTGGTAAGGGCGCTTGGACAATGTGACTACTGGCAAGGCTTGCTCACCTATGGCAGGAATATGGTCATTGGGATTAATCTCAAGGTACCAGTCTTGCTTTTGTTCGTTCTTGGACAGACTGAGGGCGTTAAGTCTGTAAGGGATTTGCAGCTCCTCGACTAGTGGGTTGGCTTTCCAACCGTTTAGGGCTCCGGCGTTATACAAAGTTAGGCCTTTGGTCCCCATTGCAGTGCAGGCTTGTCAGCTATGTAACACGACATGACAAGTCAGCAACACTACAAAAGATAAAGCTTGTATACCTCCCGTTGCAACAAAGCATTTGCATCTGGGAATTTCGCAATGGCTGTTGTCTGACAGAATGTGCAGGTTCGAGCTTCACAGGATGATGTGCATACTATGTAATAATTCCGGTCAACACAGCCATGTATGCATTTGCCAACTTCACGTGCTGACAGGACCTGACAAAACACGTACTCTTGGCCCTATTGAGCAGTAGCTTTCTGCAGCAGACATGCTGTCTTAATAGCTTAAAACAAACACACCTGAGCTGCGACGCACCTGGCATAGATGCTCTAGCACCGTGCAAGATAGCACATATCTGACAGCAGTCAATGAAGAAAAGGCAGGCTGGCACATTGCGCTGGCACCTCTTCTTCAAGCAGGGAAGGGCCCATGAGGCCATGTGCCTGGCGCAAATCTTGCAATATCTGAAGATATGTTGCATCATGTCTTGACCAACTCTCAAGGTCTTGCAGATCATTCACTGATTTCGGCATGCTGACAGACACCATCAATGCACAACGGCTTTCTGATAGCCTGTCCTAGCTTTCATCTCCTGTAGATATTGGTATGCTGCTGGATGCTGATCCGGCTTCAGCACATCCAGCTCCTGCAGACCAGCACCCTTAACTGGCACGCACAAAAATAAATGGAAAGTTATAGCATACCAAAGAGTAACTGCTGGACTGGCATATGCATTCATGAGCCATTGTGAGTCTGAGAAGGTAGTCTGCATGGCTCAAGGCTGTATACTCCATGCAGCTCAGAGCCATGCACAGACTCACATATGCCTTGAGTACTGATAGGGAACAGTAGCAAGAACAGAAGCATAAACATAAGCATAAAGATAAGCATAAAACAAAAGCATGTGATGTAAGTGTAGCAACATGAGCGTGACCTGATTTGTGATGCAAGCAACTTACATGTGCAATTGTCAGCACTTCACCACACATGATGTCGGCAGCAGTGAAGTCATCTCCTAGAAGATAATGCGTTTTGTTCAGCTGCTCCTCAACCACCTGCATGCGCTGCCTTGCCAGGCTGTACTCATACGGAACTACCTACACAATCTGAAGTGCCTCTGAGTACCATGGCAGCATACATAGACTTGCAAGTGTAGCAACGCTGTTTGACATTTATAGCCATTGCAGGAGCAATCTGCCCATGTTCTGTCAGCAGTGGGTATCACATGACCAGCCAGACACCAAGACTGTGTGGCATGCACAGAATTACACGGCAGCTGCTGATATTGTATGACAACAACACTTGAGGCATTATAAGAGGTTTTGTCCAAGCATGGGACACTGGCTGGTGCAGGAGCACAACAGAAGGCTTGAGGCAATGATAGCAGAAGCACAGCAATCCTACAGATGCGGCAAATCATGCAGCCTTTACCTCGCTGACCCTCTGCTCCTGAGGTAGCAGTTTCGTGTGGTGTATGATTTCTGTCAGAGGTGGGTTGAAGGTGGCTTCCAGAAACCACAGCCACTGCAGAAATTTGCCTGCATGACGTTACCACAATGGGCAATTTTCAGGCTCAAAAACACTGGCTCAATATGTGCATGGTCTGGTTGCAGCGCGTCAGTATGAGCTGCTTTGGTAGTGGCAGTGTCAGCAAATTTGCTGCAACAGCATACTATGTGTTGACTGCTGTGGGAAGTGCATGGTTGTTGACACCCACCAATGCAACTTGTCTGGACGATACTAAAGTCAAAGTCTTGCGCTATTGCCTAGGTATAGCGCACCAGCCACGCTCTTGACGCATGGACAACAGCAGCATTATAAGTAGCATGCATGAGGGCTGTACCCTTTTGAGGGGAACTTGAGGCTGGAACAAGCTTGCCCTTGCCGAATTTTTCCAGCAGGAACTGCATGATTGCACCTGACTCGTAATAGAACTCATTAGCTACTTTGACAGCAGGCAACAAGCCATTTGGATTCTTCTGTAGGCACGACTTGCTCTTAACTTCGCTGAAGTCCTGCAGCAGAGCACGCAGCTGCAGACTCGACTTGAGACATAGGGTTCCCCGCATGGCCTGCTTTTCTCAGACACGTTGTGCATACCACCTTGAGGATGTCCAACTCATAGTTGAGGCTCAGCTCCTCACAAAGCCAAACAATGCGCACAGAACGGGAGTGCCAGTGGTGAAACACAAGTACATCCGGACTTGCCATGCAGAGTGTCAAAGGACTGTCGTGTACTACAACTCCCAACTCGTGCGCGTGCTACAAATCCGGGCCGTCCTTGTAAAGCGACTGCAGTCTCGCATTATCCGGTGCTGAAGTGAAGAAGGATTTTACAAGCTTCTGCCAGCCAACAAGGCCGAAACTTTCAAAGTTATCTAACAACTAACTCAGCAGGTTGAGTGCACGTAAAGTCGACTCCATAATTACGCAATCGCCAAGAAGGCAGCACGTTGCAAGCTTGCATGCTGTGGTCTCTGTCAGTGTCTATATTGCCTGGCTGATGTGTCCGCTGGCGACACAATGTAAGTCGCCTGCGCACCCTTCAGTTGCTCGCCAAGTTTACACATAGCTCCTGCTAGTCAAGGTTATCAAACAGCATACAGCCTACATGGACAACAAACATTGATGCTGCCTCTTCTTCTTCTTTCCTCTAAGCTGTCATGCAGAAGGTAGCCTGTCATGCTGTAAATCAACTGTCGCCAGCAACGCGGCAAGCATCTACTCTGGTTGTTGCATGGTGCAGATGCGCTTCTGTTTGCCAAGCTTTTCTGGTATGGTTTGGAGGAACAAGTGACCCCTCACGCCCAACGGCGTGAGATTTTCTTTTCTTTTCAAGTGACCCCTCCAAGGTCGACAAGCAATTCTGAGTCATGTAGGAGATCATACCAGACAAGATTGGCAAACAAAAGCATATCTGCACATGGACAGTCTTCTGGGTGGTGTTCCGCCAGCTTTGATCTGCAACTGATCTGTCCACCATTTCCATACCTTTCTGCTCTGAATGTATAGAGGTGCCGACAGCATACCCACTGTTCATGATGCTTTGCAACAAAGGCGTCCCTCTCTGCCTCATCAGGAATAGATAAGGATGACTTCACAGTCACATCAGCATCCCCCCTGTCAGCATAAGTACCAAAAGCAATCCCACAGCCCACATGTCTGCCGCTTGGTAGCTGATAGGCTCCACTTGGGTTCCTTCATCAGCGCTGCGCAACAAGTGAAGCATTTCTGGGACACTCCTGCAATGGTTGCCCGGATGTGCATTCATTCGTCTGAAGCATCTGCAGGACAGCGCTCTTTCATGCACTGGATGTGCAAATTATAACAGTGCAAATGCAGCAGCTGAAAGCTGGTGAACAGTGCATGGCTTGCATGGTTGTGACCTAGCATGTGAAGACAGGTTGAATCAATGGGAGCGTGCTGCTCGTGAGTACATGTAGAGCAACGATTGCAGCTGCAATCAAACGCATGATGGCTCAAGTCTACAGGTTGCTGTTGTGCACAGGTGGACCAGCAGCTGAATCTGCATGTCACTGTATAGGTCTCAGGTCTGCATGTACAGGTCTGTATTTATAGGTCTGCGTGTACAGGTCTGGCATGCAAGCATCATTACCTTCTCTCAATGCAGATCCCAAGTCAGTGATTTTGCAGTGCATGCTGCCATCAGACAACCTCTTGCACAGGATTTTGTTCAGGTTCAGGTTCACATGAGCAAATCCACAATCATGCAACACTGCCAAAGCTTGCAACAAAAGCAGTACAGCAGTACAGCTGCAACACTGACAGTGTTCATGCAGGCCATTGTTTGGCTTGGAAAACACAAGCGTGTACATATGCTTTGCAGCTTGAGATGCATGTCACACTGTCACAGCAGTGTAGAAAAGAAAAGAAAAGAAAAGACTACGCCTTTCGGCGTCAATTTAATGAGAAGCCAAGTATACCAAGCTGCCCAGGTCACAGCAGTGTACAGGAGTGATACAAACAAGCTGGGCAGCTCACCGTACAGAAAGGTTGTCTAGATGGGCAGGCAGCATTACCCTGACTACACAGCAAACAAGAGTTGGGCCCAAGCAGCACCACTGCGTAAAGGTGAAAGAGCCACAGTAGAGAGCACATGGGTAGCAACAGGCAATCACGTAAAGGTGTCAGTCACTTGGCTTGAGCAATTGCACAAACATACGCTCAGGGGACTTCAGTGTGAGTGACATCTGCCTAAATTTGAAGCCAACATACCTTGTTCTAAGCTAGACAGGCTGGGTGTGTCCCAAGCTCATGAGTCTCAAATGCAAGAACACTTACCTTAAGAATCTGCCAGAAGCACTCCTTGACTGTTTGCAGCAGCTGCCTTCTGCAGTCTGGCAGATCTTCATCAAATGCCACACACAACTCTGCCACGAACCAGCCAAACTCGTGGCCCTCTTCATACCTGCCATTCACAAAATTTGGTTCTCATTGCTGGCCTGGCAGGACGTGCAACATCAGACAAGTATGCAATTCCCAGAGCCTGCTCATCGGGCATGCCAAGGTCGTAGGTGTTGATCAAGGCAGCTGTGATCAAACGGCATGCAACCTACAAACAAGCTACTGCTGCTGCCTGCAGATGGCAAATTGAAACCTGTCAAACCTGCTATGCACATGCAGCCAGCAGCTTTTAGCCATCTAGCAGACAGCATGATGCCAGCAAAAACAGCACTTTGTGCTAGTCTTGGCATTCACTGCAATCTGGTAATTGCTATGCACCACATGGGTTGTGCCCCCTTCTGTGAGTGACGGTGTAAGCTATGGAGATGTCCAAGACAAACAACAGCATATCAGTGTTCAGTGTGCACTCTTGTCAGAGCCTTACTCTGTGATGAAGCATGCCTCTTGATGGTCATCCAGCAAGTCTGGGTCCGGGTATCCTGCTGGGTAGCTGTCAAGCAAAAAGCTAAGACAGTGAGGAGCTGGCTGATCCTGCATAGCTTGTTTCACTGTTTCCAGTGCTGCGCTCTCCCTTTCAGACTGCCATTTCTGTATGCACGTCCCTGTTGGCTTCTTCTTGATGCAGACTGGTTCCCAAGTACCATCATGACACCTTTCACCGCTGCAGGGCCAGAACACACACACACACACCCCTTGTCACAGCATGTCACAACTTGCTGCTGCATGGCATGGTGTTGTGCACTGTTATCAACGACAGCTGACATGCATGGTGTGTGGTCTACCATGTGTGGTTTGTATAGCTAGCTTGTGGTACTGTCAAGCAGTACATGGTGCCTTGGCCACACTGACAGCAGTCCAAGCAGCAGTGCCTGTCAGGCAGGCTGCTGTGCTGCATGCACGCTAGCGTTTCATGAGATCATGCACGCTGCGCAGCATTACTCACTAGGCTTTGCAGGCCACACTGTGTTGAAGCGTGTCTACTTACTAGTAGACTTGCCCAGAGGTGTTCTCACGAATCAGCGATGCTACACCATGGTCAGGATGCATCCACCAGTACAAGTCTGGGTTGCATCCTGCCCTCACAAAGCGCCAACGCCCCTCCCAGGGACTGCCAGCGTTCAGCAGTTTGTCTTGTGCTCTGATCTGCCATTCTGACGACGCTAACTGCCGCAGTGCACAAACCCCAATCTCAGGTGCAAACGTCGTCACCATGCAAATTTGGATGCACAGTGCAAGCAAGCAAGGAAATATGCTTAGCAAGCTTCAGGGATCCTGTCAAGGGTGCAGGGGGGTCTTGATTACTATTGGCAGTGCAGCGCATGCAATGCATCAGCACCTCAGAGACAGTTTTAATCTCTGACACTTCCACTGGTGAATTGACGCTCTGAGTGCCACCCATGGCTTGCTCTGTCAATGATGTCAAAGTTCAGTTCAGTGAATTCATACAGACAAGATTTGCTTCCTACATGCTAAGCATTCCCTAAGGAAACCACCACATGCATTTGGTTCACACAAAGTCATAAAGTCTGCAATGGTACAACGGTGCTGCAGGAGGCCTAAATCCTGTGACCTGATATGGCTGTATGCTGGGCAATCAAACACAAAGTGCTGCTCGTCCTCCACACAATCCAATGACTTGCACACTAGACATAGCCTATCTGTCCTATCTAGGTGAACACCGTCTGCCCAGCGGCCTGTGTCTACCCGCAGACCATGGCATCCAGTCCTAAACCTGCTGATTAGCCTTCTATTTGACACACACTTGACAACAGACAGATACTCTGCAGGTTTGTACTCAAGCTGCATTGTCCTATATAACATCAAGCTGCTGTGCTGATCATCTGCAAAGTACTCAAATGCATGTTGATGCTTAACCCTTTCTATGGAAGATGCAATGTCAAACTTGTGAAAAAGCTGCTGCTGTCCTAAATGACCATGTAGAAAACTGCCTAGATAATGCTGCCAACTGTCTTTGACTGCTGTCCGATCTAACGCAAAGCCATCAACCATTGCAAGCTTGATAAGACGCACATTGTCTAATGCAATTGTCCTATGATGATAACGCAGAATCTGCTGCCAGAAGTGAACTTGTAATGGAAAGCGACCCAACTCAGCTAACACCACATCAGCAACAAATGTACCATGTGATCGGTCAAACTATGGGCGCACTGATCTTATGGCATTGCCTGTCAACAGAGCATACTGTGAGTAGGGCTGCCTGAACAACAACGGGCAGAAGCATTGATGCAAGCAAAGCTTCTGTTTCAGGCATAAACCCCAAGATATCGATCCAAGTGGTAGCTGTAGCTGAAGGCCTTGCGCACGTCCACTGATGTCATAAGTAGATGAATAATGTGACAATCATAGGCAAAGTCAGACATGCAGCAACAAGGACGGAAAAATACGGCTGTGAAACAGCAGAAACAATTGCCAGGCACACACATAATGAGTAGAGATGGTTTACCTGCAGCTCATACAGTTACTGTATTGTTCACATTAGTATTCCAGCATCACTACACTGAATACGCCAGGTTGTGATCATGTTTACATATCTGCTGCAGCACGGCAGCTAGCTTGTGTAAGGCAACTATGCAAGACTAGCTTAGCAGCGAATCTACTCTACCCTAGAGTTGAGCAAAGAGTCTGTACAGACAACTGAATATGTTGTGCTGCACACACACACACATCTGCGTGAAATACAAAGGTGTGTGACAGACAACGTCTGGACAGTACAGAACTACCAGTACATAATCACGACAAATATAGTCAGACTGCAAACACAGTAACGGCATAGCAGCACCAGACGCTGTTGATTCACTGCAACAAATCTCCGTGCTGTAATCACAGCAGATGCTCTCGCATGACCTTTTGATATTTCGCGGTGCAGTCAGTCAGAAATCCTCATCCGTTTACTGCAGCTTAGAGACGTCAGTCAGGCGCAAATAATCAACCCCACTGGGAACCTGCAGAACAAAGCATGAAGCCTGAGGGCAGTACAGCATTCCGGAAGTAGACAATAGGTTTCATTAGCATTGAGGCTCAATGTTTGCTACAGGCATGGAAACTAACAAGAGATGTGCTGTTCACAAGGTGATAGTCAAACACCAATGTATGTGAACAGGCGACACCGGTACCAGCATCAAGAAACATTGCCTTTGATGTCAATGCACTGATCACTGCTCTTGCAAGGGACATCACTACATACCAGCATCAAGAAACATTGCCTCTGATGCTAATGCTGTGAAACTGGCAGATGCACAGAGTGATGCTTGTTGACACACATTGCTGTTTGACTATGGCAACGGTACCTTACAAGAGCAGTGACCAGTGCAATGCAGCCTGGCAGCTTGAAGCTTGACAGACACAAACCAAGATGAACCTCAAGAGGTGGTCGAAGCTGCAACAAGCCCTAAGCAATTTAGGACATAGCCCTAGATGGAGTCCTAAATGGACATGTGATTTACCTTGCAGGAGTGGTGGTCAGGAAAGTGCAGCTTGGCATCTTCAGGGGTGACAGTGGGTAACAGGAAGGCCCACCCCTTCTTGCCAATGCTGTCATGGTTGTACGGCCAGTTAGCTGGTGTTGCCTACAAGCATGGCATACTGTCACACACTGTCATTAGTGTTTGGTTTGAACATGTGAAACAGAGTGCAACCCTCCTTGCTGCTAATGCTGGCATGGTTTGTGAGGCAAGCTGGCTGTTGATACCTGTGGACATGCATGACAGCATTTGGACACATAAAGCAAGCGCATTAGAGTGTACAATCAAATATTATAGACTGCATCTTTGGTTGACGAAATCTTTCATGTCTCACAGAAGGCTTCAAACTTTGCCTTTGACAACGCAGCAAAGACCCGTCTATGAGCAATGAACGAGATGCAGTGACTCACAGGCAATCTGCTTGCAGGCAGAAGAGCACAGAGTGCAGTTCATGAAAAGCATGCTATCAGACAAAAGGAGATGCACAGGGAGAAGAGAGTCAAAAACAAGAGAGGAGAAAGGGAAAGGCAGAAGGAGAGAAGTATGGGATCATCAGGAACGCACAGAGGGAGACTCACCACAGAGTGCTTGGCAGACAGCTGCAGGGCATCCACACACCGCATGATCTCTTCCATATTGCGCCCCACTGATGCTGGGTAGTTGAGCGACAGCTTCAGCTTCTTGTCAGGGCCAATGATGAAGACTGCTCTGATTGTCAGCGGCAGGTCATTGCTGTCCTTGTTGCTGGGGTCAAGCATGCCGTACCTGCGGGTTGCATTGGCAGGATCCAGCTTTGCAATGTAGGTCACAGCAGTTCTAGGCAAGTACGTGAGGTTCGGTTCAGAAAAGGCAACATGCAAGATCTTCGCTGGCCTTGAAACAAGACATGGCTAGCACAGCGCATGCCCGTACACAGTGCTTTGCAATGATGACAATGTTGGCAGCAGAAATGCGCATGAGTCTTTGTGAACAACTCCGTGTATGAGAGGCCACATGGAGCCCTGCATGTATGAATGCAACCAGCATCATTGCAGCAAAATGTTTGCGGTAGTGTCCTTGCTGCATTAGGCAATGGCTTACTTGACCGCGATGGATCTATCAGCATCACCAATGATGGGGAAATCAATGGTGACCTTGTTCTCACAGTGCGCCACCACGTCATGCAGCCACTTGTTATGACTCTCAACCTGTGGAACTCAGCCATTTGCAATCTTTGCACTGCATTGTATATTGATCAAAGATGCAGCTTGCGTGGTCATTCAATGCAGGATGGCAATAGCAAGAGTGACAACATTGTCTGGACAAACGATGTTGCTGCTGTTGTGAACAAGGGAGAATGCAGACCCAGCAGGCCTGCTAGGTGACTTACAGGATCTGCTGACAGTGTTGCCAGCTTGACACCCTTCCGCTTCAATTCGTCGTACTTGAGGGCAAGACGACCAATCTCGGTGGTGCACACAGGCTGCAGCTGCGACCAGTGGAATCAGCAGCAAGATATAGACAGTAGTTCTAGGTGCCTCCAACTCAGGCAGTCGATCGGCTCACGGTGAAGTCAGCAGGGTGTGAGAAAAGGATTGCCCAGGAACCTTCGATCCATTTGTGCCATTCCATAGGACCTTGAGTGGTTTCGGCAGAGAAGTCTGGTACGACGTTTCCCAAACGCAACACCTATGATAGAGCAAGACGTAATTTGACAGGCGCACGGACTTTACGTGCGGAACTTAGACGTTGACGGTCTCCCGGAGCTCACCCCATCTGAAGAAGTTTCTGGGTAAAGCTTGGCGTACATTTCCGTGCCGGACTTTACATTGGTATTGCACATGATTGCAGTCAACTAGATAGTTGAGTACCACGGCTGTGCTTGACAGGCGCGAATCAGTTCGAATCGACGGACACGATAGAATAGAGTGATCTCAGCAGGAAGGCAGTTTCTGTCCAGCGCGTGGCAAAAATGGCGCTGCAGAATCCTAGCGTCTATCATGCTTGGGTTGAGTGCTTAGTCAGAGTCCATGATCCCGTGCATCACTGCATGATCTGAGAGATGATCCATCCAGAGTCAGAAACATCAAAACCCCAACTCGAAACGGAAAACATTCTGGCCCTTTTTGCGGTTGACCCTACTAAACTTGCCGGATTTGCGATGCAAATGAGTAATGAGAACAGCTCAAAGCTCAACCCTTTTGACTTTCTGTGAGCTGCTTCTTGCTCGGTGACCCTTTGCGTCTTGCGCAAGTACACCATACGACCCTTGCAGCGAGGGAAACTCCGCTAACCGCGGGCACACAAGCAAGCTTTTGGCACTATGCCTGGTCTTCTGCAGACTCAGGCGGAGCACTTTACAAAGACAAAGTATATCATGGCTCTATGTGCGGAATTTTTGGGCAGCATGCTCTTCAGTTTCACTGGATCAGCACTACTGTCGGTTGCGTTAGCCAGTCCGACCGACCCAAACGTCGTCATGGCAGCTCTTGGCAACGCAGCGGGTATTACTGTAGCAGGTACACATATCACCAGGGCCACGCACACGCAAGCTGAACACGCAGAGCCTGCTCAACTGCGAAGCTCACTGCTGCCTTACAAGCTGTCAAAGCGCACCCCAAAATTTTCGTCTTCACAGTCGTGCTCTACGACGTGGTGCAACCTTCGTCAGATCGCTTAAACTTGCCTCTTGTCACACCCCACAGCAACCGATCAATCTTTGACGCACCTGAGGTTGTTGTTCACCATCGCCGCGTTTCTTTGCAGTGTACTGCGCTGCTAACATCTCTGGCGGTCACATCACCCCTATTGTCACTATCGGAACGATGGTCAGTGGACATATCGGCATTATCAAAGGTGCGTTACTGGTGTGCACGACGAATAAACACCGACCACCTGCTCGCTAGATGCGTTTTGCGAAATGAGCGCAGTGACTGACTTGACTTCTGGCTGCAGGTTTCGCATACATGTTTGCCCAGCTATTTGGCAGCATTTTTGGGTCCCTCCTGATCGTGAGTACGACAAGAGTCTCTGCAACCGCAAGCATGCGTGTGTGTGTCAAGACTGATTCTGTGCGGGACTTATGTGTTAGCAAAGCAGTCAACCAGCAAACCAGTCAAATCATATCACCTGCTCAGCCTGCTGCCACTGACCACGTCTGCCATGCCTCCAGTTCAGCACCAGATGTGCTGTGTTCCCCCATACCTTTTGTGTTTCAGTACATGGCTCATACATTCTGCTGAAATGACAGTGCAGCTCACCAGAATGTGCTGCTTTGCAGGCTGGTCTGATTCCTGGATCATACATTGGTATGGGCGACAAGGGAACCGGCTGCTTTGCACCAGGAGATGGGGTGACTAAGGGTAACCTAAATTGCTTTACTTTTGCTGTACACTTTTTGCTGCTTACTACACGACAGCATGAGCCACAGCTGACAGTCACCTCATAATGTGCTCAGTCTCTTTGAGCCTTTACTCCTGTGAACTGCATGCAATGTCTGGTAGCTCATTGTGGCATGCATTCGACTCAATGAATACCATTCAGCCTTTGGTAAATCTGCTTCACACTTTCACTCCTGCAACCTCAGCCAAGATGAGCCACTCAGTCTACGACATCTACCAGATTGAGTTGCTCTACATCACCCTTCTGGTTTTAAGCTTGGTTGACTGCCAAGCTGGCCTTTATATATGCTGTTGCATCAGACAAACAATCAGAAATGCCTTGGCCCTTTGCCCAAACGCACATATGGACAGCAGCAGCGACTAAACCTACAACCACAGTCGTCCAACTGCATTGTTCAATGCAGGTATGCTTTTTGGATGGGAGCTAATTTTGGCATTCATCCTGGTCTCAACTGTGTACGCCTGTGCTATCGGGGCACCCAACTTCGGCAACATTGCGCCTTTGGCTGTCGGTGTGTCGCTTGCTCTGGATCTCATGGCTGGCGCAGCATATTCTGGAGGAGGAGTGAGTCCTGTCAGGGTGCTGGGCCCTGCTATTGTCTTCCATTGTAACTGGAACACAGCCTGGGTCTATATGCTTGGAGGTATGGGTCTGATGTACAACCTAGCGTACTGATGATGATGCTGCTAGCCTTCCCTGATGGCTGAGTTGTGCCGTAGCGCGTCTAGTCTGCAACATAGCTTGAGATGTATGTGTGTGGGGAAGCAATCAACTCCGACAGTGGTCCTGTAACTTGGGCGTTATTGGTGCATGTCTGTCACGCCTGGCATGTTTTTCCATTGTATCTGAAACACATGCCTGGTCTGTATGCTTGGAAATGCACTCCAGATCTGAGTTGTGCCAAGGTGTATGATGCTGCATCTACTAGACTTGTATGTTGTGATGTGGCAGACACACACTTTGAGTTTGAAGAGCTTGCATATACCTGGAACTTATGCTTGGTTCCTTGTTGTGTTTTGGTGCAGAGCTTTTGCGTTGTGGGCTTAGACTCTGTCGATGCAGGTCCTGCCAAAAAAGAGCTTCGTCCTGTGAATTCGCATCCTCTTTGACCTTTGAAGGCATTGCCAGTAAATGGTGTCACAGCACAGAGCAGACATTGAGAGGGCTTTGTGAATGCAGAAATGACTGGTGGTGCCCTTGCTGGGCTTCTGGCGTGCCCCCTATATGGTGACCATGCAGAGTGGCTGGACCCCCTCTTCCCCTGGGGGGACAAGCACCATGACAAGAATGTGGCCTGCCACAGCGCGGTGAGCAACTTTCTTTACATGTTTTGAGCACGTCCCTCTGTTTGATCACTTCAGATATCATGCATTCTACCATGGCCACGACTCATACTCGGACTGAATATACGGCCTGCCAATGCATCCCCCTGCAACCCCCTTGTCACATGCAATGCACCACAGTACAAAGCTGGCCTGCCACACTGCTTGTCAAGTGTCTTGCAGCACACACTCCCGGCTTACATTACAATGTGCAAAGACGCGACCTGCTGCAGTGCATCATAAAATTTGTCAGCGCCTTATCCCCTGATTGAGTAACATGCAACAAAAAGTATGTGATTTGCTACGTGAGTGACTAGTTACATGCATTGCATTACAAAATTTGCTGTACAGCACAGCACTTGCTCTGCATCAATCTAGACTGATTGGTTGGTTGACAATGTGCAGGCGTGCCGTGAGGAAAACAGATACCAACAAGAGCATGGCCACCTCCCCTTGCCCACCGATGACTCAGCACGTAATGGTGGCGTCTCCAAGGACGGTGACTTGACCACGATTGTCTGATCTGTCTGCAAAGCAAAGCACAGAAGACCCTGTGCCGTGGTGGGATAAGAAAGCAAAGAAAAGAACAGACTTTACTGGGGGATTGAGCAAAGACAAGCTAGGGATGAGATGTATTGGGCTCCTCTGTGGGACAGGTGCAGAAGCTATGGTGTGAATCTGGGATTTGAACCTGGGTTTTGATCCTGGCTTGCTGTCTTTGTTTTGAGCCCAACAATACATGGGGCCAGGATGGGAGTGTACATCACTATTGAGTTCAGATGTTTTGTTGACGCGGACTTGGCCGCTGCAACAAGTATACTGTATCTATGTATGATTGTTGGCTACAAGTCGACTGGCTTTAGAGCTGGTCTGGTAGTGATTCTCAAAAAGCGCTTTGATTAGGAATAAGCAGCATATGGTCGAGGTACAACAACATAACTATCATCTTTTGCAGTGTCACTGTTTGTACCGTGCAGCGTTCTGACTGAATGTCGTATAGCATATGTACATGTTGCGTTTGCATACCATGCTGTACAACACCCTTACATTGCCTTGCACAAGGAAGTTTTTGATGGCTGCATGCTGTGTCCAACTCAACAATGGTTGTCAGCTCAGGACTACGGTGATGTCGTGAGCTGTGTAGAACTGATTGTAACATGCTGTAGCAGCTCTGTTGGGCGTGTCCTTCCTGCGCATTCAATGCATTCAATCCAAGTTGGTGCGGGTGCTGTGTCAGCAGCATGCTGAAGCTTCTAGGAGGTGAATTCACATCTTGCGCATGGAACATACTCATCTGCACCCAGTAATCTCCCCTGTGATGTCTTCTGCCACAATGACGCATACATGGGTAGGAGAGGTGCATCTGGAGAACCTCAGGGCCGAAACGGAATCTTAAGCAGCGTGAGGTTGGACTGAGCATTGTCAAAGTAGATTGCCTATATGGCTAAGAAAACGTCTCGAGGAGCACTCCATCCAGGACTGTAGCACTGCTCACCGGTATGTAACAGCATTTCAAGCATGCCCTGTGCATTACAGCCAGAATCAAAGAATCGTGACAAACCTATCAAGCTGCTGGGGGTAGGAGGAGTGCAAGAACTCAGTGACTGATGTCCATTACAGTTGACTTACAGAATTAAACTTCCTGTACTGTAGCTGCGTTCTTTTCACCAGCACTGCAACGTCAACATCATGCCTGAAGGAAGCTGTACTTTGACTGACTGCACTGACAAGCCAATCACACACAGACAGGCCCAAAACACTTCAAAACCTGCACAATTTTGCAGCTGAAACTTCCCAAAATTCGAAATGCCACAAACTAATAAGTCGCATCATTCTTATCAAGTTTGCATTCATCTATATCTGATATTATATGAAGTTGCTGCAGTCACAACAGTGATCAATCAATCAGCAACGATTTGCTGCTTCTCTACTCCAGTCCTGCACTGTTGGCAGCTTCCTGCAGGCTGTCCTTGGCATCCCCAGCCTTGCTTGCAACATCTGCAGCACCTGCATTCACACACCATGGTGAGCTTGCAGCCATCACATGACATTACATGACTTCTGCAGCGCCTGCATTCACAAACACTGGTGAGCTTGCAGCCATGACATGACATTACATAATGTAAAATGACATTACATGACATTACATGATGTAAAATGGCAATACATGATGTAAAATGACATTACATGATGTAGGTATCACAAAACCATGACAGCAGATAAGAAGCAAAACCAGGACGCCCACAGTTGGTGCCCTAGCAAAGCTGACAACAGCAACGCATGTGGTCCATTCAATTCAATACAAGGAAAAAGGGAAAGTGGTCATGCAAAATGCTAGATGTGTATGACCCCCTGTTTCATAACTCCATAGGCTGGCGGGTCATCATGCAATTCAAGCCAACATCATGTGAACTCCAAAGAATAGTGATTTAAAACAAGTTGCTCTCAAGCAAGGCTTGGCGCAACCAACCTGAGATGCCAGAGGCAGCTGTCTGGGCTTTGCTGGCCACATCATCGGCCTTGCTCTGACCCCCACTCAGGTCTGGCAGGCCCACTTGGCTCAAAGAGTCCTTCACCTGCACCAAGCAACTCCCAAATGAGTTGTATTCTCCATGCTTTGAATCCATGCCTGAAGTGACTGTTTTTAGCTCGTCAACACTTTAAGGCAATGTCTCAGCTTGGTTGGTCTCGACTTGATTGTGTCTGTTTGTGTGATGCAATGTTCTGCTATTGAGTTGACTAGCGCCCTTAAGATGACTCTGCTTCCCACTTGATACAGAACAGGAATGAGATAAAAGTTGGGCTTTCAGCCAGAATGAGCCGCTTTATTATATGGAGATTTGGCTCAGCAAGCTCGGCCCCGTCCAGGGGTGCATCAGGACTGTTGGAGCCTTGTCGATTTGAAAAGACATGTCAGACACAGCTGTACCGTGACTGTTACATGCTGTACCATTACTGTTGCACGCTGTACCATTACTGTTGCATGCTTTACCGCTACTGTTGCATGCTATACCATTACTGTTACATGCTGTACCATTACTATTTCATGCATGTTACCTGGTCTGCAGGGTTGCCTGGCAAGCTTGGCAGGTCATCAGTGGAGGGCAGACTAGGAATGTTGACCTCCCCTCCCCCAAAAGGCTTGGGGCCATTGGGCAGGTCAGTCTTCTTCACATTGGATCCAGGCAGATTTAGCTCAAAGGCCAAATCACCGACGTTCATGAATCCCAGGGGGCTCTTCTTGACTGCCTTCTCAGCTGCGCCCTTCACATCGGGCTTGCCTGCATCTGCTCCTGGCAGCTGCACGAGCAGCAGTGAAGTGAGCAGGGCAATTGTTGTGACTGCAGTCTTTCAGAAAGATCTGCAGTTTCAGCAGTTCTTCTGTGACGGTTGCCTGTTTTGTCAAATGAAACCATTGATTTGAAGTTGATCCTGGCAGCTGTAGGCATAGCAAATCCCCATGCATAGCAAATGCTGACAGTAATGTGGGTGTGCTATGAAGCAATATGTATGTGTGCCATGATGAAGACATGGTCACATGGTTCAGGAATGTACATCTGGACATGGTCACATGGTCCAGGAATGTACATGTGGACATGGTCACATGGTTTTAGGATTCACACAGATGAGCATGCTATTGCTCATGGCAGCTGTTGTCTGAAGTGGCTGCTGTCTGTAGGTTGAATGATATGGATGCATTTTGTCTGAAAACTGGCTCTATCAGTGGACTGACTACACAAGCACAGAATCATCATTGCAAAGTTCTAAAATGAGGACACATAACAGTTGCCATGCATGTCAGTGCATACCTTGGGTAGGCTGGGGAGGGTAGGGGGCTTAGCAGTGGGTCCCTTGGGGAGGCCAGCAGCATCCCCGGGTTTCACGTTATTAGGCAGGTCATCCTTGGACACATTGGACCCTGGCAGGTCAAAGGCCAGCTCCCCAACATTCATGAATCCCACGGGGCTCTTCTTGACTGCCTTCTCAGCAGCGCCCTTCAAATCGGGCTTGCCTGCATCTGCTCCTGGCAGCTGCACAGTCAGCATATGAGTTAGACCATCTGTGACATTCCAGCTACTTCTGCCTGGTGACAATCATATGTGCCTGTTGTCCAGATGCAGGTGTCCGTAGGATGCAACTTAGCATGATTGCTAAACCTGTGTGCATCTGTTCTGTTGCCTTGCCTGCACAGCAGCCCATGACAACAATGCAGAGCATGCGCAGCAGCAACAAGATGGAGTTGACAGTTGAGCAGTCTTGCAAACACGAAGGTGACGTCTGTTGCTCCACAATGTGTGCCGACACTGCATCGCTAGACTGCATTGCTAGAAGCTGGCAAGCTTGCAGTGTTCTCTGGCATGACAGGGAGTATACATGGGCACAGTGCAAACATGTCATCCGGTGGCATCTTTCCAGGTACAACGCAGTATGGACTGGTAACATGTGTGTACCTTGGGTAGGCTGGGGAGGGAAGGGGGCTTGGCGGTGGGTCCCTTGGGTAGGCCAGCAGCATCACCAGGCTTCACATTGTTGGGCAGGTCATCCTTGGACACATTGGATCCCGGCAGGTCAAAGGCCAGCTCCCCGACATTCATGAATCCCAGGGGGCTCTTCTTGACTGCCTTCTCAGCTGCGCCCTTCACATCAGGCTTGCCAGCATCCGCTCCTGGCAGCTGCAACATTGAACGAACTTTTGTTGCTTTTGCCGCCGTTGTGTGTATTCCTGTACCATGCATCAGCAGATACCTTCCAGAAAGCCCCCTCATTGATATAGAGACAACATGCTGATGTTGGCTAACATGCTTGCTGGCAGGGACCACCATAGATGGCAGACATACTGTGTTTTGAGCAGCCACACTCATTAGCAGTACGGACAGCAAGTTGTATACACCTGTTCTGTGTAGCAGTGTTTCCCAATAGTTGCAACAATCACGGCAACAATGAAGCATGCCGATTGTCACCAGAACCAAAGGATTTACGCTACAGGCAACATTGATGGTCAGTGATGGCTGATAGTACAGCCTTACGAATGCCAAGACATCCCTCTTGCAACTTACCATGACACGCAGCATCTGCAGAGTGACCGTAATACACATATTACATGCATGTAGGACAATACCTTGGGTAGGTTGGGGAGGGAAGGGGGCTTGGCGGTGGGTCCCTTGGGGAGGCCAGCAGCATCACCAGGCTTCACATTGTTGGGCAGGTCATCCTTGGACACCCCAGATCCTGGCAGGTCAAAGGCCAGCTCCCCGACATTCATGAATCCCAGGGGGCTCTTCTTGACTGCCTTCTCAGCAGCGCCCTTCACATCAGGCTTGCCTGCATCTGCTCCTGGCAGCTGCAGTGCAACACAACTTGTGAAACAGCCAGCATAAGCCAAAATGCTATAGCCTTTTAGGGATGCGCATTACAGCTTGATGGTGATGAAACAGCCAACATGCATTGACCTGCAATGATAAGCAAAAGTTTTTTTGTTTTTTTTGTTTTGGGGTATTGCTATTGCTATTATTATTATTACTATTATTCATACCAACATTATCAACATTATTGTTATTATCATGCTATTGCTATTATTGTTATTACTACTATTCATATCATATTATTAACATTATTATTATTGTTATCAATACTGAAGCAAAAGCTCTAGATGTCTAAATGTTGGCTGCTTCCTGAATAGCATGTCGTTATGCAAACCCACGTTACCACATTACTGCACATTTGCAATCGCATGACAGTCAATGTGACAAATAGGCTGAAATGGTCACAGAAACCCTCAGTAACAGACTGACTGCCGCAGAACTGCGTGTCATTGCATACTGCATGAGGCCATGTGACGCAGCCGAAAGTTTGACAAATAAGCTGTACTCTGATGATACCTTGGGTAGGCTGGGGAGGGTAGGGGGCTTAGCAGTGGGTCCCTTGGGTAGGCCAGCAGCATCACCAGGCTTCACATTGTTGGGCAGGTCATCCTTGGACACATTGGATCCCGGCAAGTCAAAGGCCAGCTCCCCAACATTCATGAATCCCAGGGGGCTCTTCTTGACTGCCTTCTCAGCAGCGCCCTTCACATCAGGCTTGCCTGCATCTGCTCCTGGCAGCTGCAACACAAGAAGTATAACTTCATGTTTTCATCATCGCAGCAATGTGACTGTGCAACCACTGCAGTCACAAAACAAAGCAGAGCTTCATGGGTCAAAACATCTGTGTCCCATGAAGTAACGTTATCTGCCGAACAACCCAAGAAACTAAATTGGCATATGAAAACACCCAGGTGGCTGGTCAAAACTTCCTGTAGCCTGATTGCACATTTGGTCTGTGTTGCATCTGCTGCAGGGTTGCAGAGTGATGCTGGTCTTGATCCGGCTTCAGCCAGTTGGGCTGGTCACCTGTTTAGCTGGTCGCCTATCTAGCAATTGGTCACAGCAGACAGGCATTACATACAGTAGCACTCATGCACATGTTGTACAGACACCACACCTCATCAGCAATGCAGTGAGATGCAGCAAGCGTTCAAGTGCGACGTGCAGACAAGCTTGTCACACATTTTGGAGGCTGACATTTGGAATTGCACCTTGGGTAGGCTGGGGAGAGTAGGGGGCTTGGCAGTCAGTCCCTTAGGGAGGCCAGCAGCATCACCAGGCTTCACATTGTTCGGCAGGTCATCCTTGGACACACCAGATCCCGGCAGGTCAAAGGCCAGATCCCCAACATTCATGAATCCCAGGGGGCTCTTCTTGATTGCCTTTTCAGCAGCGCCCTTCACATCAGGAGTGTTGCTTCTTGCTTTGTTGCTGGCTTTGCTCGCTGCATCTGAAACCTGCAAATTATGGCACAGACTCAAACACTTGTTACTTTAAGAGACGGAAAGCTGTTACTAATGGTGGACATGTGCCAGCATGCCCAGCAACCAGCTCAAGATTGTGCCATCAAGTGAGCTGTTGACCATACTCACATTGCGTGCCTACTGTACAACACATGCTTTGATGTCAGTCAGAATTTATTCATTTCTTTCAGGACAAGATGCATTGAGTAAGGCAACCTGGCAAGGAGTGATGTGGATGCATGGACCAGCCAAATGATCTGCTTACCTTGTCTCCAACACCACCTAGCCCAACTCCTTTCAAAGCATCAAGAGGCTTGGGACCATTAGGCAGGTCCTTGCTGGTGACATTAGCTCCTGGTAGGATAGGCTGGTTGATGTCTGCAATGGCGGTACCTGAGCCAACAATGAAGCTGTCGATAAGATAGTTGTCACAGCCTCATTAGGTACTCGGACTGGCTATTGCTGGATCAGCAGTAGGGTCGTCATGTGGATTTGCCACCCTGCACTGGCATGCGAACATGCATCCATGAAGGGTTCGGTACCTGAAAATGCTAGCTGAGCTGCTGCGACTGCAGCGACAAGCTGCATCACCAGCTTGCTAGGTGCGGCCTGCAGCAACATTCGCGTCCAATGAGCTCTTTGTACGACACTACAGCCGACACTACAGCCGAATCATGACACCACGGAAACACTCACCTCGCTTTGGCTTTCGTTCTGAATGTTTGACTTCTGCAGCAGACAGCAATCAAGACTAAATTCCAAACATGAGACCCGCCAATGACTGAAAGTTCGGAAAAGCCTTGAACATATGCACAGGCGGAAGCCATTCTCGACAACGGGCATGCGACTGCTCCTATATAGCCCATATATGCCAGGTTTTGCTACCCACCTGGGCGTTGATGCGCAGTGTCCGTGTTCGTTGCGATGTGAAAGGGACTGCACGCCGTGCCAGACAACGCTGGCATTGCGCTGGCTGCATGCGCACAGCTGACGATGTCTGCATGTTGGTCAAACTTGATGACATGGCTGACAAGCGGAAGGTATTTGTGGACGCTGAGAACTTTTCAGCCGGAGGCTTTGACAAACAAAAAAGGGGAAAGTCTAACTGTCAAGTAAGCTTCTGTGCTTTTGCTGCCGAGACGCTGCTGGTAGCTGTACTGTGTGTCACGGTGTGTGGGCTTGTGGCAGATGTGGCGCACGTGCGGCCTGGATAGCCTATCTGTAACGCCTGCGGTGGTTCCCAGCCAGATGATCAGTAACACGTGCAGCATGTTTGTGTACCAAGCTCGCTGCTAATTGTTCCACGACTGCATGGAGGAGTTCGCCCGATAAAATCTGGCTTCAAGATTTTCTTAGTGGTGTGGCTTCAAGTTGCCTGCATGCCTCAATGCATTCTGAAGCGGGATCGTGTGTGAGCAGGAGCACGCTCTATTTCATGACTGTGCATGCATGGTGTGCAATATAATCAGATTACAACAAGCTGAAGCCGTCTGGACTGTCAGCCTTGGCCTCATTGCTTCCAGTTTCCTAGTGTAAAAGGACCTAACAATCAGCAGTAGAGTCTACAATCGTTTCTCAGCCGCCCTTGGCACCGCCTTGGCGAGATACATGATTTTTGTTGTCCAGCGGGGTGATCACGCTATGCCAGCAATGACGCAATTACCCATCACGTACGCATTGCCAAAATAAGATACCCACTGGGTAAGCATTACAGTTGGTTGCGGAGTCCGCTGTCTGTGCTGCGCCCTGGCACTGCTGACGGGCTGAGCTCACGAATTTGAGCTGCAAGAGCAGCCTGTCTGGGTGTGATGTCCTCTCTATCCGCCGAGTCTGCTCGAATTACGGCCCAAATAAAGTCTAGGTGGGATGATCAGGCTGAAATGTATCTTGACGTGGTCATTGGCAAGGGACATGATGCAGCAACGTTGCAAGTTCTGATTCCAATGCTTTCTGATCGGTTGGGACCTGGCACAGGCACGTGGCTTCCCTGCGAGTTGTGCGAAATCATCAAGCAATTCAGGTAGCCAACTAAGATCTGGTCTGCAGACGGTCGAATACTAGATGTCGCAAGCCACGCTGGCACCCCTGCGATACCCATTGCAAAGACCTTTCCTCATGCCAGCGTTGTCTGCACTGACCTTTCCACCGTTGCAGTCAACTATGCAAAAGAACGTGCCAAAGATCAGGCTGTTTGCAATATAACATTCCAAGCTGCTGATGCTCAGCATCTGGAGCATTTTGATGATAACAGCTTCAATGTGACAACTTGCATTCTGGGCTTGATGTTCATGCCCGACCACAAGAGTGCTTTGCGAGAAGCGTATAGAGTTTTGCAACCTGGCGGAATCTATATGGCGTCTGTATGGGGCGCCCTTCCTGAGTTTCAGGCTGGTCAGGTCTGTTGTCAGCTGCCCTGTGACCTTGTGATGGCATGCAGCATGTGTTGCACCCAGTGGTCTCCAGAACTGTTGTATGAGCTCAGCGCTGGCACCTAGGACACCGTGCAAGCAATGCAGGTATTGATGTGCAAGCTTGGCCATATGGCCATATGCATGCTCATGTCAAGCACTGATCATTGCTGCTTGCTGCGATGAAGCGTGTGATGAAGTACTTCGTCTGTCTGTGTGCACGTAGGCATGCTCAAGGATAATCAGTGACATGCCTTGTCATGGCACAGCCCTTCTGTAGCAAGTACCATGCATGTTGTCCTCAGGCATCGAACTGACCCATGAAAAGTCTGCAACTCTGTGCAAATGTTTTGCTTGCAGATGATGCTGCAGCTCATGAAGCAGCTGATGACCAATCAGCCACCAACGCCCCCCAACCCTATGACCCCCTGGCGGTTTGGGAACCCTGAAGTCCTTCAGCAGGATCTTCAGAACGCCGGCTTCTCTGTTGTCACATGCACACCCTTCAGTCACCCGATGAAATACGCTTGGGCAGACCTATTGACTTTTTTGCTGGGACCGCATGGGCAATTGCGCCCCATGCTGACAAAGCAAGTCTGATGGCAGGAGTGATGTAGATGAAGAAGCAGAAGAGGTACGCTTTCCATACATGGAGCATATGGTCCCAGACTCCCGCATTACACACAGCCTCTTGCTTGACTTGCAATGCAGTGCATAAGCATGAGAGTGGATTGAAAGTCTGTGGTAGAGTCTGCTTCCAAACGTCTACCTGGCCATAGGCTCAAATGGACATTCACAACTGCAGTTCATGGCTTTATGACTACATTGCCCCAGTTATCCACCATTACGCACAGCCCTGTGCTGCGTGCCACCTGCTGCAGCTTATAGCCAGGTGGCAATGCTGCGTGACTGACTTGCAGCACACTGTGCAGATGCTCAGGAGCATAGTCCAGGATCGCGGCTGGATACATGATGACGAAGTGCACTTGCAGAACACTGCATTGATGTTCACGGCCGTCAAGACATAGTTGATGGGTACAGCAAAATTTTGTTGTCAAAGCTGACACATCACATGTTCAGCATGACTTCAATGCTGACACATCACATGTTCGACATGACGCAAACTTTGCAATAATGACGTTCAATCTGTATCCTAACAAATCCTGGTGTCATGTGTATAAACACATATGTTCGTCATGAGCCCACATTCAAATGCCATCTTTGCATTCAGTAATGATGTTAATACATGCACTTGTTTGTAATGGTGATGCGGCTGGCTGAGTCTATCGGCAGGCGGATGTGATGGAGTACTTCATCAACGTTACCTTTACGATGATGTTGCGCCGGCCTTATGCTGCTGTGTGGTATGCATTGTGTAGCCTTCCACCTGCTGTCGACTTTGACTCAGGGTGGTTCAAAATCATAACGCTACAGCGGTGATGTGCCTTCTGCCTTCAGAGCCTCTGCGATTGGCAGCCAGATCTGCAGCGGTGGCTTCGCCAGCACGGTGTGCTCACGTGAGCTGTATGCCTGCAAGAGCTGTCAACAGACGTCTGCTGTTGCACGGGTTCGCTGCGTGCTACAAAACACTGTCGTTAAGCACTTGGCCATGCCTTTCGCGTGAGCAATCAGAAGGATCACAGCAACCTCCCGCTGTCAGTATACGACAGCCGCCCAAGCATGCCTGCGACTGTATATGTATGTAGTGCTGTGAAAGCTGCTTGTGCAGCAGAGATTGCATATGAGCAAAGGTGCTTACAGGAAGCTGTCATACACAAGCACTGAGGCACACCATCACAACAGGCAACAGCCTCAGACAGTCATTTTCCAAGACAGATGTAGTGTCACATGCTTCCGAGACTCAGACCACCTCTGCAGCTGCAGGTCTGATGTCTTGCCGCTGACTTGTTGGCTATATGGCTGGCCCATTTGATCTGGACGCACATGAATGGCCCGCGCTGCTTGTCTGTTGGGTCCCAGTTGCCCCCCAGGACATTAAATACATTGATTGATTGATTGATTGATTGATTGATTGATTGATTGATTCTCGTCAAAGGTGCAAATTACACACTTAAGGGCGGTACTTCACTTTGATTGCAGGTCCAAAGCACTGATGGGCAGCAAATTCATTTTCTGGTGACTGGGCTGCTGTGTTCTTCTTGAACTAATATTGAGATGCTTGCTGACTCTTCTGATCTGTTGCAAGCAAGTTGGGCAGTCAGTGTCAATCAAGACCTTGATGGACGACAAGCACATGCCGATCGCACTTGACGTAGCACTGGACAGTCTTAGAAAAGTAATTGCACGACACAATCTGACATTCCCGTCCTTCCTTCAGGTGTGCACCCAATTCATCTGCCTGCTTCGATCTCTGTGTCACGCATCTCCCTGTGTCACGCGTCTCCCTGTGTTAAGCAGGTTGCCACCACAGCTTACCTCCACGAGCTGATGTGTTGTGGGTTTGAGCAAATCCAGCAACAATTTAGCATCACTAGCAAGTCCTGCTGAATTGGCGTTGGATTTGCTCAACCCCCACAACACAATGTGCAGACAAGCTCTTGCACAGGTTAGTACACAGGGAGTATTGTGCTTTGCTCAAGATAAAGTCCTTTCCACAAATGCTTGTGCCCATGTGGTACAGCTTGAGCAAGGATATAGAGGACCAAACACTGCTCCCATATGCTTGAATGGTTGTTATAGCACCTATGACAGCTGCTGCGAAGCCACGCAGACCTCCAGCATTGCAGGTGAGTTCATGACTTGTGCCTAAATTGCGTTGAACATGCTGTCAGAATGTTGTGTCTCTCTGCATGGCCGGTAGCTTGAAAGTTGCTGCTGTGAGCATAGATCTGCACAAGTACTTATGCTGAGATTCGACAAGCCAATCAATATTGTGCGTTGTCAGGCTGGCAACACACTACCACGCAACTGTGCCCGCCTTCATGCCAACATTGAACTAGCTGAGCTCCCAACTCAAGCTGAAATACACATTTTTGCAGCGCCAGCCAGTAATGGCTAACCCTGGCTGCAAAGCTGTCTATTTCAGCTTGAGTTGGGAGCTCAGCTAATCCTAGCAACAGTCCTTGCCCTTCAAGCAGCTGCAATGTCGTGGCAGCATCATCTTCACAGCAGGCTGACTCAGCACAAGGCAACAGTCAGCAAACCAGCCAGCAGGCATACCCAGATTCTGATGCAACAGCACCTGAGGCTACACAACCCAAGTTTGGTCTACCCAGCCTACCAGGTAAGCTTAGCTTGCTACCAACAGCCTACAAGAACGACGCTTGCTTTCAGCAGGCTAGTGATCAGGCTGTGCAGTTGCCCATTCCTCTTCCTCCTTACAAGTCCCACATGTCTGCTGAAGCATCGTAAAGGTCAAATTACTTCGAAATGGTCTTTTGGTGAGCGGTCAGGTGTTGGCAGCGAGTTTGAGGTGCTTGCCTAATGGCTGAATCCACATGGGTTAGCTGCTGCAGGTGAGACAGATACAAGGGTGCTGGTAAATGCCCTGCAACAATGGCACCAGAATTTGATCCGATGTCAAATCCCTGGGTTGGCGTCTTCCATTAGTCTTAAAACATGTGTTTGACTGGTAACAAAAGCCGTCGCTGTTCAGCTTTCATTCGATGTGACGCACTGACTGTTGGTTTCACAGCATTGGAGAAGGAGGTCAACCAATGCAAAGCAACCAGACTGATCAATCCAGAGGTTCAGATACACAGAAAGAGCTGTGTTGGACTGATGGTGTTGACATCCATTGAAAAGTTGCCAAGCATCGAGCCATCAGATGTGAACAGTTGGATTGAGTGCGCTGCATCCTCAGGTGGTCTTGTGTTGTAGCCACTTGTGCAATCAGGCGGCGCATATGTTTGTGCACACATACTAGGTACTTGTACTGTACAGCTTTCCATTGGGCGTGTACCTTGAGACTCTACGTTATTTGTATATCCTCAATTGAACAGCAACTGCAACTTTGAAGCTGAGTTCTTGGATTAGTTGAATTGGTTTTTGGTATTTGTAGATGCGAGATTAGGATCAAAGTTTTCAGGGGGAAAGGCTGACATTCTGCCGGACCAGCCGCGCTGCTGCCGGCACGAAGCACCCATGCGAGTAGCAGGCTTGCGAGACCTGCCCTTGAAGCCAGTTCAAGGACTCTGAATGCCTCGGCGAATGCTCACCAATCCCCCGTATGTTGGGATTGAAATTAATTTTGACAAAGCAGAAGGCTTGCATTCTGCCGGACCAGCCGCGCTGCTGCCGGTACGAAGCACCCATGCGAGTAGCAGGTTCGCAAGTCCTGCCCTTGAAGCCAATTTCAAGGACTCTGAGTGCCTCGGCGAATGCATGCCATTGAGAAAGCTAGAGAAGGCCTAGCAATATATTTTGTTCAGTTAAAATTCCGCCTTTTGATTAGTCACACTTGCTCGCGGCCACAAGCGAGTATGGGACAGAATTAGGGTTGAGGGTTTAGGAGTAGCATAAACGTAGAAAAGAAGAAGAAGAAGAAGATTACAAGCTTTGGCCAGCCAACAAGTCTGATCGCTCGTGGCAGAGCCTCAGCAACCCTGCCAAACGTCATTCATTTGTGTCAAACTAAATGTCAGTGACCTCCAGATA